>VTLG01012234.1_pt1 | contig 44523 bp, 60 predicted proteins | sample 4694571 | NCBI WGS metagenome assembly VTLG01 (sample SAMN12604809, study PRJNA352737) | marine metagenome | biome: ENVO:00000447; feature: ENVO:00000209|ENVO:00000569|ENVO:01000036; material: ENVO:00002151; isolation source: viral sequences binned using virsorter ...
ATTGGATGCCGAGCAGGAGCTTGCAAACATCCTATCAACAGAAATCCTTGCTGAAATCAACAGGGAAGTTGTTAGAACTATCTACACAAACGCTGTTGCTGGTGCTCAAAACAATACTGCTAACGCAGGTATATTTGACCTCGACGTTGACTCCAACGGTAGATGGTCAGTTGAGAAATTCAAAGGTCTTCTATTCCAGATAGAAAGAGATTCCAACGCTATCGGGCAACAAACTCGTCGCGGGAAGGGCAACATCCTCATCTGCTCTGCTGATGTGGCTTCTGCTCTTGGAATGGCTGGCGTGCTTGATTACGCTCCTGCTCTTAATGGCAACAACGCTTTGACAGGTGTCGATGACACTTCTTCAACTCTTGTTGGTACATTAAACGGACGCATCAAGGTTTACGTTGACCCATATTCTGCTAACGTTGCTGATAAGCATTACTACGTTGCTGGATATAAAGGTACTTCACCTTACGATGCTGGATTATTCTATTGCCCATATGTGCCTCTACAGCAGGTCAGAGCAATCAATCCAGACACCTTCCAACCAAAAATTGGCTTCAAGACTCGTTACGGCATGGTTTCAAACCCATTCTCAGGCGGACTTACCCAAGGAAGTGGTGCTCTTACAGCCAACGCAAACAAGTACTACAGAAGAGTACAAGTTTCAAACCTCATGTAATCTGGGATTACATATATCAAAAGAGAGGGTGCTTGACACCCTCTTTTTTTATGCTATAATATATTTGTCCGACGGGACACAGGGAGTGACTGAATAAACTTACTGGCATATAGCTGGTTAAGGTGATGAGACACAGGTGGTGCTGCTTCTTCGGAAGAATCGACTTACCAGTCGGGTCTCAGGCAGAGGTGATTTTACTAACTGTAGTAATGCCCTCCTCTTATTGGTAATACAGGAATCCAATCTCCCACACCTCCTTTAGGAGGTTTTTTTGTATACATATATTAGCGTGACTTGTATTCATGAATAAATGGATCGGTATAAGTCTCGGTAGTTTGGTAGGGATATCACATATTGGAATGATAGGACTACTCGCTACTCGAAATACTATGCCAAAAATAAATCTTCCAGTCAGTGACTATACTGCCTACACTGTGAAAGCAGGAAAGGATGGATATGAAATAGACTATCGTGCTAATGCTCCTTTAGTTATGGGCACTAGAGAAAATATTAAAAAGAAATCTGGGTTTCTGGGACTGGGTAACAACACCCTTATCAGAGAACGTCAGTATACAATGGAAGGGGCTTACCACTTGGGTGGCACAACTCAGGGAGTACCCCCAGAAAAAAAGAATGTCGCCTGTATCAAGGCAGTCGGTGGAGGAGAGCAGTCGGGAAAGCTTGTCGGGGCTAGCGTTGGTGCTGCTGTTGCTCCTTCTCTCGCCTCTGTACCTTTCGTTGGTTGGGTACTTGCTGGTGCTGCTACGATGATAGGCATGGATAAAGGTGGAGAAATAGGTGGTAATATGGTTGAAGACTTAAATCCCCATTGCAATGTCGAAGATGCAATTTAATGAAAAGGATATCAAATCCATAATCCAAGCATGTGAGTATTACAAATTCACCTTTAAGGATGGAGCATATGATACAATAATAAAGAAGTTACATAACTATGAGGAAGAGTATGATTGTCCAGGTTGTTGGGATCCTACATTAGAGCATACATGCATCATTTAACTAAAGAAGAAATCGGTTATAAAACAACCGATAAGATAAAGCAGATGTGGTTATTGAATCCACATGACCACCACTTTCTATATCAAAGAGATGATGGATCATATTATGGTTTTTCTCATATCAAAGGAGAGGATCCAGAAGAATGGTTCTGGGAAGCACATGGTATTCAACTAGAGTTGTTTCCACCAGAGCCACCTAAGAAGATAGAGGTAGGCACAGATGCACCACATCATAACATCCTAGAAAAATATTATGGTAAGGATCATGAATTTAAAAAAGTAGAAGGTTTAGAGGACCATTTTTAAACATATGTCACAACAAACTAAAGTAATCTTTAAGATTCACCAAGACGGAAGAGTAGAAGAAAAAGTCGAAGGTGCTCGTGGAGACACCTGTGAATCTATTACCAAAGCACTCGAAGAAAAACTTGGAGATTTGGAAAGAAGAATTTACACCGCAGATTATTACACACAAAAAGATGTCACACTTCAGCACAATCAAAACGAAATTAAAGAATCGTAAAGCATTACTTCACGCATTAATGTTAATGGGTCATGGAGTAGATGTCAATCAGACACTGGAAAATCCAGCAGGACATGAGCATGAACAAGTAGATGTGCAGATATCCATTGGTAAGGATATTGGATTCCGATGGAATGAAACCACATCATCATATGAGTTGGTTACTGACCTACAAACATGGAATGAACCAATACCAGTTAAGAGGTTTTTGGATAAGGTCTCTCAGTGTTATGCTGTTGAATGTATCAATCAAACTTCACAAGAAGAGGGGTTTGAGGTGCTATCGCAGGAAGTCAAGAATGACGGATCTGTGGAGATGGTCTTAACTAAGTGGAGCTAAATACTTTTTTATACTAAAGAGGTTCCTATGGATTGGGATCTCGAACAAAGAAATCAAGAACTAGAAACTATGCTAACAGTTTACCAAGATCATATCGAAGTACTAGAAGCGGAGAATTTAGAGTTAAAGGAAAAGGTAGAGTTCCTTCAGATGATGCTGGAATATGAATCGCTGGGACCACCTTTGGATGGGGACATAAATAATAATACATGATGATATATTATGACCATTACCAACATTGAGTATGACCAATTTATTGGTATATACGATACTGAGTATGATTGCGATGACCTAATAGAATACTGGAGATACCAAGATAAATGTGGAGCCACATTTAAAAGAGTTGGTACGTGGGGAGCGAGTGGTAAGAAAGCTCAAGGGGTACATGCCCGAAAAGATTCTTGCTTAGCTACCTCAGATTTTATGATGGATCATGCGTGTGGTTACACATACATGAGATTCTATAATGAAGTTATCGGCACATGTCTTGAGGAATATGCTAAAGAGTATGAACATCTTAAGCATTATAGTTACCAACAGGCATATCTAAATGTGCAAAGGACTCTTCCAAAAGAAGGATACCATGCATGGCATACTGAGAATGGTAATCTCGCATCAAACAGAAGGATACTCGCAACTATGATGTATCTAAATGATGTTGAGGAAGGTGGCGAAACTGAATTCCTATATCAATCTCTAAGGTTTAAACCTAAGAGAGGACAAGTGTTACTATGGCCAGCAGGGTTTACCCATGTCCATAGAGGTAACCCACCACTAAAAGGAGAGAAGTTTATTGCTACATCATGGTTGGAAAACATAAACATGTAACATGGCTAACTGGTATCAGGATCAATTAACTAATAAAAACTTTCTTTCTCCAATTGGATTTGTATTCACTTTGGATAAAGCAAAGAAGGCTTCGTTCCTGTGTCAAAGAGCAGCAATACCAGACATCAGTTTGGGTCAGGTTGACATCCCTACAGCAGGTAGGATATCTATTCCAATGGAAGGAAATGTAGTTTATGGTGAATTCTCAATTGACTTTATCGTTGATGAGGATCTCAAAAACTACATAGAGATTCATAATTGGATTAGAGCATTAGGTGTCCCAGATAATGTTGCTGAGAGAAGAGCATTCGTTACAGCAAATCAATTTGTAGAAGGTCAGGATCCCAAGTATTCTGATGGTACACTACAAGTATTGAATAACAATAACTTAGTAAACTTCGATGTCGTCTTTAAAAATATGTTCCCTACATCATTATCCACTATTGATTTTGATGTGACTCAAAGTGATAATGAATTCTTAACTGCAACAGCAACATTTAAGTATCTGTTATACGAGGTAAGGAATAAGAATAGTCAGACTAGAAGGTAATCATGACTTTATATTATGAACATAGAGAACATTCAGAAGATGTGGGAGAAAGATTCCCACATAAATCCTGACAAATACGAGGAGGAATCCACAAAGATTCCACAGCTCCACCAACGATACATGGAGCACTTCAATACATTCAGCTTAATGAAGCGAGAAAAAGAGCTGGAATTAAATCAATTAAGAAAAGAGAAGTGGGTATATTACAAGGGGAAAGCACCGTCATCAGTATATAAATTTCAACCATTTGATTTGAAGTTAACTACTTCAGATGAAATTAGAATGTTCATAGATGCAGATGATGATATATGCAAATTAAAATATAAAGTTACTTACTTAGAAACAATGCTTTCTTATATTGAGAGTATCCTTAAGCAGATTAATAACAGAGGATACCAAATTAAGAATGCTATTGACTGGCAGAAATTCCAAGCAGGTTTCTAATGAACTATGGTCTTACCCACAAGGTAGTTACATTCAACGTTGACGCTATGTCTGTTGTCAGTGGATGTATTAAGAATCCTACTCTGGAATGGAAGGATGCCACTTTGTTTGATAAGACAAAGGATAAAAGAAAGAGCAGTGTAACATGGATACAGGATCCTTTATTCTATACCATGCTAATGAAGATGGTTGCACAGATAAACAAGACTGCTGGATGGAATTTTAAAATTACGGGTGTTGAACCAATTCAATATGGATTGTATCCTAAAGGAGGGTACTATGGGTGGCATGTAGATCAACACCCCAAACCTGTTAAGGGTATGGTTAGAAAGATAAGTATGTCACTCTTCTTGAATGAGGAGTATGAAGGTGGCGACTTTGATTTGGAGATATATAAACCAGGCACTGACCCAAGATACAAATCATTTAGTTTGAATCGGGGGCAGGCCATTTTCTTTCCTGCTGATACTTGGCATAGAGTCCAACCAGTAACGAAAGGATTACGTGAATCAATTGTAGCATGGTTTTATGGACCTCCTTATCAGTAAGAAAAACGAAGTCTATTTAAAGGTGAAAGCGGAACCTCATATACATCAAGAGGCTGCCGAATTTTTCTCCTTTGAAGTAGAGTCTGCAAAGTATATGCAGAGGACAAGGAGGTATAAAGGATGGGATGGAAAAGTCCACCTATACTCTCCAGCTACAGGTGAGATATATTGTGGACTAATTGATTATGTTACAGACTGGGCTGAGCAACAGGGTTACTCATACTCTCTGGAGACTTCTGAGACATTTGGGGATCCAAAGGAAGAAAATCTCCTAATAACTCCTGAGGCTGTTGTGGGATTTGTGAAGGCACTACGTCTTCCTGTGAAGGTGAGGGACTACCAATATTCAGCAATATACGAATCCCTACGATACAACAGGCGACTCCTGCTGTCCCCAACAGCAAGCGGCAAGTCTTTGATGATTTATTCATTGGTTAGGTTCCATGTAAATGTTAAAAGAAAAGTTTTAATTGTTGTCCCGACTACCTCTCTGGTAGAGCAAATGTATAAAGACTTTGAAGAATATGGTTGGATGGCATCCAAACACTGCCACAAAATATATGCGGGGGAACAAAAAAATTCTGAAGCTGATTGCGTAATTACCACTTGGCAATCTGTTTATAAGCAACCTCGTAACTGGTTTTCTAGGTTTGATGTAGTCATCGGTGACGAGGCTCACCTTTTCAAATCCAAATCTCTTACTACGCTTATGTCTAAGTTGCATGGCTGTAAGTATAGAATTGGATTTACAGGTACTTTAGATGGTGCTAATGTGAATCAACTTGTACTTGAGGGTGTCTTTGGTAGATGCTCCCAAGTAACTAGGACTAAGCAACTAATGAATCAAGGTTATCTTGCACAACTCAAAGTAAATATTGTACTTCTAAAACATGAAGAAGTTTTATTTGAGGGGTATCAAGATGAAATTGATTATTTAATCGGGCATGAGCAACGGAATAAATTTATCCGAAATCTCTCTTGTAGCCTGAAAGGTAATACTTTAGTCCTCTATAACTATGTAGAAAGGCACGGTCTGCCTCTATATGAGATGATAAATAATAGTATTGATACACCTGTTCATTTTATTCATGGAGGTGTTGATGTTGATATGAGGGAAGAAGTCCGAAGGTTAACTGAGGAATCATCCCATTCAATCATCATTGCATCCTATGGTACATTTTCTACAGGTATTAATATTAGAAACCTACACAATGTAATTTTTGCATCGCCGTCTAAATCGAGAGTAAGAAACTTACAATCTATAGGACGGGTACTTAGAAAAGGTGAGAACAAATCGCAAGCAACATTATACGATATAGCTGACGACATTTCTACTGACAAAGGAAGTAATTATACGTTACGTCATTTGTATGAAAGATTCAAAATTTACAAAGAGGAGAAGTTTCAATTTGAAATCAATGAAGTTCGTCTAAAACCAAATGATTAACTACGCCAAACATGATGAAGACTTCTATGGTATCTTTAAGCTGACTAACGGCGACGAGGTAATAGGGAAGGCAGTGCTTCATAATGAAGAAGGTGAGTCAATCTGTTTTATACAAGATCCATTAAGTGTTGAAGTTTTTACAAGACATGTAGAAGAGGGGAAGGTGGCAAAAGGAATCGGACTCGCCCCCTGGATGCAAATGTCTGATGAAGAGTTTATAATTGTAAGAGAAAAAGATATTGTAGCACTAGCAACGATGTCCAAACAGCATGTGCTATTGTATGAATCATTCCTAGCAACAGAGTTTGGAGGTCGCCGCCCTAAAAAACAGATAAAATTAGAAAGGGAAATGGGATACCTTGGTAAGATCGAAGACGCAAGGACTCTCTTTAAAAAACTATATAACCTCCCTTCCAACCCTGACAGTGTTGAGTCTAATGGTGATTGACAATCTTGTCAACCCCTGTTACAATAGAAGAGGCAAAAAAAGTAATTTTATATGGCACCTAAAGCAAAGAAGCAGCACTATGTAGATAATAAAGAACTGCTTGCTGCGGTTATCCGATATAAAGAAGATGTAGAGATTGCTCAAATCAATAACAAACCTAAACCAAAGGTTAGTGAATACATCGGTGGGTGCTTTCTAAAGATTGCTACGCACTTATCTTATCGTCCAAACTTTATCAATTACATGTATAAGGATGATATGATATGTGATGGGATAGAAAATTGTATACAGTACATTGATAATTTTGATCCAGCAAAGAGTAAAAATCCTTTTGCATATTTTACACAGATAGTTTACTATGCATTCCTAAGACGTATTGCTAAGGAGAAACGTCAATTGGATATAAAGGAAAAGATTTTAGAGAAGTCTGGATACGATGAAGTCTTCTCGGTTGACGGAGACGGAGGAGCAGAGTATAATCAAATTAAGTCTCGCATTGCTATAAACTCTAAACGATGAAGGTCTTACTAATAACCGACCAGCACTTTGGAGTGCGAAATGATAACCAAGCATTCATTGATCATTACAGGAAATTTTACGGAGAGATAGTAGTACCTTTCCTTAAAGCATCTGATATTGATACTGTTATAAATTTGGGAGATACCTTTGACAAGAGAAGGTCTATCAATTACTTATCTCTTGAAGCAGCAAAGGAGATGTGGTTTGATCCACTGGATGAATTAGGTGTCAAGCATTACATGATGATTGGTAACCATGACATCTATTATAAAAATACACTTAGGGTAAATGCACCCAACGAATTACTTGGAGCTTATAAAAACTTCGAGGTCATTGACACCCCTACCACTATTAGTTTCGGTGATACTGACATACTTCTTATTCCTTGGATATGTGATGAGAACAAAGAATCCATACTTAGAGAAATCAAAAGCAGTAGTGCTTCTGTCTGTATGGGGCATCTTGAGCTTAATGGTTTTGAAGCTCATCCAGGTCATGTGATGGATTTTGGAATGGACAAGTCTCCATTCGGTAAGTTTAAAAAAGTATTCTCAGGACACTATCATCAGAAGTCTAATGATGGTACCATATATTATCTTGGTAATCCTTATCAACTCTATTGGAATGATTATGGATCCAAGAGAGGATTCCATGTATTCGATACAGATACGTTGAAGACAACATTCTATAGGAATCCATTTGACATGTTCCATAAGCTCTACTATAATAATGGAGTAGAGATTCCCGATAACTTAGAGGGCACGTTTGTCAAACTTATCGTCGAAGATAAAGGGGACTACCAGAAATTCGACTATAACGTTAGTCAACTCCAAAACCAAGGACTGGCTGACTTAAAGATAGTCGAAGATCTAACCTTTGAGGAAAGCACTCAAGTGCTGGAAACCGAAGACACCATGACACTTCTCGATAAATACATAGACGAGGTAGAATTAAAAGTTGATTCTTCTAATGTCAAATCTATATTAAGATCATTGTATGTCGAGGCTTGTGAACTTTAATGTATCTGCTAACAGATAAAAAATCGGGTGGTGTCTATGCAGTCTTTAACAAAGATAATGTTAAGACTGTTCATCTTTTTGAAGAGGAAGATGATGTAGTAAGATACCAAAATTTATTGGAAGCAGATGGACATGGTGAACTGGACGTTTTAGAAATGGACAGAGAAATTGTTGAAGTCAATTGCAATAACAGAGGATACTTATACACAGTAATTACTAAAGACGACTTGGTTATTCCACCAGAAACTAAATGATTACATTTGAAAATATCCGTTGGAAGAATTTTCTTTCCACGGGTGACCGTTGGACTGAGGTCAAACTAGACCACAGTATGTCAACTCTTATTATTGGTCACAATGGTTCTGGAAAGTCAACCATTTTAGATGCTCTGTGCTTTGGTTTATTCAATAAACCCTTTCGTAAAATCACAAAGTCACAGTTGATTAATAGTATAAATGAAAAGGGCACAAAGGTAGAGGTAGAGTTTAGTATAGGGAAGGATGAGTATAGAGTATTCAGAGCAATTAAGCCAAATATATTTGAACTGTACAAGAATAATAAGCTAATAGATCAAGATGCTGCAACTAAAGATACACAAAAATACCTTGAACAATCTATTCTCAAGCTTAATTACAAGAGCTTCACTCAGGTTGTTATTCTGGGAAGTAGCACTTTTGTTCCTTTTATGCAACTACAAGCAGGTCATCGTAGAGAGGTTGTCGAAGATTTACTGGACATAAAGATATTCTCTAGCATGAATATGCTATTGAAAGATAGAATTAAATCAGCAGTAGAGCAAGCCAAAGATTGTGAGCATCTTATGGCAATGAATGAGCAGAAGGTGGCGGCACAAATGAAGTTGCTGGATGCTATGGTAACAAACAATAAGGATAGACAGAAAGAAAAATCTGTACAATTAGATTTAAACCAAGAATCTCTACTTGACTTAGAGCAAGAAGTTAAACTTAAGACTGCTGAGGCTGCTAAGTCTGAAGCAAAGTTAAAGAAGATGGGTGATAATAAGGATACATTATTTGAATTGAGAGATAGTCAGACCTTAGTTAAACGAATGTTGTCTGATGTGAAGAAGGATTATAAATTCTTTACTGACAATAAAGTCTGTCCCACTTGCACTCAGGAGATTGAAGATGAGTTTCGTCAATGTAAATGTGATTCCTTATCACAAAAGGAAAAAGAATATGTGGATCAATCCAAAGGGTTTACTAAAAAGATTAATGCAGTTACCAAAAAGATTGAAAAGTATGATACATTAAGTCATGCTTTATATGAATTACGTACTACTATCAATGGTATACAGAGTAATGTAATTAGAATACAAAAAGAATCCTTGAAACTTGAGCAGGAAATAATTGAGTTGAAATCAAATACTCCTAACATCAAGGCAGAGGATAATATATTAGATGTCCTCATGGAGGATGCAGAGAAAACTAGAAAGGATTGTGCTAAAGTATCAGAAAAGTTAGATGAGTATGCTGTGGTACACCAGTTACTTAGAGATGGTGGTATCAAAAAGCAGATAATCAATAAGTATGTTCCTATCTTTAATTCTCTTATCAATAAATACTTACAGTCTATGGACTTTTATGTCAACTTCACACTTGACGAAGAGTTCCAGGAAGTTATTAAGAGTCGTTTCAGGGATGAATTTAGTTATTCGTCATTTTCTGAAGGAGAGAAGCAAAAAATTGACCTAGCTCTCTTGTTTACATGGAGAGAGGTAGCAAGAATGAAAAACTCAGTCGCAACGAATCTGTTATTGCTTGACGAGGTTTTCGATTCTTCATTGGATGCAGAAGCAACAGAATCACTTCTAAAAATTCTTCGTAGCCTTGGTAAAGGCACAAACGTATTTGTAATATCACACAAGGGAGAAATCTTAGTTGATAAATTTATGAATACATTAAAATTTGAAAAGCAAAATGATTTCAGTAAGCTAGTCGATGTTTCATGAAGTCTGGAAGGTATGGAAATATGCATTAGGTAGTTTCAATGATTCCACAACAAAAAAATACGACAATTACATTGTTATCGTACGTAGCATTATTTTTATTAGCTACCTTATCACTAATTGCTTTATTACTGCTGGTGTTATAAGACACTGGGACAGTGGACAAACTGGCCCTGTACCTGTCACAAGTGTCAGAAAGATGCTATGATGTATACATCAGAGGAACACTATGCCAGTAAACACCGAAGTAAAAGGAACACTTGCTAGACTACTAGCAACAGAGAATCTAACGATCGAGCATCGTAAGGTAGAGACCGCTTGCTTTGATGTAGAAAATAGGGTGCTTGTCCTCCCTATATGGAAAGCAGCATCATCAGATGTGTATGATATGCTTGTAGGTCATGAGGTGGGTCATGCCTTATATACACCTGCGGATGATTATGATGCACCTAGAGACTTTGTTAATGTCCTAGAGGATGCTCGTATTGAGAGAATGATGAAGGTTACCTATCCAGGTCTTAAGCATTCATTCTTTAAAGGTTATGCAGAGTTGTGGGAGAATAATTTCTTTGGTGTTAGGGATAGAGATTTAACTAAGATAGCATTCATTGATAGAATTAACCTATACTTCAAGGGTTGTGCTCAGGTACAATTCTCAGAGTATGAGCAGTCTATTGTAGACAAAGCAGCAGTTACTAAAACTTTCCAAGATGTAATTGACCTTGCTAAGGAAGTATATGATTATGCAGAGAAGACAGAAGATGATAAGGAACCTGAAGATGTAGAGTTTCCTAACTTTAATTTGGAGGATGAAGAGGATACTGAATTCAGTCCTGCCCCTAAGAATGAAGTTAACTTTGGTGAGGGTGAAGATGAAGATGGTCAACCTCAGAAGAAACCAGTAGCAAGTGAGGCAGAAGAGGAAGGAGAAGAAGAAGGAGATGAAGAGGGAGTTGGTGGTGGAGAAACATTTGATGAGACTCGCTCAATAACTGAGAGAGCATTAAGAGAGAATCTTGAGGAGATGATTGATGATGATGCTAAGGAATGGATATACCTAAACGTACCTCAAGTTAAGATGAAAGATTCTTTATACTCATGGGGGAAAATTAAAGAAGATTTAGAGTGTCATTACTATGGTCAAGCATTTGAGAATGAAAATCAGCAGAAAAGATATGATGAGGCAAGAGAATTTTCCTTAAATAAATATGAAGATTATAAGAAGTCATCTCAGAAGTCAGTTAACTATCTGGTAAAGCAGTTCGAAATGAAGAAGTCTGCTGACCAGTATGCTCGTGCAGCTACTGCAAAGACTGGAGTTATAGACACAAATAAGTTGTTCAGCTATAAGATCAATGATGATATTTTTAAGAAGGTAACTGTCGTCCCCGATGGTAAGAATCATGGATTGATATTCTTGGTTGACTGGTCAGGTTCAATGCAGAATGTATTGATGGATACTCTGAAGCAGACTTATAATTTGGTTTGGTTTTGTAAGAAGGTTAACATTCCATTCAGAGTGTATGCTTTCCAGAGTGGATTTGATAGAAACTATGATGTATGGGAAGAACAAAAACTTAATGACTTAGGTGTAAGTGGTGATTTCAAACTACTAGAATTCTTTTCATCCAGAATGAATTCTAAAAATCTTGATAAGCAAATGGGTCTTGTTTGGTTGCAAGCATGGTCAATGGCAGAGTGGAGTCTCATTGGTTATCAAAGAGATTTAAGTCTAGGTGGCACTCCTCTTGCTGAAGCAGTTTACTACTGTCGTGAAGCAGTAAAAGAGATGAGAGTTAATGAGAAAGTACAAAAGGTTAATGTTGTTTGCTTAACTGATGGTGAAGCAAATCCTATCTACTACGTTAACAAATCTAGGTATGATGAAAGGGAAAAGACAAGTACCTACCTATGTCACCAACGTAATAAGGTATACATCTTAAGAGATTCTCAGACTGGTTATTCTCGTAGAATAAGTTCATCCCCACATGAAACTACTAAAGAGATAGTATCTTTCTTCAGTGAGATTACTGATTACAATTGGATTGGTATTCGTATCTGCTCTAAGAATGAATTGAATAGAGTCTTAGAGAGAACAGATACTACTTATGAAGAGAGGACTAAGATACACAAGGTATGGACTAAGGAAAAGTTTGCTAGTGTAGAGAAGAAAGCAGGATTTAGCAAAGCATTCTTCATCCCTAATAAAGGCACTGGTGAAGGTACAACAGACTTAGTTGTTAAGCAGAAGGGTGAAGTTGCTACTAGAGCAGAATTAGGTCGTGCATTTAAAAAGCACATGGGTTCAAAGATGACTAACAAAACTATCCTAAATGCTTTTGTAGAGCAGATAGCATAATGGTAGATAGTCTTGCAGCATTAATTCGTTCTGCCATCCTTCATATGGGTGGCGAACGATATTATACTGATCATGAAAAGATAGTTAAAGGTGACTTGGTAATTGATAATGAAATGTATAAACGTGAAGGGCATCGTAAGATGCATATAGAAGTAGCAAAGACTGGAAATTTAGATATCATGCATGTGGTATTCTTTCCTGACTATGAATATAATATTCCTATATTTGGTGCTGATATAATTGCAACACCTTCTGTTGTTACTGCTGCTATCTGTGATATATCTCCAGTAAGAGGAACGGAAGATATCTATAAAAAGATTCAACCTATTTCTAATAAGATACATTTTCCAACTAGGAGACCATTACCATTATGGGGTGATGAAATCTTCTCACCATTCTGTAAGTTTCTAAGATTAAAATCTGAAGAAGAGAAAAGAAATTTCTATCAGATAGTAGCAGAATATCTTTTCATCTATATGGATTGGGTTAAAGATATTGAAAAGGATACTGACTATGTTAAAAGTATGTTAAGGATGGATGATCAAATATATTATTCTACACAACAAAGAAAGAATCCAAAAACTTTAGCAGTACTTTCTAATTGGTTTGATCAAGATTGGGCAAATAATTATATAGATAATATATTATTCTGTAAACCAGTTGTCAAAGTGTCCACTGATGGGCAGACAGCTTGTTAATAGCTGCTATAATAAAGACATAAACAAACAAAGAAAACCTTATGTCCTTACCTCGCACCGATGTTACCATTGAAGGAGTCCGTCAATATATTGTGGATAACTTTGGTACTACTGTAGATGCAGATGCTGTTAAGTCTGCTTCAAAGCATTTTGGTGTCCATACTTATACCATTGGCCAAAGACTCAAGCAGTGGAAAGTAAAGAGGAATCACTGGGACTTATCTGTAAAAGAGATTACAGAAAACCTAGAAAAGACTCTTGCTTCTGCACCTGCTGTTGCTGCTGAAAACTACATACCTGAGAAAGATGAATCGTATGTAAGTTTTGGTAACTTCAACGACCTTAAAAAAATTATTTCTAGTCGCAGGTTTTATCCTGTGTTTATAACTGGTCTCTCAGGTAACGGAAAGACCCTCGGAGTTGAGCAAGCATGTGCTTTGGCAAAGAGAGAAGTAATACGAGTAAACATTACAATAGAAACAGATGAAGATGATCTTATCGGGGGGTTCCGCCTTGTTAATGGCGATACCGTCTGGCACAACGGACCAGTTGTTGAAGCTCTCCAGCGAGGGGCTGTCTTGCTCCTTGACGAAATCGACCTTGCCTCAAACAAGATTCTCTGTCTCCAATCCGTCCTTGAAGGTAAGGGAGTTTTCCTTAAAAAGGTTGGAAGATACGTCAAACCAGAAGCAGGGTTCACAGTCATTGCCACCGCAAATACTAAAGGTAAAGGTAGCGACGACGGAAGATTTGTTGGAACTAACGTGCTCAACGAAGCCTTTCTTGAAAGATTCCCAATAACTTTCGAGCAAGATTATCCTGCTGCTACAACTGAGACTCGCATCTTATTAAACAATGGATGTGAAGAAGAGTTTGCAGACAACCTAGTAAGGTGGGCAGGTGTAATCCGTAAGACATTCTTCGATGGTGGTGTTGATGAAGTTATCACCACTCGTAGATTGGTACACATCGTGGAAGCATATTCCATCTTTGGGAATAGATTGAAAGCAATTACTAATTGTATCAATCGTTTCGATGATGATACTAAGCAATCCTTCCTTGACCTTTATACTAAGGTTGACGAGAAAGAGATTGTAGAGTATGATGGGGAAGAATAAAACCCCTTCATTATGAGAAAGTATAATGAGGACGAGATCCTCAAGGAGATGTCAGATTACATCTCCAATACATACCGAGGTCATTATTCTGTCGGAAACGTTCAGACTCTTGACCTCATTGATTCTGTGGGTGATGCTGAAGCATTCTGTAGGAGTAATGTCCTTAAGTATGCTTCTCGTTATGACCGAAAGGGTACTGCAAGAAAGGATATCATAAAGATTATTCATTATGGTATGCTACTCTTGCACTTTAACGACAAGCGTGAAAAAGCAGACTCCATAAACGCAGGTAACTCCACTGCATTCGCCGTTGATTATGACAGATGACCGTGATTTCTAAAGAAACAATTGACCTACTCCAGAATTTTTCGACTATTAATAAGTCGATTGTCATTAAACCTGGTAGAGAACTCTCAACACTGAGTCTCAATAAAAACATTCTTGCTACTGCAAACGTGCAAGAAGCATTTGATAGAAACATTCCTATCTATGATTTACCATCACTCATTCAGATTTTTAATTTGTTTGATGGTAGTCCTGTCATTGATACAACGAATGATTCTTATCTAAAGATATCTAATCCACAAAATAGATCTAAGGTCAAGTTTTTCTATTCTGACCCAGATATTATTGTGCAACCACCTGATAAAAAGGTTGACCTTCCTTCTGAGGATATTAACTTCAGACTAGAAGCACCTGTGTTTGCTCAGATTAAGAAGGCATGGTCTATCTGTGGTGTCCCTGACTTATGTTTACAGGGTGATGATGGTGTGATGAGTTTAACATTAACTGATAAGAAGAATGATACTAGCAATTCATATGCTGTAGAGGTAGGTGAAACTTCTGACGAGTTTTGTTATTGCTTCAAGATGGAGAATCTTAAGTTGCTTCCTCAGTCATATGATGTTACTATTAGCAAAGCGAATGTCGCACGCTTTACAGCAGATAACGTCCGCTATCTTATAGCACTCGAACCTAATGCATGATGATTTTTTATGGGTAGAGAAGTATCGTCCGAAAACTATTGAGGACTGTATACTTCCTACAGATGTGAAGGCTACGTTTAAGAGTTTTGTAGAGCAAGGGGAGATTCCAAACCTCTTGCTTTCTGGGACTGCTGGTGTTGGTAAAACAACCATCGCCAAAGCATTGTGTAATGAATTGGGAGCAGACTTCTATGTCATTAATGGATCAGATGAAGGTAGATTCTTGGACACTGTACGCAATCAGGCAAAGACCTTTGCTTCTACTGTGTCTCTGCTTTCTACATCACGCCATAAAGTTCTTATCATCGATGAAGCGGACAACACTACCCCAGATGTACAATTACTCCTCCGTGCGTCGATTGAAGAATTTCAAAAAAACTGTAGGTTCATATTCACGGCTAACTTTAAGAACAAAATAATATCTCCGTTACATAGTAGGACAACAGTAATTGATTTTAACACTCGTGGAAAAACTAAACAAACTCTTGCAGCTGAGTTCTTTGAAAGATGTAGAGACATCTTGTCCAGAGAGGAAATACGGTTCGATGACAAAGTGGTTGCCAAAGTCGTCCAACAATACTACCCAGACTTTAGAAGAACGCTTAACGAGTTGCAAAGATACAGCTCTACAGGTGCTATTGACATCGGCATCCTCGCAACCCTAGGTGATGCTAATGTTAAAGGTCTTGTACAAGCATTGAAGGATAAGAAATTTAATGAAGTGAAGAAGTGGGTTACTCAGAATTTAGACAGTGACCCAACTGCCATACTCAGGAAGATTTATGATAGTCTTTTTGATATAATGGAAGGACCAAGCATCGCAGCAGCAGTGTTAATCATTGCTGAGTATCAGTATAAGTCTGCTTTCGTAGCAGACCAAGAGATAAATTTGCTTGCTGCCTTAACACAAATCATGGTGGAGTGTGAATTCAAATGAGTAGGAAAATTGATCCAAAAGAATACATGCAAGATGGTTGGGATAGTTCCCCACATCTAGCAGTCCATCCATACAAACGTGGTTCACTCCATAATAAAATTGGTATGTGGATCATGTGGACTTACTACGTTTTATTTGCTGCTATGGTTATTAGATTAATCTGGGTATTAAACACATGATTAGAAAGTATCTGAAAGGAATTGTCAAAGAAGCTCTTATTGAATGGGAGCAAGAAGTAGAGTATCTTGGTAGGACAGGATACAAGTGGGAAAACAATCAATGGGTTCCTACTCAAACACAACCGTTACGTTTAGATGAGATTCAAGAATGATTTTAGTTTACATCATCATCGGACTTCTTTTATTTCTAGTTGGTTGGGGTTTATACCTTACCGTTGGAGAAGGTAAGAAGGAACTTAATGACCCAATTAAAGAACATGCTAAGATGCATGAGTTGGGTATAGCACATACACACAAAGAAAAATATGTCAAACTTAAAGACCCCTCTTAGATATCCAGGAGGTAAGTCTCGTGCTACTAAAAAGTTAGCAGAGTTTCTACCTGACATGGAAAGGTATGGGGAATATCGTGAGCCTTTTCTAGGTGGTGGGTCTGTTGCTCTGTATATGACACAGACATATCCTCACCTAGACATATGGGTGAATGATTTATACCCTGCCTTATTTAATTTTTGGACACAACTACAGGACAAAGGAGATGACCTTGCCAAAGAGCTTGAAAAACTCAAGAGAGAACATAACACAGAAGATAGAGCAAAACATCTATTTCTTGAGAGTAAAGAATACCTTGCTCAACGGCAGACTACATCCTTTCACCGTGCTGTCAGTTTTTATATTATCAATAAGTGCTCTTTTAGTGGTCTCACTGAGTCCTCGTCATTCTCCAAGCAAGCCTCCAATTCCAATTTCAGTTTACGAGGCATAGAGAAACTACCTGAGTATCAGGAGATAATACAAAACTGGAAGATTACTAATGAATCTTATGAGAAACTTCTTACAGATTCTTCAGATTCATTTGTTTATCTTGACCCACCATATGATATTAAAGTACCTATCTATGGAAAGAGAGGTGAGATGCACAAGTATTTTGAGCATGAGAAGTTTGCAGAAGATTGTGATAGACACACTGCACATATGATGATATCATATAACAGCAGTCAAATTAATAAAAATAGATTTAAAGATTGGAATGCTTATGATTTTGATTTAACCTATAGTATGCGTACTACAGGTGATTACATGAAAGAGCAATCAAAACGAAAGGAACTTGTCTTAACCAACTATGGCGTACAATACAGACTACCCACTGAAGGATTATCTGAACTCATTAAATCTGAGCAAGGAATATCTACTGCAGCCTGAAGATCCAGGTTGGGAAAAGAATTATCCTCCCTATATTATTAACAAATGTATGTCACATCACATGGATACTGTGATGTTTGCTAACGAGATGAACAGACTCCCTCATCTTGATAAGCGTTTACAATATGATTTTTATATAAATACCGTCAGGTCACGCAGGAGATTTTCTCCTTGGGACAAGAAACAGAAGATGAATGATTTGGATGTGGTCAAGCAATACTATGGTTATAGTAATGAAAAGGCTAGACAAGCATTGAATATTTTATCTCCTTCACAACTGGATTACATTAAAAGCAAACTGAATAGGGGAGGAAAAAAATGAGTGAGGATCTGCAATGGTCTAAAGATGATATGATTCAGGTTACCTTAAAGGAACCAGATGATTTCTTAAAGGTGAGAGAGACACTAACTAGAATTGGTGTAGCCTCTAGGAAAGAAAGAAAATTATATCAATCATGCCATATACTACACAAGAAGGGTGACTATTTTATAGTACACTTCAAAGAATTATTTGCATTGGATGGTAAGAGAGCAAATTTATCAGACAATGATTTGCAAAGACGCAATAGAATTATCCAATTACTTTCAGATTGGGGCCTAGTGGAGGTTGTTGATAAGACTAGCATTGCTGATGCTGCACCCCTGAGTCAGATAAAAGTAATATCTTATAAAGAAAAGCTTGACTGGATACTGGAAAGCAAGTATAATATAGGTAAAAGAAGGCAACCATCCGATGAAACATGAAGTAAAACTTTATGTCGCTGGCCAAGTATTCACTGAAGAATGCTATGCTAGGAACTATCAAGAGGCGAAGGAAGTTGCTTTAGCAAGGAATCCTAATGCAACTGTCATCAGTGTAAATGCCAAAGTCGGTAATTGATTCTGGATGGGAGAAAGATTTCTCCTATCATACGCAATGGTTTAAGTCACCAGGGTATCTCTCTTGTGAGGTGCCTTATGTTGTACGGGAGGAATTGTCCTCCTCTATGGCAAATCATGGTGGAGACGCTAGAAGCACCCTTAGAGGACACTTAGAAGAAGAGTGGCATCTGGATATAACACCAGAGGTTAAGAAATTTACTCGTTGCCTTGGGTATGAATATATAAAAAGATTTGGACTCCAACCTAGTATGGGTATGGCAGAGTCTATGAGGGATATTGAAGACACAGACCTCGAACTAAAAAGACTGTGGGTAAATTATCAAAAGAAGTATGACTTTAATCCTTTACATATTCATTCAGGTTTATTCTCATTTGTTATTTGGGTGGCAATCCCTTACGACATGGAGGAGGAGCGTAAGAGATATCCTAACACTAACGGAAACGAAACAGCGTCCTTTATGTTTCAATACAACACAGCTTTAGGTGGATTAGATACAGAGTATTTGTATGTAGATAAAAGTTTTGAATGGAAGATGGTATTCTTCCCTGCTCGTCTTAATCATGGAGTCAATCCATTCTATACATCAGACGATAGTAGAGTGTCAATATCAGGTAACGTATATTTGGTTGATATATAGTAATAGTTAAGTTATCAATATGGCTGAAGATACTACCTTGTTAGATGACGAGGTTAAAGAAGAAAAAAAGAAAGGAATCTTTGGTAAAGCTAAAGATGCTCTTCTTCCAGACCCTGAAGAACAAGCGGCGATCATCAGTACAATGGTCAGGATCACTGTACTTGCCTGGTCGGGTGGAATATTGACATTAAATTATGTCGCCATCCCAGGAGTTCCTCAGCAGAAAATAGATCCAACATTTATAGCTTCGGTGTTCACTGGAGTTTTAGCTAGCTTCGGAATTCAGACAGCTAGTAAGAAGGGTGATGGTACTATGAAGATGGACAAGAATGGTAATGCTGTTAATGGTAATGGCAATGGTGGACCTACTCAAACGATTCGTATTGAGCAAGCACCTCTAAAAATTATTGCTGTTGATCCTAATAGCAAGGAAAAGAAAACTTACGAGATTTAAAATCATGCAGAAAATTGTAAATGTCATCGCTCTTACAAGTGGCGTTGTATCTCTGGCCGTCGTTGCTACTGGCGGTTATCTATTTCTCAATAAGGATGCAATCGTCGATAACGTCAAAGGTCAAGTAATGGAAGCAGTCACTGGATCTCTTGGAGGTCTTGGTGGTGGTGCTCTTGGTGGTGCACCTGAGATTCCAGGTTTAGCACCTGATGCTCCTGCTGAGGGTGCTCCTCAAGCTCAGGGTATGGGACTGCCTGTTCCTGGCGGATTCTAGTGGACGTACAAAAACTAGCAACATACGGTACAGCAGTTGCTGTTGTGGGTACTGGTAGTATTGTCGGGGGCGGTCAAGTCCTTGACAATGTTCAAGGTGGTCCGCAAAAAAGAATAGAAGCACAAGCAACTGAACTTCGGTTGATTGTTAGAGAAGAAGTTAGAGCAGCAATTAAAGAAGCATGGCCAAAGAGTACTGGATATATAAAGGGTACACAACCTAATGGGAATTATCGGACAATAGTACCTAATGGATCCAATACCTCAAATACCAATAAACAATAATACTATCATTACCCCTACGAATAGTGGGGTATCGATTAGGTTTATTCGGGGTGTAGATAATCGTCTTATAAGAGTTGTAACACCTAAAGTTAGAGAGATAGCAGATCAACGTGTGTGGATGTATAACGCACCACTTACTAATGTACCTCAGGTACCTGTAACTACACTGGTAGGCACACCGATTGTTAATATGCCTGGGTGTGTCAAGGTACACAAAGAGAATGCAAAGAATCCACGCAATAAAAATAAGATGCTGGTCAATGATGACCCTAAGCAGAATGTAGTATTGTGTGATGGTGGTATGCCTTACTATGAACCACCTAACTATGATGCCAGAGAGTTAACATGGCAGACAGTCTATATGGATCAAGATGATGACCAGAGTGGAATAGATACAGGTACTCCAGAGGTAGATGCACCAGAGACACCAGGTGCTCCTGAAACACCTGAAGAATATAAAGACCCCGATTGTCCTGGACCTTTAGAAGCTAGGATAGGAGCAGTCGGACCTAATGAAAAAGAAAAGGTTGTAGGACACGAGTTACAACCCGACCCTAACAACCTTAATAAAAAAATATGTGTGACTCTCTATGAGGATATAGGAGTCGTAGAACAGTATCTACCTAGTCCTCAGATTGTGACGACGACTGCGGTGATAGCATCTGTGGCGGCATCGAGTGCCCTACTTGCCAAACCCCTAGCTGATCTGCTGCTGAGGGTGGTGAAACCTGCTGTGAAGAAGGTGATTGGAAAGGTAAACGCCATCCTAGGAAAGACAACGTATCGTCCTTCACAGTCTGAGATTCGGACTGATGAGTATCGGAAGAAGAAGGGATTACCTCCACTGAAGAAGAATCAGAAGAAGAAACCTCTGAAGAAGACTCCTCCGAAGAAGAATCAAAGTTAGGTTGAGGTAGGTCATGTACGTGTGGTACAATCTTACCACCAGGATTTGTGACTACTACGTCAGCACATACAGCATGATAAGGTGAGGCAGGGTGGAAAAATATACCTGCCTTTTTTAATTCTCCACAATTTTTAAGTCTAGCTAATTCAAAGTCTAACCGTTTGTTAGATGTCAACTGAGTTTGATGTGCTATCTGTGCTTGAGCTGCTTGCTCACACTGGGCTCTTAATTTTTTATTCAATGGTATAGACAGAGTAGCAGACAGTCCTAAGTTAAGACTTTGGTTTGCTCTCATGTCAGTCCTTATTGGTTTATACCATGTAGGTTCCATTGATTGATTGCTTACTACATCAGGTACACCATCAGGACCATCTACGTCTATTGTTATTTGCATATCTTCACCATCTGGGAACCATCTAGTCCCATCTGCTTTAGTCCTATCGTCGTACCAGTCTTCCCAAGGGTAATTCTTTACAGTGACAGTCTGTTGTGTAGTCTTACCAGACACATCAGTCATATTATATTGTGGTTCATTATAAAAGTCCTCCCAAGGATCCTTTCTGCTATCAGCAAATTGGACATAAGGAGTGACGTTTAATGTACTACCTTGACATGATACACCACCACCGTAGGTGTTGGTTATGTATGGACCTTGTAAAACTTGTATTGCCTGGTTCGTTACTGAGCCAGAACTATTGGCGATAGGGTTCGCTGTTGCTGATACACCACCTACTCCTTCGGCATTTACAGGTGATGCTACTAATAATGCGGCTATTGGGTAAAGGTACTTGTGGTATCTGTGACGCTTTGTATGGTGGTGACTCTTTGTATGATCGTCTGGTTGGTCATACCTGGTCCTTGATAACTCTGACTGAATTGGAAAGCTGCTCCTGGTTCGTGTAGAGTGAAGTTGTTTACCGCCGAGAAATCTAAGTTGTCGAAGGAACTTGTTACCGTTCCTGTTATCGTGTTTTCTCCTGTTGTACCTGGAGTCACTGTCACGGTTGATGTATTCACTGGTGGATTCAAGGCAGCTCCGTTGTTGTCGATGCCTGTTCCTGTCACTGAGTATTCCCATCCTGTTCTATAATCAATTGAATTTATTGTCTCTGTGACTGTACTTTCAGTCTCCGTATGGCTCGTCATCGAGCCCTGTTGGAAGTTTGGTACCACGGGGACCGCCAGGGCAGGTACAGCACTTGCAAGTACAGTACCCACAGCAATCACATATGGGGCAATCTTCTTCATAGTTATATATCACCCTAGCGGATGGAAAGTTCTGACACAAATTGTCCCGTAGCTGTAGTACCAGCTCCACCAGCCACTACCGTCAAAGCACCAGCAGACGTAACGGTCCCAGCCAAATTGCCTACGGTTCCAGGTGCAGATGATGATATCTGAGAGTAACCAAGTACGTCACCTACATCAGCAGCAGTAGTTACTATAGCATCACCTGTAGTTATATTTTGTGTGAATGAATATGCATTACCTTGAGTCGTTTGTACAACATCAGGCAGAGCAAAGGTTGCTACACCAGCAGTAGATACAGCTGATATACCACCAAGATCACTAGCAGCACTACCACCAGAAGGTGTTATAGTAGTTGTTACACCACTACCTGAGGTACTGTAAGTGTTTGGAGCTCTCGATACCGTCGTATAACCAGCGTCAACACTCAATTGTGATGAGCTAGAAAGACGATGCGTGATGTCAGCATTCACTGGACTAACGGCAGAAGTCATTCCAAACAACATTATTATAGGAAATAATTTTTTCATGCGTTTAGACATTTTTACCTAGATCTATATATGTTCGCTTAACCCTCCAAAATAGGTACGGCATATACCATTTAAGTTTTTCTTCAGATGTGATTAAATAGTAGTGTCGCCGTAAGGGACAACACACTAAACCTAGCTTAATTAAGGAGGCTATTATGACTGGACTACAGAGATATCGTGCTGCCGATCTACCGCAGCTCATGGAGAAAATCCATAAAAACAGTATTGGACTGGATGATTATTTTGACCACTTCTTCAATTTGAATCAAAATAATCAATACCCACCATACAATCTTGTCCAAGTAAGCAACGTGGAATCACGTTTGGAAGTTGCACTGGCAGGATTCAAGAAAGAAGAGGTAAAGGTCTTCACTGAGTATGGTAAACTATTCGTACAGGGTAAGAAGGAAGACGAAAAGAAAGAAGAGAATGAGTATCTACATAGAGGGATGGCTCAAAGGTCATTCCAAAGACAGTGGCAACTCTCTGATGATTCCACAATAAAGAATGTGACCTTTGAAGATGGTATGCTTATCATCACATTAGGTAAGATTGTTCCTGAGCATCATGCACGTAAGGAATTTTTATGATATAATTATCATATGAAATTTGAAGATTATTATAAGGAATTCTGTGAGGTCTTTGGGCATCCATTATGGCATATGCCTATGATGATCATCATCTTCTTTGTTGGTGTAGAAGTCATGCATGTTAATTATCATGCTGATGGAAACAAAGATGCTCATGGATTCTGCTCTCAGCAAGAGTTTGTTAAAGACATGCAAAGAGAGATTGATAATTACTAACCTATATAATACACAACAGAAGAGACCCCAAGGGTCTCTTTTTATTTGGAATATAAAATGAATGTTTATCTGAACTTAACCAAAACAAATTACGAAGGTGACAGCGACCTCTTGACAGTTGAGGTACCTTCGAGTTATACTGATGAACTGCTACGGCATGTCCGACCAATAGCAGAGGATAAAAATGTAAACGCTGAAAAAATCCTTAAAGATATTATTAAGGAATCTATTACTGAAATCGAAAGACGAAACTATGAGCGTAAGAGTCGTAAGAACAAGAAACGGTGAAGATGTCATCGCAGATTTGTTTGAGGTCACCACTAAGGATGACCAAGAAAATGTTATTGGATTTCAATTAAGGAATCCCTATAACGTATGGATAACACAACCTTTTGATGCTGTCCAAGACAATGGAGAGATTCAAAAGATTACAAAACCAGAACTTCGATTTGAACCATACGCACCACTGCTCAAGGGTAATGCTTTAATGCTTAAACTTGAATTTATAGTCAGTGCATATGAGACACATGAAGAAGTCATTGCAAAATACAACGAACTAGTGGAGGCAACAAGTGGTAAAAATACTACTACTGAGGAACGGAAGTCTGACTGACTACCTCATAGGCAAAGTAACAGAGTTGGATGAGGAACCATCCGTTCTTATTGAGGAATGCTATCGTATTGTGGATGGTGTGTTGGAAGTATACCCCAAGTATTCTGCACAACGTGACCTTTTCTTGACATCTGAGTCGATCTTTACTATAGTGGATCCATCTAAAGAAATGCTCGGAGAGTATCAGAAGGTTGGCTAGTTTCTACACAAACATTCAACTCGCAGGTAATACTATTCTCTATCGTGGGTATGAGGACGGACAGAAAGTCCAGACTCGTACCCATTTTTCACCTGTACTATTCGTTTCTTCTAATAAAGAGGAGAAGCATAAGACACTTGATGGTGAGAATGTAAAACCTATTCAGTTTGAGAATCCTAAACAGGCAAGGGAATTCATACAGAAGTATGAGAATGTGCATGGGTTTAGGGTTTCTGGATATGAGAGATTCGTTTATCAATTCATTGCTAATGAATTTCCTAATGAGATTGATTATCGTATGGATCAGATGAAAATCTTTACGATGGACATCGAGGTTGCATGTGAGAATGGTTTCCCCAATGTTGCTGAGGCAGCAGAGGAAATGCTGTGTATAACTATCAAAGATCTAAATACTAAGGAGTTCTTTACTTGGTCTACTCGTGAGTTTGAAGCACCTGAAGGTGTTAAGTCATTCATCTTCTGGACAGAAGAGGAGATGCTTAAGGCATTTATTGGATGGTGGGTTGAAAATACACCAGATGTTTTAACTGGATGGAATGTCAATCTATATGACGTACCATATATTTGTCGTAGAGTAGATAGAATCCTAGGTAAGAAATGGATGAATTCCATGTCCCCTTGGAATCGTGCCAATGAAAGAGAGATAACAATACAAGGACGAACTAACTATGCCTACGACTTATCGGGCATTAATATACTTGACTATCTTGATCTCTATCGTAAGTTTACTTACACCAATCAGGAATCATATCGACTTGAACATATTGCCACTGTGGAATTGGGTGAAGGAAAACTTGACCACAGTGAGTATGAAAATTTTAAAGACTTCTACACAAATGACTGGCAAAAGTTTGTAGAGTATAACATCAAAGACGTTGAGCTAGTTGACAGACTCGAAGAGAAGATGAAACTAATCGAGTTGGCAGTCACGATGGCTTACGATGCCAAAGTAAACCTTGAGGATGTGTATTCACAGGTAAGAATGTGGGACACGATGATATATAATTACCTTAAGGATAGAAATATTGTAGTACCACCACGACGAGGAGCAAAGAAAGATGAGAAGTATGCAGGAGCGTATGTCAAAGAGCCTAAACCAGGTCTCTATGATTGGGTTGTCAGTTTTGACCTTAACAGTCTGTACCCTCATCTCATCATGCAGTACAACATCTCCCCAGAAACCCTCTGTGAAACCAGACATCCTAGTGCCACAGTTGAAGGACTGCTTAATAGAGAAATCGGGATCACTGGAGATTACGCCGTGTGTGCCAATGGAGCACAATACCGCAAGGACATAAGGGGATTCCTACCTGAAATGATGGAGACTATTTACAATGAGCGTACGATATATAAAAAGAAAATGCTCGCTGCCAAGCGGGACAATGAAATTCACCCAACTGAAAAACTACAAAGAGATATTAGTAAATTCAATAACATCCAAATGGCTCGAAAGATCCAACTCAACTCGGCTTATGGTGCCATTGGAAATCAGTACTTTAGATATTATAACTTATCTAACGCTGAGGCAATTACTCTTAGTGGGCAGGTATCGATACGGTGGATTGAGAATAAAATGAACACGTATCTGAATAAGATACTTAAAACTGAGGAGAAAGATTATGTTGTTGCTAGTGATACCGATAGTATCTACTTGCATCTTGGTCCTTTGGTACAAAGTGTATTCAAGGGGAGAGAGGTATCTAATGAGAAGATCGTTAATTTCCTCGATAAGGTGTGTGATGTGGAATTGGAAAAATATATTTCGAGTTCTTACCAAGAGTTGGCCGACTACGTTGCCGCCTACGACCAAAAAATGTTCATGAAGAGGGAGACCATTGCCGAGAAAGGTATATGGACTGCTAAGAAAAGATACATTTTAAATGCGTGGGACATCGAGGGTGTCAGGTTTGAGAAACCTAAGTTGAAGATGATGGGTATTGAAGCAGTTAAGTCTTCTACTCCAGGTGCTTGTCGTCAGAAGATTAAGGATGCTCTTGAAGTTATTATGAATAAAACTGAGGAGGAAACCCAACAATTCATAGCAGAGTTTAGGGATCATTTTAATGAGTTACCTATTGAGGACATTGCATTTCCTAGGGGCTGCAATAATCTAAATAAGTGGGCGAATCCAGCCACTGTGTATTCAAAGGGCACCCCTATACATGTGCGTGGTAGTCTCTTGTACAATTTCTATATTAAGAAAAACAAGCTGACGCATAAGTATCCATTAATTCAAGACGGTGAGAAGATAAAATTTGTTTATCTTAAGACACCTAATAAGATTAATGAAAATGTTGTGTCATTTTTCCAAACCTTCCCGAAGGAGTTGGCACTTGACAAACAGGTGGACTATGACCTACAATTCGAGAAGAGTTTTCTTGAACCTATTAAGGTCATCCTTGAGAAAATCGGTTGGAAGCCAGAAAAAACTGCTAGCTTGGAGTTCCTATTCGGATGACCACATACATTGTAGAATATAAGAAAGCTTTTGGTGCTGGTGCTATGCCAGAGGAGAAGGAATTCTTCGACAAAGATGAAGCAACATGGTTTGAAAGAGCTATGAAGCGATCTAATTACATTACGAAACTAATTAAGAAAACACCATGAATTTTTTGAAGGATATAGCCAAGGAGATTGATAATGAATACGCTGCTCTCGTTAGCGATGGTGTGTCTGCTGGTGACACTAGCGGTTATATCGATACAGGTTCGTACATCTTTAACGCCCTTGTCTCAGGAAGCATCTACGGAGGTGTTCCAGGGAATAAGATCACAGCTATTGCTGGTGAGTCGAGCACAGGCAAAACTTATTTCTGCCTTGGTATTGTACAGCATTTCCTCGAACATAATCCTGATGCTGGCGTTATATATTTTGAGTCTGAAAGTGCGTTAAGTAAGGACATGATTGAGTCAAGAGGTATAGACTCAACTCGTATGCTTATCGCTCCAGTCACTACGGTGCAGGAGTTTAGATTACAATCAATTAAGATTTTAGATAAATACTTAAGTCAAGATTCTAAGGATCGTAAACCTTTAATGTTTGTCCTTGACTCGCTTGGTATGCTAAGTACCACCAAAGAGATTGAGGACAGCGAAGCAGGAAAAGAGACTCGTGACATGACTCGAGCTCAAGTTGTTAAGTCCATTTTTAGAGTCCTTACCCTTAAATTGGGTAAGGCGAATGTCCCTCTATTAGTTACAAATCATACCTACGATGTGGTCGGCAGTTATATCCCTACTAAAGAAATGGGAGGCGGTAGTGGCCTCAAGTACGCCGCGAGTACAATCATTTATCTCAGCAAAAAAAAGGAAAAGGATCAGAGCGAAGTTGTTGGAAACCTTATCAAAGCTAAGGCAGTTAAGGGACGACTCACCAGAGAAAACAAAGAAGTAACAACGAGGTTGTACTATGAACGAGGGTTGGACCCCTATTACGGACTCCTCGAACTTGGAGAAAAATACGAAATATTTACAAAAGTTGGAAACAGATATGAGATTGGCTCGAAGAAAGTTTATCCTAAAGCAATTCTCGAAAATCCTGAAGAGTATTTTACCCCAGAAGTAATGCAAGCATTAGATGAATGTGCTCAGAAGGAGTTTAAATATGGCAACTAAACTAGAAGATTATATCAGGTGCTATGACAATGCTGTAGACCCTGCGTTGTGTGCAAAAATAGTCAGAAAGTTTGATGTTGACCTCCAACACCATGAGGTGATAGACAGAGAGAAGCGTCCATCCTTTACTGAACTTAATATTACCAAGAGATTTCATGCTAAAGACTTAGAGTGGCATGAGTATCAGTTTAATTTACAAGAAATCTTTATCAATTTTGTCCAGTTATACATGGAGGATTTGGATTTAGGTCCAGACTTCCCTTCTAAGTATGCTTTTGAAGAGTATAGACTCAAGAAGTATAGTAGAGTAGTTGATGAATTCAAAGACCATGTTGATGTCCAAGATCATTCATCTGCTAGAAGATTCTTAGTTATTTTTCTTTATCTTAACGATGGATTTGAAGGTGGTACCACATCATTTCCTAAATTGGATATAGACATCGAGCCAAAATGTGGTAGACTATTAATCTTTCCACCTAACTGGATGTTCCGTCATGCTGGTAGACCAGTCCTTGACGATTCCAAATACATTATTGGATCCTATCTTCATTACCTATGAGTATTGAAACCACAATTATTAATAACCTTGTCTTTAGTGAAAGGTATTGTAGAAAAGTCCTGCCATTTATTAAAGAGGATTACTTTACATCTAATGGATGTAGAGTTGTATTCTCTATAATTGCTAGTTATTTTTCTGATTATGATTCTCTATCTACACCTGCTGTATTAACTATTGAGGCAGACAAGAGAGATGATTTGAATGAGGAAACATACAAAGAAGTTAACAGTATAATATTAGGACTGACAGATGAAAAGAGCGACTTCCAGTGGGTCACAGACACGACTGAGAAATGGTGTCAGGAGAGAGCAATCTATCTTTCTCTTATGGCATCGATTAAGATTGCAGATGGTAAAGACCCTAAACAGGACAGGGGTGCAATACCCTCTATCCTCAGTGGAGCTCTTTCTGTATCTTTTGATAGCAATATTGGTCACGATTACATTCAAGATTCCTCATTAAGGTATGACTTCTACCACCAACGTGAGGAAAAAATACCTTTCGATTTGGAATACTTCAACCGTATCACAAAAGGTGGTCTTCCTAACAAGACTCTCAATGTTGCTCTTGCAGGTACTGGTGTTGGTAAGTCTTTGTTTATGTGCCATGTTGCTAGTGCATGTTTACTCCAAGGTAAAAACGTATTGTACATTACGATGGAGATGGCTGAAGAGAAAATTGCGGAACGTATTGACGCAAATCTTTTGAATGTCCCTATTCAACAGTTGCAAGACCTACCCAAGGTTATGTTTGAGAATAAGGTCAGTAAACTAGAGAAGAAAACCCAAGGAAAGTTAATTATAAAAGAGTATCCTACTGCATCTGCTCATGTAGGACATTTTAAATCGTTACTAAATGAGTTATCTCTGAAGAGAAGTATCAAACCAGATATAGTTTTCATAGATTACTTAAATATCTGTGCCTCTCAGAGGTATAAAGGATCCATTGTCAATTCTTACACTTATGTTAAAGCGATTGCTGAGGAACTTCGGGGGTTGGCTGTCGAAGCAAACGTCCCGATTGTTAGTGCTACTCAAACTACTCGTGCTGGTTTCGGTTCTAGCGATGTTGACCTTACCGACACATCTGAGTCTTTCGGACTCCCTGCTACTGCTGACCTTATGTTCGCTCTCATATCTACTGAGGAGTTGGAAGGAATGAATCAGATAATGGTTAAGCAGTTAAAGAATAGATACAATGACCCTACAATGAATAGAAAATTCTGTATAGGGATTGACAGATCTAAGATGAGGCTGTATGATATAGAGGATGCAGCGTCAGGTTTAGTTAACTCTGGACAGGACGAGCAAGATAAAAAAGCTGAGGTAGAACTCGTTAAAAAATTCAATGATAAAAAAACTTTTGCAAACCTAAAATATGATTGATTTTGATAAGTACACTCATTTCGTGGATGCTGTCACATCCGATTCCAGTAAAGATTTTGTCAGTCTTGCTGACCGTCTGGGTGAACTTGACAGAGAGGGTGCCAATATTGAACGTCTTACCACTGCTGGCGTTGGCCTTGCTGCTGAGTCTGGTGAGTTTCTTGAGATCGTTAAGAAGATGGTGTTTCAAGGTAAACCTTGGAATGACGACAATCGAGAGCATCTTATTATTGAGTTGGGTGACGTTATGTGGTATGTGGCAAATGCTTGTAAAGCTTTGGACATATCTTTCGATGATGTTATCCGAGGCAATGTTAGAAAGTTGGAGAAGCGTTACCCAGGTGGTTCATTCTCTGTAGAAAAATCTGAAAACCGTGCAGCAGGAGACCGCTAATGCATCTCATATTACCAATCATTTGTATCGCTCTGATTACTCTAGTGATAGTATATTCAGTTATTCAAAAATATAATCCTCATTAAATTATGCCATTATCAGAACAAGTTGAGACCTCTCTTGTAGAGGCACAAGAAGATTTACGCAACGCATTATCATTTGCAGCACGTACTGAGAAACCATACATCTCAAAACATATTGCAGACATGATGTCTAACATTGATAACCTCATACATGTGGTACCATTACTAGAGCAAGTTGAAGATGGACTTACCAATTGATGTTAAAGAGTTAGATTATATTGTCACTGCTCTATGGAAATGTCGTAAGAGTGAAGAGCAATGTAATGATCTCTATGAAAAATTAAAGGAGGTGAGAGATAGAGTATAATGTGGTATATTCTTTTCTGGACAGTGCTAATAATGTATGTCCTAATACGAGTGGGTGCTTTTAAAAAATGAGTAAGATGGATACACAGGGGATGAGTCCTGAACTAACCCCCGAAGAAAGAGAGGCATGGGAGAAGTCAGGTAAGAAGAAGGAGCATAAACCTGCTACCATTACACCTCGTAGGTTATTCACTGAGACTTTTGTTAAGGAATTAAAAATCCTTATCAATGAAGTATTAGATGAGAGAGATTATAAGAAGAAATTAGAAGGACCATATGATAACCCAGAACCTTTGGGTCACTCATATTTTGACGTTGAGCACTTCAAGCATTATGTTGGTGAAGAGGAGCCACCATATGAGAGATAAATAACTGGTGGAGACCTGCGAGAACTAATGGCTACTACAATGTTTAATATGTCTTATGCACAAGTGCAGCAGAAGGCAAAATCATTAAAAGTAAAAACTTCTTTTGATAATATTACTAACAAAATACCTGATAAGGATTATTTCTTTGGTGATTCTTTGTGGTCTGGTAGTGGTATGTATCAGATTAAACTGGGTGAAAATAATTTAGATAAGATAGAGCAGAATATTGAGAAGGTTGATCCAGATCATGAAGGTGTTAAGGTAGTAGGTGGTAAGGCAGTAATAGATTATATTTTTAAAGATAAACTAAAGTTTAGATTCTTAGCAAGTCATAAGAAGAGTGCCAAGTCAGCAGATGCTAAGACAACTGCTATGCAAGAGAGAGCATCAGCATGGATAATGAAACGTGCTCTAAAAGATTCGTATGGATATGACAAGTGGACTGATATTAAAAAGGATCCAAAGTATAAAGAGTTAGAAAAACTTTATCCTAATGTAGAGGAGGAGTGGTTAAAGGTATTCTTTGCTCAACAGCAGACCATGCTAGATGAGTTTAAGAGTGTCAAGTTTAATATCTTTAATAGAGATGAAGGATTTATGGCATACATTACAAATATAGTTAAAGGAAAGTTTGGTGTCAGTAAGAAAGATACTTGGAACCCTGCTGACATATGGTGTATACAAAATCAAACAAAGGTTGAAGAAATAATTGATCAAACTATTGATGGTAATGGGTCACAAACAATACTTGAATTGAATGCAGTATTGCGTAAACTTTTTACAGATAGAAAGGTTGTTGGCATATCTCTTAAGAAAGTATCGGGTAGTGCTGCTAAGTATGAGGAGTATAATGTACGTGATGATGCATTCGAGGATGATTATAACTGGGACATTCTATCTAAGAAGATTGACTTAACGTTAAAGAAAGATAATACATTCAATACTCAGGATTCTCATGTGGTTGTTGGTGGTAATGGAGCTAAATATGATTTCCAGATTAAAGGAAATGATTCAGTTAAAGTTTCTAATTTAAAATGGGAACCAACTCAGGACGGTGCTAAGGCTGCTCGTGTAGGAAAGGCACCAGTTGATATGGTTGTCAAATTAATTTCGGATAATAAGCAAGAATTTGTTAATAAGCATAAAGAGTATCCTGCAACACGTACTAAGTTTTTGGAAGAGGTGTCTGAGTATAGGGCAATATTTACTAAGTTAAAAACTAAAAAGGTTGTAATGGATGTAGCTAATGAAGCAGCATTTGAGGACAATATGTTAAAGGTATATGAAACTGAACCTCATGTTGCACATAGTAAGTGTATGCAAATGAAATTCATGGAGGTTTTGGTGTCCATGACAGTCAAAAAACAGAGAGAATTCATGACAGATATGGTTTTCCTAGCAGCGAAGAAAGGAAAACGCTTTGGACCATTTGGTAAACTGTACTAAGGCATCACTAGAAGACATAGAATCCTGCTATAATACAGATATAGACAGGGATTTCATGCCAAACAAACACCTAGAGCACCCAGAAGACACTATCTTTGAAGGTCGTAGGAAGGCACTATCTGCTATACGCACCCTAATTTCTGCTGATGCTTTCAGTGTCAAGTGGGATGGTGCTCCTGCTGTCGTGTTTGGGACTAACCCTGACAACGGACAGTTTTTCGTAGGTACTAAGAGTGTCTTTAACAAAAAGAAAATCAAAATTAATTACACCTTTGAGGATATTGACAAGAACCATAAAGGGGATCTTGCTAATATTCTTAGGTTATGTCTTCGTCATCTCCCTCGTATCGATACTATTGTCCAAGCTGATTTTATCGGGGTCGGCCCAGGCAGTGTTTATCGTCCTAATACTATTGAGTATAAGTTTCCCAATCAAATTACTCAGCAAATTATTCTAGCACCACACACCAGTTATGTTTCGATTCATCCAGATAGTAGGGGTAACTTCGGGGTTAATCTTGTTAGTACACAGGATTGTTACTTCGTAGACACTACTAAAGCACAAGTTAAGGACAACTGGGTAAACCTTAAATGGTTATCCATCCTTAAAGACCTTATGTTTGCTGGTAAAGCAAACAAAAAGACCTTACCAGAGGTCAGAAAGCATGTAAATGCTGCCATAAGATGCGGAGATAAACTAGATGCTTCCGCACTTTATGAAACCTACGTTGAAAAGTTTGATAAATACCAATGTGGAGTTAACTTAAATACTTTTAAAGTATGGGTTAACATCGCCAAATTGAAACTCCGTCTTCTTGAAAACATTGAGACTACAGATAATGTTAAGTGCTTCATTGATGGTACACCAACCGACCATGAAGGATTTGTAACCTTAACTGATGACCCATATAAGATAGTTGACAGAGAAACTTTTAGTAAAGCAAACTTCAACCTAGATAAAAATTGGACGCATGAAAAAGTTTAGTGCTTTTCTGACAGAAGCAGAGAGGTCTATGGCCTCAAAAGAAGCTCAGACATTGAGACTTACCCATGTAGGGTATGGTAAGTATGCTAATGAGCAAGGCAAAGTTACTCACATGAGTAAGGATGGTCAACTTGTTAAGCTGACCCCTCAGCAGAGCAACGCACAACAAATATCGGGGGTAGAAGATGACGAAGGAGGAAATCAAGAGACGGGCGGTGAAGGTTCAATTGCTATTACATTTGGAAGATTCAATCCACCTACTGTTGGACACGAAAAACTACTTGACAGGGTGTCAAGAGAAGCCCAAGGTGGTGATTATAGGGTTTATGTAAGTCAGTCAGAGGATCCTCAGAAGAATCCATTGTCACCACAAGAGAAGGTGAATTGGATGGGTAAGTCTTACCCAGACCATAAGGATGCCATCATATCTGACGAGCAAATGAGGACTATATTTGATGTCCTTAAGGCATTGAATGAAGAAGGGTATTCAGAAGTTAAGATGGTTGTAGGTGGTGATAGAGTTAGTGAGTTTAATTCTCTAGCACAGAAATACAACGGTCAGTTATACGAGTTTGAAAATATTTTAGTAACATCTGCTGGTGATAGAGACCCAGATGGTGATGGACTAGAAGCAATGTCAGCATCTAAGATGAGACAAGCATGTGCTGACGATGACTTCAAAACATTTGAAGCAGGTACTACCGATTCTCTAGGACAGAAGGAGAAGTTGGGTATGTATAGAGCAGTTAGGTCTGCAATGAAGTTAGAATCTGCTGGAGATTTTAATGATGCTTCATATAATTTATTTGAAATTGCTCCTAAGTTAGATCCACAAGGACTTAGAGAAGCATACATGCAAAAACAAATATTCAATGTGGGTACCATAGTAGAGAATATTAATACAGGTGTCCTTGGTAAGGTTGTAAGTAGAGGCAGTAACTACCTTATCTACATTGATGAAAACGAAACAGTCTTTAGAGGTTGGTTAAAGGATTTGGTTGAGGTTGACTACAGTAGTCCTTCAGCTAGAGAGTTTGGAACTGACAGTCTTACAAACTATGTCAAGAGATTAACTCCTGGCGAATTTGTTAAGAAGATAAATAAAACTAAGAAAGCAACATTGGTGCAATGAACCTACGAGAATTACCTGACTTGTCTGATGCCTATAAACAGGTGCGAGACTTAGATGAAAAGAAAAAATCCCTTAAACCTGAGCGTTGGCAAGACGACGATGGTGACGGTAAGTGGTATGAAAAAAGTGATGTGGATGGTAAGCTCTCCAAGAGGGAGAAGGAGGAGATAAAAAAGAAGCAAAAAAAAGAAGAAGTTCAAACTGAAGGGAATCAAAGAAACCCTGAAGGAAGTATAAAGGATAGGTTTAAATCTAAACAAACAGATCCTTCTAAGGATAACTTTACTGGTATAGGTGATTCAATTGCAGATATCATGAAACAGAATGCTGCAATGAAAAAAGCAGCAGCAAAGAAGACTAAGAAAGAAGAGGAAGAAATTGATGAAGGTATAGGAAGAACAATTAAAAAAGCAAAGAGAATTGCTAAAAGAATGGGAGATGCTTGGGATGATGATCCAGGTAGAGCTCATACTATTGGTACTCTAGGTAATCCTCATGTCGGAAATGAGGATAAGAGAGCAGCAGAAAGAAAAGCAGGGAAGAAAAAAGTTAAAGAAGAGATAGAAATTGATGAGGCAGAGAGAACTAAAGCCAGTAGACTAGAGAGAAAGAGAAAACTCTATGATAAAACAGCCAAGAAGGCAATGCGAGATGCAATGGAAACTGGTGAAGCATCTGGTCACAATAGATTTAGAATGAGTAGTATCAATACAGAGTATGAAAAATTAAAAGCTAGAAAGGAAGAAGTAGAATATGAGGATTTAACAGAGGAGTGGATTGATGCTAGTGCAGAAGTGTCTGCTGATTACTTCTTCTCTGAAGGATTGAATGAAGATGGTTTAGATATAGTAATGGAAGAGGTAGGTCTTGATGACTTCCTTGAGTTTGTTACTGACCCTATAGAAGAATTGAATGAAGCAAGAAAAGCAAGGAAGGCTTCTGTTAGAGCACCTTCATATGAAAAGGTAAAGGCAAAGGTTGATGCTGCTGACGCTGCTAAGAAAGCTTCTAAGAAGGGTGAGTACTCTGCTGCATATAAGAAGAAGGAAACTGACGTTACCGATTATGGTGATGACAAACCTGCTTCTAAGACCAAATCTAATACAAGGTTAACAGCAACAGTTAAGAAGAAACCTGCTAAGAAGGCTGCTCCTGCTAAGAAGGCAGCAACCCTCAAGAAGGTTGAGAAGGCAGTGAAAACTGCTAAGGCAAAGCAACCAGCAAAACCTGCCAAGAAGGAAGGTCTACTAGGTAAAATTAAATCAGCAGTTAAAAAAGGAGTTGATCGTCATAACAAAGCAAGAGAAGCAGGAAAAGTTCCCGAGAAACGAGTCAAGGAATTCGCTAAGGGATTTAAGAGTGGAGTTAAAGATACTGTTAAATTCGCTAAGAAAGCAAAGAAAGCAGTAGTTGGTGAAGGTGTTGATGGAAAGCATCTTAACCTAACTGAGTGGTTAGAGACATGCATTGATGAGCTTTCAGAAGATGAAACTATTGATGAAGTATCAGATGAAGATTTAGTAACTCTATTTGAAGAAGCAATCACTGACCTCACTGAGGATCCAGATGAATTGAATGAAATGATTGATATCATTGACAGAGTTCAACTGGATGAACTTGTAGGCACTGCTGCTGGTCTAGCAGTTAAGGGTGCTCAAGTTGTAGGTAAGGCTGCTAAACAAGCAGCACGCTCTAAGAGACTTAGGTCAGCTGCTAAAGGTGCAGGTGAAAGAATTAAATCAGGTCTAAAGAAAGTAGGTGCTGCTGCAAGAAGTGGTGCTGAGAAAGTTAAATCTGCTGTTAAGAAGCATGGACCTGGGGCAGCAGAAGCTGCTAAGAAAGGTGCTAAGGCAGCAGCAAAAGGTGCAGTCCGTGGTGCTGGTTATGCTTCTGGTCTTGCTCAACGTGCAGGAGCGTCAGCTAAGAAGGAATTTTCTAAGGGTAGAGAGCGTGGTCTGAAGAAAGGTGGTAGTTCATCATCTAGTGGGTCATCCTCATCTTCCTCATCATCTAAATCATCTTCATCATCTAGTGATGGTACAGGTGGAAAGTTAGATAAGGTGCTCAGTAAGATTAGAGGAGCAAGAGGTGGTAGTAAAACATCATCAGATAGAACAGATAGGGGAGATCAAAAAGAATATGAAAGAGCAAAGGCAGGGGTCACCCCTGCTGAAAGAAAGGCAGCTGCTGCTAAGTCATCATCATCTGGTGAAACACGTAAGGCAGTTGGAGCCGCAGCTAAGGCTGTTGGTAAGAAGACTGGTGAGCTCGCTAAGGCAGGTGCTAAGAAAGTTGGATCTGCTGCTAAGAAAGTAGGTGGTAAACTTAAGAGTCTAGTTAAGAAGGGTGTTGGTAAGACTGCTCGTCTTGTATCTAAAGGCTCTGGTAAACTAGCTAAGAGACTTGGTGAAGATTACGAGCGTATAAATACACTCATAGAATCTGGGCTATTCGATATCCAAGAGATTGAAAACATCGTTCTTTATGAAGCCACCTATGGTGGAGAGAAAAAGAAGGAAGCTAAGAAGGCAACACCAGAATCTGGTACTGGAAAGTACTATAAGCAAGGCAGTCCTACTAAAGCACAACTCTCGGCTAGAGATAAGTATAAGAAAATAAAAGATCTTACTAATCAAGGTAAGCACAAAGAAGCAAGTGCACTCTACAAATCATAGGTAGCTAAGGATGCTCAGTTTTAAACAACTATCTGAAAAGAAGAAGACCAACATCAAAATCAACCCTAAAAAGGATGAGTTGATGGAGAAAAAGCATGGTGCAGATTGCACCTGCAAGGTCTGTGAGGACAAGCAAGAGAAGGAAGACCCTGATGTTGCTAAAAACACTACAGAATCAATTTCCCAGGAGGATACTGCGTATGAAGGTCAAGAAGAGGTCAGTGAAAAAAGCAATCAAGAAAGCATGTATAACAACTTCCCCACCTTCGACTCATACATAAGCGAAAGAACAAGATACAAAAAAGAAACTGGAGTAAAGAAAGGGGGCCGTGGAGCTCCTAAAGACAAAGCACTATCATTCGTCCTTGATAAAATTAGGAAGGAGCATGGTAAGGGTGCAGTCGTAGGTCAGGGAGGTAGCAGACAAGACAAGAAAGTTAAAGGTGCTAAGTCTGGTGCTGGAACTGGTAAGTATCTTGCCAAACAGAAATCAAAGAAAGAGTATGCTGCTCGAGCCAAGAAAGCAGGTTATAAGAATCCCCAAGACTATGCGAATGTCGTTGCAAGATACGGCTCTGAGGATAATTATAAGAAAGGCAAAGGGTTAGGCAGCTAGCAGTTACCTCCAGTATTTACTGGAGTTATGTTAAGAAAAATTTTAAGACGTTTCATACGAAAGGTCAAAAAGGTTCGTCCAATCGGATATGATAAACCTTCCTATCAAAAGGAGTTATCTCCTGGTGAGGTGAGATATTACGATAAGAGAAGGAATAAGTGGCGATCAAATAAATGATATATAGATGTACCACATAGGTTATAGTTATGATTAATTTTTTAATGCCCATCGCTATCAGCATAATCAATAAGGCAGTTGATAGAATTCCCGAAGACCTTGACTCTGTAATAAAAGACTTCCTCATTAAGTTGTTGAAGAAAGCAGCAGCTAAGACAGGGAATAAAGTAGACGATCAGTTAGTAGATGCTCTGCAAAAGGCATTGCTAGAAGGTTAAGTTTATAAATACTCATACAGAATAAATTTCGGAGAATATTAACCATGCCATTATGGGGAAAATCCGCAGCTTCGGCCACTAACAAGCCCAAATGGCTGCCAGACGACGAGAACTCACCGTATCATAAGGATACAGTATACGCATCTGACAAAGGTTGGGTGCAAGCACCAGGTACTGCAGCATCTGGAAGTGATAATGTAAATGCACAACCAGAAGTATTAGCTTGTATTGGTGAGCTAGCAACAACACTTTCAAGTGCAACTGTCACAGATATGAGGTTTGTTGTTGGTAGCACTGCAACCACTGACCTGACTTCAGGTGATGGAACACAGAGAATACTTGTTGAAATTACATGGGATGAAGCTGTTACTGTAACAGGATCACCTCAAGTTGTTATTGCTAACAACGATGCATCAGGTGGTGGATATGGTAACCATACACTTACCTATACTGCAACTGGTTCTACTAAAAACAGGAAGCGTTTTGTAAAAACAAGTGCTTCATTAGGTAACACTGATGTTTTAACCTTGGGTGGATCAAACATCTCACTTAATAGTGGAACAATTAAGGATACTGCTGATGGCACAACTGCTGCATCATTAGTATTATCTGGTCTTTCTGCTGTTGCAAAAACTGTATTGACATAAATTAAATGATTTTTAACGAATTGAATGAGGACAACTTCATTCTCTTCGCCATGAAGCATTATGAGAATCCTCACTGCAGTACGCGTGAGGATTTTGATGAAGATATGAAACGCTTCAAGTACTTGAAGCGACTCTTCAAACGATACTATAAAGATAATAAGTTGAGGACTCATCTTATTATCAATCATCTTATCATTCTTTATAATGTCTTTGGTGAAGCAGCAACACCTATGTTGTTCTACAAACTTGAAAGAGAATACTGGTGTATGATTAAAACATTTCTAATGTTTTTGAATAAATACCCAGTAGGTATGCTTCCTGAATTGGAAGTAGACGATGACATCCAAGATGAACTCGACAAGATATGAAAGAAGAAATGATGACAACTGGATTTACAGGAGGGGACACAGCAACTGGTCCTACTGCTGGATTTGATCCTAAAATGAAGCTACGTGCTAAGCTCAAAGACTTGAAAGGTCTTGTCGCTCCTGGTAATACTTTAAGTACAAGTAATAAGAAGAAGGTAAAGTCAGAGGATTATAATTACGAGGCAACGGATTATCATAGAGGACAAGGTGAAAAGATTCAGAAGAGAACTAAGAAGTGGATGGATAAGAAGGGACTTAAGGGTGCACCTGGTTTAGATGCAATCAAAGCACGTACCGCAGAGCATAAAGCAAAGCGTAATGTGGAGGAAGCATCAGCAGTATTAGATGCCAATAAAAAGATAGCAAATAAAGAAAAGAGGAAGAAGCAAGAAGCAGAGTTAAGAAGACTTTTAAATCATGCTATTGATGTGAAGAAAGGTAGAGCAGAATCTGCTGAACCAGAAGGTGAGGAATTAAAAGAATACTCACCAAATGTAACTTACCAAGCAAAGGGTGGTAGAAAGTCTGGTAAGTTAGGTAAGTCTTCTGTTTACAGTCTTAAAGATAAGGGTGAAAGTAAAAAGGAGTTTAGAAAATCTCAAGTTAAAGATATAAAAGGTGGTTATTTAAAAAAAGAAGATTGGAAACCAGAGATAGAACATAGTAAACTGGGTGATGCTGTTAAGAAAAAGAGAGAGAAGAAGAGGAAGGAAGCAGAGGATAGTCTGCCACCTCATCTTAAATTAGATACGATGAAGAAAGCATTTGCTCATACTAATGAGGCAATCGCACCAAGTCCTCAAGAAATACAGGTGCATAAAAAGATTTCAATGCTTCAACAGAAGCTTGCTCAACTAAGAAAGAAGACAGTTAACCAAGCAGCTAAAGCAGGATCAGCAGCTAAGACAGCAGATGCTGAGGTTACAACAGAAAATTATGCGTATGTAGCAGAGAAACGTAAGACAAAGATAAACCTTAAACCTACTACTAAGGATCAAAAGGGTGAGGGTAAGTTTATCAATAGATATAATCCTAGATACTTACCTTATGTTGAGGAGAATGATCCTCTAAGACCATCTCATGCTGCACCTAACAAACTATTTCAGTACAAAGTAAATCTTCCTGAAGTGGGTGAGACTATTGTGTATGCAAACTCACCAGCAGAATTGATGATTAAACTTCGTCTGCTAGTTAACCCTCGTCTCAGAGGTGGTATAAAGATTGATAGGATACTTCCTTATGATGCTTATAAATTCTATACTGATAAGAGAGCGAAGGCACTAAGAAGGAAGTAATGGATGTTAATACTGCTATCCTAGAAAGATTAGAACGAGTTGTCGAATCTTTACAAGAAAACTCTGTAAAGATGGGGCAACTTCTTGCTGTACACAATGAGAAACTTGATAAGCAGGATAGAATTGATGCTGTATTGTTTGAGAAGGTGGAGTCAGTCCATCGTGAAGTAAACCGTAGAGCAGAGGAGATAAAGAAAGGTTGTGAAAGAGACATCAGAAAGGTCGATGACCGTCTTAGAATCATGGAAAAGAAGATGTGGACTATTTGTGGTGCTCTTGCTATTATATCTTTCATCGTTAGTCCAGTCGGACAAGCGGTCATAAGTAACTTGACAGACCAATCACAAGCTAGTATACTTAAGACTGATATAATGTAAGGTCGATTGATTGATTTGATGTATGCTAATCTAGTTTCTTCGAGACTGGATAAGTTTAAACAGGTCAGGAAGGGAGTGTACACCTTTAGGTGTCCCTACTGTGGTGACTCACAGAAGTATAAGAATAAGACACGAGGTTACTTCTTCTCTATGAAGAGTGGTCTCGTTTTTAAATGCCATAACTGTGGTGTTGGTAGGTCTTTTGGTAACTTCTTGAAGGACAATGCTAATGACATATATGATGAATATGTTATAGAAAGATACAAGAGTGGACTCACTGGTAAGGGACGTAATGTTGCTGACCCTGAGTTTAATTTTGAAGCTCCTAAGTTTGTTAAGAAAGAAACAAATATACCAAATATTAAATCACTAAATACTTTGCACCCAGCTAAAAAGTATCTCATTGATAGGGGTATTTCAGAGGAGAATTTAGGTGGTCTATACTATGCAGAGAACTTCTGTGCATGGACTAATGAGCAGAAGCCAACCTTTACTGATATAAAGAAAGACCACCCAAGAATAATAATTCCACTTATCGATACCGACGGTGAGTGGTTTGGTTTTCAGGGTAGGGCTTTAAACCCAAAAGATAAACTCAGATACATAACTGTTATGTTGGATGAGTCTAAACCAAAAGTTTACGGTCTTAATAAAATAAATGTTAACCAAACTATCTACATCACTGAAGGCCCTTTCGATTCCTTCTTCATTAAAAACAGCGTTGCGATGTGCGGTGCCGATGTTAATCTTCGGACGTATAATTGGGGCGATTGTGTTTACGTTTATGATAACGAACCTCGCAACACCGAAATCATCAACCGAATCTCCAACGCTATTGACAGAGGAGACAAGGTTGTAATATGGCCTAATGTTCCTGAAAAGGACATCAATGATATGTTCATGGCTGGACGAAACGTAAAGTCTTTGGTAGAATTAAACACGTATCAAGGACTAGAAGCAAAAGTTAAATTAACTGAATGGAAAAAGGTATGACAAACGGTACGGACATAAAAGTAATTAAGAGAGACGGTGAAACCGAGGCTCTTAATCTTGAGAAAGTACATAAGATGGTAGAGTTTGCTTGCGAAGGACTCGCAGGTGTATCTGCATCACAAATAGAAATGAATAGTGGACTACAATTCTTTGATGGAATTAAGTCTGCTGACATTCAGGAGATTCTTATTAGGTCTGCTAATGATTTAATCTCCTTAGACAATCCTAACTACCAGTTTGTTGCTGCTAGGTTACTATTGTTTGCTCTGAAGAGGCAAGTATATAAAGACCACCCTGATAACCACCCTGCATTGTTAGAGCATGTTAAGAGGTGTGTATCAAAAGGTGTATATGATGGTAGTATAATAGACAAATACACTGAGGAAGAATGGGAAGAGTTAAATAAGTTTATAGATTATCAACGAGACTATAACTTCACCTACGCTGGTATGCGTCAGGTCGTTGATAAGTATCTGGTGCAGGATAGAAGCACAGGTGAAGTGTTTGAGACACCGCAGTACATGTATATCATGATTGCTGCTACACTATTCCAAGACGACGACAAATTTTACAGACTCGATTATGTCAGAAAATACTACAACGCAATCTCAAAACAAAGAATCAACATCCCAACCCCCATCATGGCAGGAGTTAGAACCCCCATTCGCCAGTTTGCAAGTTGTGTTTTGGTTGATCTTGATGACACCCTCGATAGTATCTTTAGCAGTGATATGGCTATTGGCAAGTATGTCGCTCAGAGGGCAGGTATTGGTATCAACGCGGGTCGCATCAGGGGTATCAACAGCAAAATCAGGGGTGGAGAAGTTCAACACACAGGTGTTATTCCCTTCCTTAAAAAACTTGAGTCAACTGTCAGATGCTGTACTCAAAACGGCATCAGAGGAGGGTCAGCTACTGTCCACTTTCCTATCTGGCATCAAGAAATCGAAGACATCCTCGTCCTCAAAAACAACAAAGGAACCGAAGACAACAGAGTAAGGAAGTTAGATTACTCTATACAATTATCTAAAATATTTTATGAAAGATTTCTTGCGAATGGTGAGATCACCCTCTTCTCGCCACACGATGTCCCTGGTCTTTACGATGCTTATGGCACTGACGCTTTCGATGATCTCTATGTTCAGTATGAACAAGACGAAACAATTTCCAAGACCAGTATCAATGCCCAAGAGCTTATCCTCGATCTCTTAAAGGAGAGAGCAGAGACAGGTCGTATATACATTATGAACATTGACCATTGTAATAGTCATAGTTCATTTAAAGATAAGGTTACAATGAGTAACCTATGTCAGGAGATTACATTACCTACAGATCCTATCCAACATATTGATGGACAAGGTGAGATAGCATTGTGTATTCTTTCTGCTATTAACGTAGGTAAGTTAACAAGTCTTGATCAACTTGATGAGTTATGTGAACTTGCAGTAAGAGGATTGGATGCATTGATAGATTATCAACAGTATCCTGTGAAGGCAGCAGAACAGTCTACAAAGAACCGTAGGTCACTTGGTGTGGGTTACATAGGTTTGGCACATTATCTCGCTAAGAATGGTCTTAAGTATGATGATCCAGAAGCACATAAGTTAGTACATCAACTAACAGAAAGATTTCAATATGCATTATTGAATGCTTCTAATCATCTTGCAATGGAGAAAGGACCATGCGGTTACTTTGGTAAGACAAAGTATGCTGAGGGACTTCTGCCTACTGATACATATAAGAAAGAGGTTGATGAGATAGTACCGAATGACTTACTTTGTGACTGGGATCATCTTCGGAAGCGGATATCCGAATACGGTCTTAGGCACTCAACATTGTCCGCACAAATGCCTTCGGAGAGCAGTTCCGTTGTGTCAAATGCAACCAATGGAGTCGAGCCACCTAGAGACTACTTGTCCGTTAAAAAATCAAAGAAGGGGCCTCTTAAGCAAATTGTTCCCTCCTATTCCACTTTAAAGAATAACTATACATTGCTTTGGGATATGCCAAACAATGATGGTTATATTAAAGTAACTGCTGTAATGCAGAAGTTTTTTGACCAAGCGATCAGTGGTAACTGGTCATACAATCCAGAGAACTATCCTGATAATGAAGTACCTGTGTCAGAGATGGCAAAGGATCTTCTAACAACCTATAAGTATGGTTGGAAAACTTCTTACTATCAAAATACATATGATGCTAAGAAAGATGGAG
>VTLG01014533.1_pt1 | contig 44517 bp, 71 predicted proteins | sample 4694571 | NCBI WGS metagenome assembly VTLG01 (sample SAMN12604809, study PRJNA352737) | marine metagenome | biome: ENVO:00000447; feature: ENVO:00000209|ENVO:00000569|ENVO:01000036; material: ENVO:00002151; isolation source: viral sequences binned using virsorter ...
TGGAATGGTTACCTGCCACGACATCATCGAAGAAGAACTCGAAGCGCGCCAAGCGTCACTCGATATGGTGAAAGCGATGACGGGTTCAGTTCCTGTCGCTAAGGCTGACGAGCAACGATTCACGCTCGCACCTGTTTACGTTCCCGGTGTTGAGGACGCGCACGGCGAGTTCACTGACAAAGAGACTTTGCAGAAAGCGTTGTGGGATTGGATGCGCGCTGGTGATCGCACGATCTATCTCCAGCACTCAGAGAAGCCTGCTGGTGAGATGGTTGAAATGTTGACGTGGCCGATGCCGATTGAAACTGCGTTGGCGGTTCCGGGTGAAGGCATTACCAAGTATGCGTTTCCTGCTGATACTCCTTTCATGGGTGTGATTTGGGAACCGTGGGCTTGGGAAATGGTTAAAGCTGGTGACCTCCGTGGTTATTCGATTGGTGGGAAGGCGCAGCGGATGGAAGCTGATCTCCCATCCGCCGCACTCGTTTAGCTGACCTCCATTCCAAAGACCGCCAAGATCTCTCTAGCGGTCGCTTCAGAACCGCCATTGGATGGTGAGTTCTGGATAACGATGCCGTGCTCTGCTTCCAGTGCCCTTGGGACAGTGATCAAAGCGCCCCAGTAGGCTTCGCTGCCACGATTTGGGTGCTTTGGTTTGTAGTCGTTGATTTTGCCCCACGCTCTGTAGAAATCGTTTCGTTCTTCTTTGGTGAGGGTGTCTAGTTCTAAGCGCTTTGTGTTGAGGGCGTCGTACTTTGCTTTCCAGTTGTTGTATCGGGTGAATGTGGACTTAATGATTTTGATGTTGTTGTCGATTGCTGCTTGGTTCTCGAATTTCATATCAGTTCTCCTATTGTTCGGACGGTCCAGAGGATTGCATCGACAACAGTTCTCTGGACTGCCAAGTTGGTGAGGGGTGCTGCTGTCATGTACACAATTATACATGCAGGGGTACCCCTTGCAACTCAATTCAGTATATTTCTCCAAAAAATTTTTGTGGCATAGATACATGGGGTAGGGGTATCACTGCGGCTACCATCCGGTTTGTCTGCATTTGGAGGCGCAATGGCGAAATCGACCAAGCTGACTGAACTAACCATCAAAGAGACATCAGGCGTGGATCATCCCGCGCATCTGCATGAGGGCTGGATGGTTATGAAATCAGAGGAAGATCTTGACTTGTCTCTTGATCAGATAATTGAACCCGACTCACAGGAGAACACTGTGGAACTCAATGCCACTCCAGAAGTCGAGGAAGTAACTGAAGAAGCCACTGAGGTAGCGCCTGCTGAAGAAGTAGAAGCCACCCCAGTTGCCGCATCGGTTGACGGCCCCGACCAAACAGAGGTGCAGAAGGAAATCACAGACCTGCGGAAAGAACTGGAATTGGCTAAAGAAGCCCACCGTGAACTCATTGAGGAACGGGAACTGGAGAAAGCAGCTTCGGCTGCTCACCAGTGGGCAATTCTTCCGGGCTTAAATCCAGTTGATTTCGCTAAGGTCTTGGTGCGCCTTCGCGCCGCCGATCAAGAGGTTGCGAAAGAAGTTGAAGCAATCCTTAGCGCGTCAAGCGTTGCTCTTTCCGAGGCTGGTGTATTCACCGAGCTTGGAGCAGAGGGCGACGAAGATGGAGCTATGGATGCCTTCGGACGAATCGAAAAGGCAGCGCAAGCGCTTGTCGATTCTGGCGAGGCTTCTTCCGTAGCCAAGGGTATTTCACTCGTTGCCGAGCGAAACCCATCCCTATACAACGACTACCTCAACGAAAAGCGAGGCTGATAAATGGCTGCTTACACAGAAGGCCAGATGAAGATCGGTACGCTGAAAGCTGCGGCAGATCTGTCAGCGAAGCAATATCACATCGTGAAACTTGCTTCCGCCACGACAGTAAATGTTTGCTCAGCAATCACTGACGTACCAATCGGCGTCTTGCTCAACAAGCCCGAATCCGGTGAAGTTGCAGAGATCTGCATCATGGGAGTTTCCAAGATAATTGCTGACGGCACTATTGCTGCTGGCAACCTTCTCGGCACTTCCGCTGATGGTCAGGCTGACGCAATCGCTGCCGGATCTGACACGACGGTTTACACCGTTGGTCAAGCAATCGGAGCGGCAAGCGCTGGCGAAAACTTCACTGCGCTCATCAACATTTCATCCGGCAGAGCGTCGTAGGAGGATTGACTTAAATGCCACAACCAACAGTAAGTGATGTGCATGTAGACGCGATCCTGACAAATATGTCGGTCGCATACATGCAAGAGGCATACGCATTCGTAGCCTCCCGTGCATTCCCACAGGTAAGCGTGCAGAAGCAAAGCGACAAGTACTTCACGTACTCGCAAGCTGACTTCTTCCGTGATCAGGTTCAGCTACGTGCAGACGGTACCCAATCCGCAGGCACTGGCTACAGCCTTTCCACAGCGACTTACTCTGCTGAGGTTTACGCACTACACAAAGACATCGGTGATCAAGTACGCGCCAACTCGGACGCACCACTTGACCCAGACATGGATGCCACTCGGTTCCTGACGCAGCAAATGCTGATCCGTCAAGAAGTCGAATGGGCATCAGCCGCTTTCACAACCGGCATCTGGGGTAGCGATGTTACACCCGGCACCCTTTGGAGCGCCGCAAACTCAACTCCTATAGCGGACGTTGAGACTGCAAAGAACACTGTGCTGACCAACACTGGCTACGTGCCAAACACGGTCATCATGAGTTACAAAGTGTTCTCTGCTCTAATGGACAACGCAGACATCGTTGACCGGATCAAATACACCTCACAAGATTCAGTGAGCGAGGAACTCCTTGCACGCTTGTTCAATGTGGATCGTGTACTGATCATGGCAGGCACCTACAACACCGCCGCTGAAGGAGCAACCGCTTCCTACAGCCAAATCGGTGACAGAGATGCCCTTGTCTGCTACACGCCAGAGAATCCCGGCCTCATGACCCCATCCGCGGGTTACACGATGGTCTGGAATGGCATTAGCGCCGGACTAGGCACCTCATCAGCGATCAGTCGCTTCCGCATGGAAGCCGAAAAGGCTGACCGCATCGAAATTGAAGCAGCTTGGGATACCAAGATTGTTTCTTCAGCGCTTGGGTACTTCCTGAGCAACTGTGTAGCAGCGTAATCCCACCTTACGCATAAACACACCAGAGGGTCGGTCGGCATGTCCGACCGGCCCTCAATCTCTTTCTAAGGACCGCACATGGCTAGGATTGTTCCGCCGTACGCAGCGAGGAAACAACACTTTGTCAATGAGGTGGTCGTGACGCGGAATAGCGCCTTGTTCATGGGTGGCTGTTTTACTTGTGGTACCGGCGGCTTCACGTTGGATAGCGCCACAGAAGGTGTGCTGAATACGAGCACTCTTGGTGGTACTGGATCAGTGGTGGTGAAAGCGTTTAACGGCGTTGATAACACTGGGACACTGATCTATCAGCAAGCCATAGCGGAAGATGCGTCTGAGAACATTAACTATGATGGTGGCGTGGCCTGTCCCGATGGCTTATATCTTGAAGTGCTCGAAAGCGGCGCTGGAAATCAAACGGGCACAATTCTTGCCCACTGGAACGATTAAGGAACGATCATGGGTGCAATCCCTCCACCATACGCAGCGACTATCGAAGCAGTTGCGGATGCGTCAAAAGTAATCGTAAACGGCGACGCCATATTTTTTGGCGGTTGCTTTACTTCGGATGGCGCTAAGACAATAAAGATTTATGACAACGGGTCAGCAGCTTCTGGTACCTTGATTTATCAGGTCACTTTGGCTGCTGGTGAGTCGGCCAATTACAGAGTCGCTGGCGGTATTGGTTGCACTAACGGTATCTATGTGTCTTTAAGTGGCGCAGGAACACACGTCGGTTCTGTGTTCTATGCGACATGACATGGACTTATGGCGGTGACCCGTCAGCTAGCGCTCTGGCTGCGATCCGGTTTCTAACTGGTGACACAGATACCAACGATCAACTCATAAACGACGAGGAAATCGCTTGGACTAATAATCAGGTCACTGGATCTGATACCGCCACAACGGCTCTGTACGAGGTTTCTTACCGAGTTATGGTAGCTATAGCGTCGAAGTTCAGTCGGCTCGCAGATCAAAGCGTGGGCGATCTGAAGGTCGATATGTTCCAGAAAGCAACGAACGCTCGGGAACAAGCAGCATTACTAAAGCAGCAAGCGCTCAGGGAAGGCAACACGCCAACTCCGTACGCTGGCGGCATCAGTGTGTCTGATAAAGAAATCGATGAGGACAACAGCGACATCGTTCAGCCGTACTTCTCTCGGGGTCAATGGACAAACAGCCGTGGCGGAGCAAATGATGTTGTCGCTGATTATGGGGCCGGAGCTAACTGATGGCGTTGCAGTCTCAGCAGTTCATGACTGATCTGAAAGTCAACATGACGCCGGACACCGTGCAGATTCGTACGGCGTCCACGGTGAACAGCTACGGCGAACGCACCTATTCAGGCGGAGCCACTACCTATGATGCTTACATCATTCGCGTAGAGGAAGCACGACGCAACGCAGACGAGAACCTGATTGACGTTGATTACATTGCGTACATACCGAATGCGACAATCGCTGTTGATGTGACGGGGCAGATCACTTTGCCTGCTCCGATCTCTGATACGCGTCCCATTGTTCGTGTGAACACGAAACGTGATCCACTCGGTCAAGTCGCTCAGGTTGTTTACGTGGGCGCAAAATCGAAGCGAGGTTGACGTGACGATTGAGCACGACATCACCGGCATCAAAGACATCGAAGCGAAACTGAATTCGTACGCTGTTGACGCGGAGCGCGCCATGTTGATGGCGTTCACGACCGCAGTTGTTGATATTGCTGGTGAGGCTGACACGATGATCCCAGTTGATGAAGGGATTTTGCGAGCGAGTCAAGACATTGACTTTCCGAAGGTGTCTGGTCGGCGTTTGGAAGCAACGATTTCCTATGGTGGTCCAAGTGCTCCGTATGCGTTGGTGCAACATGAGAACGTGAATCTTTATCATCCACCGAAACCGCCGGGACGACGCAAAGTCGGTGGTGCTCAGGGTTCAGGACCAACGGAACCGGGCGACAGAACATTCGGTGGTCCGAAGTATTTAGAGTATCCGTTTGATCGTGAAACAGAAGATTGGCCGAACGGCTTCCGAAACCGTTTGATCGCTTCAGGCATGACGATATTGAAGGAGGCTTCGCGTGGCGTTTCTTCCTGAGATCGGAACGTATCTTGTGAGCACGGTGACGGCTCAAACGTTGGTGCTTGGCACGAACTTGTTTCTAGGTCGGTTGCCTGACACGCCTGATACTTGTGTGGCTGTGATTGAGACGGCAGGCCAGAGCGCTGTTGACGCGATGGGTGGTTCGACGTTGCCTGCTTACACTCGGCCACGGGCGCAGGTGTTGGTGCGCGCAGTGTCGTATTCGGATGCGTCGGCGTTGGCTGAAGATATTTTCAAGCAGATTCAGAAGATCGACAATGAGTCGTTGTCTGGTGTGCGGTATCTGCGTGCCAATGGAATGCAGTCGCCGTTCTATCTTGAACGGGACATGGAAGAACGGGCGGTGTTCTCATGCAACTACCAGACCCTAAGAGTTCTGACGTAGCAGACGCGTATGGTGAGGTCAGGCGCACGCCTGAGCATCAACGCGAAACTCGGATCGAAGTTCGTTGCGCTAATTGTGTCAAGAAGTTGGCGTTGATGGTGACTGCTCCGTGGCGGATTCAGTGTCCCCGTTGCAAGATGATCAACGAATCTGCGTAGACGCGAAAGAACCGCTCCCGAAGGAGCGGCCCGTCTTGGCTTGTCGCTTACTTCTTGACTTTCTTGACCGGGTAGAAACCCTCGCTCATTGTTTCGGTGAACTGCGCCCTCCGAACGCTTACGCATCCCATACCGCTTTTGGTGTGGCCATTCAGAAGGCTTGGGTAGAGGTCCATTAAGCCACCCTCGTTGTCGTATCCTGATTCGCTAATTTCTAGCCGGGTGTAGTTGTCGAGTTGTGCGTTGGCCATGAAACCTTCGCACTCGGCTTTGGTTCCCTCGAACTGGCCGTAGCCGGTTCCTTCGTCAACGTAGTCCCAGACGGTGTAGCGGTCGGTGATTATTTCGACCAGTCCTTCTTCGTAGTGGGTAAGTGTGGTGTTCATTTCGGTTCCTCCTGAGGTTCCGGTTGCTGTCGTGTAATGAACTATACACACTAGGGGAACCCCTTGCAAGTCAAAACGGGGGATTTCTCGAAATTCTTTTGCGTGGGTTACACAGAGCTAGAACCATGTTGCGGCTACACTCGCCAGCAGTGACCTCTGTGTCCAGTGCCCTACGTGGCCGGTCCTTTGGCCGCGCCATGCCCATACAGGAGGCGCGATGCCCAAATATAAAGTGACCGGCGGCGATGACGGCGAATCAGGAATCGAATACTCCGGCCAACGCTACGAAGCCGGAGCGACCGTGGATATGCCAGCAAAGAAAGCTGACTGGCTGGTTGACATCGGAATTCTTGAAGCAGTCGGAAAAGTTACCGCTGCGAGAGATGAGGACGAATAATGCCCACGTTCATTCACGGTAAAGGAACCAAAACCTATATTGACGAGTTCGATCTAAGTGATTACTTCAACGCTGCGGACAGCACGTTCTCAGTTGAGACAGCCGACATCACAGCGTTCGGTGCGTCATCAAGATCTTTCTTACCGGGCTTACAGACTGCGACGATGGGTCTTACTGGGCTTTGGTCTGCGGACACAGATGGGTCGGATGAAGAACTCAACGCTCTGTTAGCTAACGCAACCAGTCCGCTGTCAACAGTAGCGATTCAAGCTGGCACGATTGGCAACAAAGCAATTCTGATGCAGTCAGACGAACTCACATACAACATTTCGTCTCCTGTCGCTGACGTTGTTTCTGTTAGCGCAGATTTCCAAGCGACCACTGATGGAACAACCAACTTGACTTATTCAGGTCAAAGCGGCGTGCAGCTAACCACCGGCGCTTCGATAGCGTTCGGCGCGCTTGGCAACTTGTCGTCAGTTGACAACAGCGCTTCCAGCGCTAACGGCGGCTTCGCCATTCTTCACGTCCCCACGAACACAGTTGGTGGTGGCGTAACAACAATCAAGGTGCAGCATTCGGCAGATAACGCCACCTTCGCTGACCTGATCACGTTCTCAACGGTTGCGGCTTCAACCAAAACCAGTGAGTTAAAGGCGGTGTCTGGCACCGTCAACCGATACATCCGTGCCACGGCCTCAACCGCTGGCTCATCCGGAGCGATCACATTCATGTTGTCGTTCGCTAGGTTCTGAGGAGGACCATAAATGCCTACATTCGTACACGGTAAAAGTGTTGACTTTGCTCTTGATGACACATCAGGATCAAGCCGCAACATCTCTGACACCTTGAACTCTGTTGACTTCCCAGAAGTCACAGAAACCGCTGACACGACCGCTTTCGGTTCGAGCAGCCGTTCATTCATCGTTGGTCTAGAAAGCGCCACAATCTCGATCAGTGGCCTCTGGGACTCAACTGTTGATGGTTACATGAAAGGCGGCACAGAGCCAGCCTCACGTTCTTTCATTTACGGGCCTGCTGGATCAACCGGCGGCAACGTGAAATACACAGGCGAAGCAATCATGACGAACTATTCGATCTCATCGCCTGTCGGTGACGTAGTGACTTACTCGGCTGACCTTCAGGTCACCGGTGCGGTAACACGCGGAACCTACTAGATCCCAACAAACAAGGAGTGACCTAAGTGTCCAGACTTGCAGATCAGATAAGAGCCGCCCACGATGTGAGCGCAGAGCTATATGACATCCCTGAATGGGATGTCACAGTGGAACTGCGTTCTATGTCGGCAAGGCAACGAGCCGCGTTCGCGTCGAACGTGGACTTCACTGCCGATGGCGGCGTACAGATGGACGCCAACCGCGTTGAGTTGATGTGGGGCGCTGTTATACAAGCCTGCTGTTTCGATCCCGATAACGGCGAACCGGTTTTCACCGAAGAAGATATTGAATGGGTGATGGCTGAGAAGAACGCCAACGTGGTTGACTCGTTGGCTAATGCTTGTCTAGCGGTGTCCGGCATGGGCGCAGATTCGGAAGGTGACGCGGGAAAAGATTCCTCGGATTCCCAGACTCCAGAGGACGAACTGCCCCTGAGCGACGCTTCTACTTCCAGCTAGCAAGAGAGCTTTCTATGACCGTTGGTGAACTCCTAGACCGGATGACAGCGAGTGAACTAACGGAATGGGCTGCTCTGTATTCGTTGGAGAACAGCGAACGAGAGCAGGCAGCCAACCGCGCCCGTAATAAAGCAAGGATGGGCTGATGGCTAACGTCGGTGAAGTAAACGTCAGGCTTGGTCTTAATGATCAGATGACAGCGCGTCTGCGTAAAGCAGGCGACGAAGTTAAACGCTTCGGGAAGCTGACTGATCAGCAGATGAGTCGTGTGCAAAAAGCGTCTGAGAAAATGAAGGCGTTTGGTAAGTCTGCACAAGCGGCTGGTCGTCAGATGACGATGAAGATGACGTTACCGATGGCCGGTGCTGGTGCGGCGGCGTTCAAGATGGCTTCCGATTTTGAGTCATCTATGACGAAGATTCAATCGTTGGTTGGTTTGTCGGCTGATGCTGTTGAAGGGTTCGAGAAAGACGTGTTGTCTTTGTCGGGTCAAACAGCGCGTGCGCCGAAGGAACTAGCGGACGCCATGTTCTTCGTTACGTCGGCTGGTATTCGTGGCGCTGAAGCGACCGAGGTTCTTGCTGCGTCAGCGAAAGCGGCTGCGGTTGGTTTGGGTGACACTGCAACGATCGCTGATCTTGCGACGAGTGCGTTGAATGCTTACGGCTCTGATGTGATCAGCGCGACCGGCGCTACTGACGTAATGGTGGCTGCTGTTCGTGAAGGTAAGTTGGAAGCTGACGAACTCGCTGGTTCGATGGGTCGTGTTCTGCCTGTCGCCTCGTCAATGGGTGTGAGTTTCAATGAGGTTGGTGCGGCGTTCGCGTCTATGTCTAGGACGGGTACTAACGCCAACGAAGCAGCTACCCAGTTGCGTTCAATCATGGTTTCTTTGCTGAAACCAACGAAGCAAGCTGAGGAAGCGCTAGAGGGCATGGGATTGTCCTCAGAAGAACTTCGTACGCAGATGCGCGATAAAGGGCTTCTATCGACGTTACAGACGCTCTCAACAGAGTTTGACGGTAACGCTGACGCTGCTGCGTCTGTGTTTGGGAATGTTCGCGCTCTTGTTGGTGTTATGGACTTGATGGGCGCTAACGCTGAGAGCACGTCACAGATTTTTGCGAATATGGCTGACACGACCGGCACGCTTAACAAAGCGTTCGGGATTGCATCCGAAACAACAGAATTCAAGTTGAACGCTGCGATCTCCGAGTTCAAGGTCGCAATGATTGCGATTGGTAAAGAAGTCATTCCGGTTGTGTTGCCGATCATTCAGAAACTTGCTGAGTTTATTGGTGGGCTAGTCAAGCGATTCAGTAATCTGTCCGGCCCTACGAAAACGATGATCGTGATCTTCGGGGTTATGGCGGCGGCTGCTGGTCCGGTGATTCTTGCGATCGGCGCTCTATCTGCGGCATTCGTAGCGATGGGAACGACAATGGCAGCAGCGCTTGGTCCTATTGGCCTCGCAGTTGCTGCGATTGGTGTTCTTGCCGGTTTGTATATGAAGCACAAGTCTGATCAAGCAGAATTCAACGCCAAAGTTGACGAAGCCAAAACAGTTCTACAAAAAATGAACCCTGAGCTTGATGGTGCTGTTGACAGGATGCAAGCGCTCGCTGATTCATTGCCAGAAGTCACAGAGCCAATGGACGAACTGAACAATGCGTTAGAAACATTCTCTGGCTCTACGTTGATTGCTACGAAGATGATGAACACGGGAATGGCTAAGGCCTTCCAGTCATTATCTAAAGAAGGTGTGGAGCTAGAAAAAGTACTCGCTGCTGATCTTGACAACCTTGATGCGTTTATTACCGAACTTGACAGAGGCAACGGCATAACAAACGCTGCGATGAACGAGATCAGCGGCATGAGCAAGGAAGGACGCGACCTAGCGCGTAGCCTTGCTCGCCTGCATGATGCAGAGGAAATAACGATCAAGGACATGCGAAACCTTGTCGATATTGTTGACGAAACAGTCGTCGTGCTTCGCAAAGCTGAAGAAGCATCTGTTGCAGACGCAGAAGCGTTCTTAGAATCCGGCGACGCGCTCAAAGTCTTAACTGGAGAGCTTGGGTTTACAACGAAAGCGGCACAGAACTATCTCGCAGAGCTACACATTATTGCCGAGGACGAAGGCCCACGGGAAGCGGTAGCGAAGCTATCGCAAGCAGTAGATGATCAAGCGTTTGCGACACAGTTCGCTGCTGACTTGTTAGCTAACTACGTCACAGAAACCAAAGAAGTAGAAAAAGCAAACACAGACGTATTACAAACTTGGGAACAACTACGCGACGCAGCAGAAGGTCGAGCGCTGTACTTCACTCTGGCGCTTGACACCACTGGTCTATATGAGCAGTTGAACGATGCGATGAACGCCATCATTGATGTTGGTTCCCTCATGCCGGGTGGTGACTCAGCAGCACTTGATACGCAGCTAGCAATCTCTCGCCGTATTTCGGCGAAGCTCGTGGACACAAGAGTCTCTGGTTCTGGTCGGAGTACGATGTCCGCGGCAGCTAAAGCAGCTACAGCAGAGTTTGAGAACTTTATTAAGAACACCACAAGTCTTGGTAGCTCAGTGCTGACAGATTCGTTTGCTGAAGCGATTGTTGGATCACCCGAGCAGATCGGTAAAGCGTTCGACAAGCTCTTCGATGATGCGTTCGATACAGGAATGACGCAGATCCCACAACTGCGTTCAGTATTCGAGAAAGCCATCGAACAAAAAGGTGGCTTAATAAATCTTGCGAATATTCGCACCAAGCTAACCGAGGAGCTTGTTACTGCTGAAGATCGGTTAGCGCAAGCAATCCAGAATCAAGCATCGGCGCAAAGCCGTGTCAATTCGTTAATGGATCAACGCTCACAGACCGCACAAAAAACTGCGTCAGCGTTCGGATTCACGTTCGGGGAAACTCCCGGCGCTAATGCAAGCGGACGAGCGAAACAACTGCTCCAGCAATACACAGCCTTCCATCTCAACCTTACGAAACTTCGTGACCGTGGTTTCCCTGTAGACATCATCAGTCAAGTCATCGGGCTTGGTGCCTTTGAAGGCAACCAGACAGCACAAGCGCTGTTAGCGATGGGTGACACTGACTTCAGCGAGTTTGTAACTTCGCTTGCTGGGATTAACACGATCGGCGCTGCAATCGGAAATCTGCAAGCTGGCATGATGTTTGACTCTGCGATTACCGGAGCAAACGATCAGCTATCAGCCGCCACGAGTGGTGTTGGGTCTGCGCAGAGGCTAGTTGATCAAACGAACTTGGCGCTGGGTGTCAACGCGCAAGCCATGTCTGAACTAGCGCGTGTGATGCAAAGCGAATTCGCTGGCGGTGTTAGAGATTTCATCGGCACGCTTGGGCCATTGCCTGACAACCTCCAACGAATCTTCGACATTTTCCTTGCGAAGCTCGGTTCATTGGGCGGACCATCACGAGGCATCTTTGACGTTCTAAACAATCCGGCAACCGGCTCTGTGCCTTCAATGATGCGGGAAATAGCTAAAGCATCAGCAAGCGGCGGTATTCGCGGTATTGGCGGTAGCGGTATCAGCGGTATCAACGGTGGGGGAGGCAGCAGCGGAGGCAGCGCAGGTGGTAACGCTCCGGGTTCCCGAAGCAATCCGATAGCTATAGCACCTATTGATATAGGCACGTTAAGTCCGATTGCAGCAGCCGACGCTGGCTCGCTCGGTCTTGACGTGGTGAACAGTTTGGCTCGCCGTGAAATGAGAACCGCAGGCGCAGGCTTTGCGTTTGCTGACGCTGGGTCAATGGGCTTGCTTAGTGGCGGACGGACTTCATCGGTAGGGGTAGATGCTTTGCCGGGCGGCGGCGTAGTCATCAACGTGCAAGGCTCGGTAGTTACCGAGAAAGAACTACTCGAAACCATCCGCCAAGGTGCGTTAGAGATGCAGCGTTCAGGTAAATCATGGTCTATCGACGCGCTGACATGATGGATGTGAATTAGATGGCCACAGCAGCTACCGTAAAAGTCACAGTCCGCTTTTCGACTAGCGCGTCATTCGGTCCGCCGTTAATTCTTGATGACGCAACGACTCCACTTGATACCGGTGTGTTGGCAGATTCAGCAGTTGAGATTCTGGACTTAACATCCAACGTACAACAGATCAGTACTAGCCGTGGCCGATCAAGAGTCCTAGACACTTTTGAAGGCGGCGTCGCCACAATTTCTTGTATCGATACGACAGGCGTTCTTGATCCTGACAATGGTACTTACGCTAACGAAATCAAGCCGATGATTCAGGTGGTGATCTCTGCCACGCATGGCGGCTCGGAGCGCCTCCTGTTCAGCGGATATATCGAAGCGTGGAACTATACCTACCAACAAGATATTGATGCGGCTTATGTCACGATCAACGCTGTTGATGGCGAGAGAATTCTTAACTTGGCGAACGTCGGCACCGTTACAGGGCAAGCAGCAGGCCAAGACACCGGTACACGAATCAACAAAATCTTAAACACGATCAGTTGGCCTAGCTCTGAACGCACGATCGACACTGGCGACACAACTTGTCAAGCAGATCCCGGTACGGCACGCACTTCACTAGCCGCAATCAGGACATGCGCCACTACCGAGATTGGTGGTTTCTATATGGACACGGACGGCAAAACAAAGTTCGTAAGCCGAGAAAACACCATCAAAGCACTCGCTACCACACCAACTCAATTCAACGACACGGGTACACAAATCCCGTACGTTGCTCTTGACTTCAATACAGACGACACGGTACTAGCCAACAAAATCAGTGTGACTCGTACCGGCGGAACAACACAGACTGTTTCTGACGCTACTTCGATCAGCACCTATTTTGAGCGGAACCTTGTACGAAACAACCTGTTGATGGAAACAGACGCTGTTGCTCTCGATTATGCGAACGCTGTGCTTGCTACCCGTAAGGATGCCGATTTGCGTATCAAAGGAATCACTATTGATTCAACCGCTGATGTAACAGCGACTGTAAATGCTGCTTTGGATACGGATTTCTTTCAACCGATTCAGGTGACTAGAGCGCAACCGGGTGGCGGCACGATTACCCGTAACCTGACAGTTCAAGGAATCAGACATAATATTACAACTACACGATTCTTAACTACCTTTAATACGGCTGAGCCTCTCGTAGAGGGATTCATCCTCAACAATTCAACCTTCGGCAAACTTGATACAAGTGCGCTGGGATATTAAGGAGAAAAAATGGCTGCACCACTAGGTTGGAAAGACTTCGCAAGTGGCGATGTTTTGACTGCTGCGGATATGGATGGCTACGTGATGGCACAGATCATCGCCGTGTTCGCTGACTCCAGCGCACGTGATTCTGCTATCAGTTCGCCACAAGAAGGGCAGCATTGCTTCCTAAAAGACACAAATTCGTTCATGTTCTATAACGGATCGGCATGGGAAGCCTCACCTGTTGGCGACATCACAGGCGTGACCGCTGGATCTGGTTTGGCTGGGGGCGGCACTTCCGGTTCGGTCACGTTGACTGTTGACACGGACGCTAAAGGCGATTTGATTGTTGGCACTGGCGCCGATGCGGCGACAAAACTTTCAGTTGGTTCTGATACTTATGTATTAACGGCTGATGCCAGTACGACTTCTGGGTTGACTTGGGCTGCTCCAACTACGGGCGATATCACAGGCGTGACGGCTGGTACAGCCATGTCGGGTGGTGGAAGCTCGGGCGCTGTCACAGTGAACGTAGACGTAAATTCAGCTTCAGCAGTAACAGCAGTTAGCACCGATTATGTGTTGATTGCTGACACTTCAGATTCGAACAATACAAAAAAAGCGTTGGTTTCTGACCTCGCTTCAGACCCTATTCCGCTTATTCTGGCTCTCAGTTAAGGAACAAAAATGGCAAATACATTTAAGAATGCACGGTTAGCGCTGACAGGTTCAGCGGTGACGGCATATACGGTGCCTGCCTCCACAACCACGATTGTGTTGCAGCTACAAGCAACGAACGTGGATAACACTGGAGCGCAAGCTGTAACAGCTACTTGGTACGACAACTCGGCTACAGCAACGACGAATCTTGTGAAGGCTTTGTCCGTTCCTTCGAACGCTGCGGTTGGCCTCCTAGCAGGAAAACTCGTGCTAGAAACGGGTGACTACATTCAACTCGCAAGCACAGCCGGGTCGCTCATTGAATGCACGCTATCTGTGCTCGAAATTACCTGATGCCAACTGGTTACGAGTCGGGGAAAGCGTGGTCACCGATTGGCGCACAAGCCACGGTGTCTACTTCTGCCGCGTCTCGGGTTTGGACTCTAAATGAGGCCGCTGCTTACGCAGGCGCGAGCAGTTGGCCTTCACCTAGGTATGACGGCATCGAATGGATTGCTGGCGTTAATGGCACTGGATCATCTGGCACGCTGGAATTTACGGGTATCCCACAAACGTATAACACGTTAAGGTTCGTTCTTAGCACCGCTACAATCGATACTTCTGGCGTCACGGCTGTATGGGTACTTAACGGAGATACCAGTTCAGAGTACCGACGAGCCGAAAATTACAACAACGTTTCAGCGGGTGGTGTTTATAACGTTTTATACAGTCAAGAAAACAACGGCACATACCCTAAAAACCGTATGCCAGCGACAAGCGAAAATGTTGGCAACATTTGGATGGAATGGCCCGGTTATACGCAAACATCTGGCAATCAACAGAGTTGGGGGCAGGCACAAATAATGTTTAGCAACACTACAAACATTTCTACCGTGGGCGGCGTTACATATTCGCCTTCCACGCTTGCAGCTATAACCCAAGTCGCTGTGAAAACAGATCATTCCAGTTATCACTGGGACACCAACACACGCCTCGATATGTACGGGATCGGAACGGCTTAATGGCAGCCGTAGAGATAATCGCAGAGGGAACCTTTGGCGGAGCAACCGCCGTAACGTTTTCGGGTATATCGCAGGACTACCAACATCTAACTCTCGATTTGCGGACTAGCAGTGTGGACACCGCTGAATACTCTCGGGAGTTTGGTATCCAAATAAACGGTGAAACTTCCGACTACGGGTATGTCGCAATGTACGCACATAGAGGAAACAGCTTTACCGCTGCCACAGCACACGGCACCGGAACAGCTAATATGGGTTATTTCCCAAGTCAAAAAGATGATGCGGAGCGACGTGGCGCGATAAAACTTTGGTTTGGTAACTATTCACAAGCTGACATGAATCCGTCGTGGCTAGTTGTCACAACTGGATGGCTATACAACAGCGACACCGGAAGTGTGTTTACTTCTGCGGCAGGAAGCAGAGCGTCTACCGCTGCTATTACATCAATCACGGTGCTTTCCAACTCAGGTAATTTTGATAGCGATTCGCGCTATTGCATGTTGGGATGGAGGTCGTCATGAGCCACACGTTGCTAAGTCACACAAAAGTTACTAATACAACGACAACAGAAATCAACATCACGAGCATTTCGCAGTCATACCAAGATCTGTGTTTTTGGTTCGTTGGTCACGATGGCCAAAGCGTAACGTGGAGCAATTCGGAGCTTGAAATTCACCTGAACGGCGACACAGGTGGACATTATACGCATCAAAAAAATTACGCTGTCGGAACTAGCCGCTATGGAGGGGCAAGCGACAACGCAACTGAATTTAATCTCACGCAGTTGGGAAACAAAGACAGTTCTAGTAATTGTGGTGCAACAGTGTTCGGGTACATACCCGCATATACCTCAACCGTTAATTATCAGGGCCACACTGTCTACATTTGGGCTGGGGCTATTGGAAGCAGCACCGTGGGAGCTAGTGGAACTACTGTTATGCAATACACGGGTCAATGGACCGAAGAAACTGCGATCAACGCAATCAAACTTAGTTATCCGAAAGTCGGCGGCTTTTTCGCCCAAAATTCAACGTTTACGTTATACGGAATCGAAAATTCTTAGGAGTAAAAAATGCCAACCAAAATAGTTGTTGACTGTGCAACAGGAACCACTGAAGAAGTGGAAATGACCGCTGAAGAGGTAGCGGCGCAAGAAGCGATGGACGCTGCTGCGACTGAACGTAAAGCTGCCGAAGAAGCCGCCGAAGCTAAACGGGCAGCGGACAAGGCTTCAGGTGACGCGAAACTAAAAGCTCTGGGTTTGACTGACGACGAGATTGCTGCACGCTAATGGCAAGTCCGGGGTACGGTTCGAACGGTAGTGTGATTGGGCCAGAAAATCTGCCCACAACCAGCGCTGCTAGTGGCGTGTGGTCGTTAGGTGAGCTAAGTGAAGCAGAACGTGACAGCCTATGGCCGGCCCCTTTCACTTCCCAATATGAATACATAGCTGGTCATACGTTTGATGGGTCAACGAGTAGCTACGAATTTACGAGCATTCCGCAGACCTATAACAGTTTAAGAATCGTTGCCACCGAGCTTGGGCAAAGCTCAAACATCGCCAGTCCTCGCATCCAATTAAATGGTGACACCTACGCCGGTTACGGATTTGCTTGGACTGGTTCTCACGGAGGAAGCATTACAAGCAGATTTGGTGGTCAGACAGGTCAAACCAGTATCGGCACTTATGACACGAACGAGGCCAGTACGCCGTCGGCACGGGAAATATTGCTTGACGGATACACGCTTTCCAACATGGTTAGTCCAGTTCAATACCAGTTTGGGACTTGTGCCACTTCGGGAACCTCGAATATGTCAGCGAACTCAGCAGCAGCAGTGTTGCTAAACGGAACTCCAGCAATTACATCTCTCAAATATTACGATCTGACGGGCTACACATTTGCTTCTGGTTCCACAATCACACTGTTTGGATTTAAGGACGCATAGCGATGAAACATATTGGCTCAGTTAGCGGCACCGGATCAGCGGCAACAATATCGCTGACAAGCATCCCGAACACGTACAACTCTCTTGTCCTCAAAGGCGTAGGGCACAGCACAAATACAGGTATAAATTCTGCCAATATTCGTTTCAACAGCGATTCAAACACCAACTACGACACCAACCGTGGTGGCCGTTACGACAACGCAAACCTCGCTTTTCAAAGCCAAAACCAAACTGCTGCCAACTTCGCATATCTTCCCAACGCTAGTGACAACGTGGGAACAATGCTGATGCAACTTGAAATGAACATTTGGTCTTATCAAAAAGCCTCCACTCGTCCCGGTCGCGTCTGTTTCATGTGTCAAGCCAACTACCATTTTTCGGGTACTAAACAAATTAACTTCTTGTACACCGGCTGGTTTCACGGCAGTGGACCGGGCAACGCCGATGATGTGACCTCAATTCAGTTAGATATGGTGACAGGGAACTGGGGATCAAACACGAAGTTTGATTTGTACGGACGGGACGATTCATAACGATGCCGACAGAAACATACAAATTTCTTGGGAAAGTCACAGCCGATGGTTCCTCATCAGTAATGACTCTTTCAGGCATTCCGCAAACACATCAAGACATTGAGATTATTTTTCAAGCAAAAACTGGTACGTCGAATGGGGCGGCTGGTGCTGACATTACTTTGAATGGCGACACTGGATCGAACTACAGACAAAATGGTTGGGGTATAAACGGAACAACTCAATTAGGTAACGCTCAGGCCACTACTCATTTTGATATTAACTACGGTTCAGGTCCCGGTACGGGTTCGGAAATGATGGGGTGGTGTCGAATGTATTTACTTAACTACACCAACGCTGTTGATCATCCGGGCTGGTACATGAACTCTAGTTGGGATAATCACACGACTGGCGCTCAGTGGTGGAGTGGAGTTCTTTATAACCCTTCAAGCGCAGCGGCGATTACCTCGGTGACATGGACTGCTGTTTATACACTTGAAGCGAATTGTTCGATTGCTGCGTACGGAATTAGCTATAGCTAGGAGTTGTAATGACAAAAATAGTTGAAATGAATTGTGAGACAGGTGTTGAAACTGTCCGTGATATGACGGACGAGGAAGAAACTGCACATGCCGCAATGCTGACGGCTCACAACGAGCAAGTTGCTGCTGAACAAGCAGAAGCAGATGCTAAAGCAGCAGCCAAAGCATCAGGCGATGCGAAACTCAAAGAGCTTGGTCTGACTGACGAGGAAATTGCTGCTCGATAGGAGGAGCTAATGGCTAACGTACTGGAAGTCCTACAAGCCGCCGGACTAGATGTCGAAGCGGAACCGGGTTGGGAAACACGGCGCGGTTCTAAATATTCGTTTGATCACAGGCCGGGTGGCACGCTCGGAATGATTGTGCATCATACGGCTGCTGGCGGCTCAGCAGAGATGCCCTGTAGGAAAATATGCACTTTCGGCAGATCCGACCTAGCTGGTCCCTTAGTTCAACTGCTGCTAGGTCGCGGGCCATCACCGAAGCTGTTGTTGATCTCACAGAACCGCTGTAACCATGCTGGTCGTGGCTCGTCAGAAGTCATTAAAGACTTAGAAGCTGGCCGAGATATCACCGCCGAGTTTGACGCTGGTCAAGGCGCTTACAATGCTCGCAACTTCCCAAATCGTCAGAACGACTACCGGAAAGCCAACGGCAGGTTCTGGGGCATCGAAGTTGAGAACAACGGTATTGGTGAGGAATACAGCCAAGCTCAGATTAAAGCGCTAGTGAAAATCTGTGCGGCGATGTGTCAGTGGCAAGGATGGTCACACAACCAAATTCTCCACCATAGAGAATGGACCTCTCGTAAGTACGATATGAGCTACACGGGACCGCTGCGCGAGTACGTGCAGAAAATGATGGCCTCCAGCCAATGGCGAGTACCTAAAGCAGCAGTCCAGAGTGGTACCACTCCTCCTGTAACGCCTCCTAAGCGCTCCGCAGTATTGAAGCAGGGCAGCACAGGCGAGGAAGTAAAGGAACTACAGCAGGCGCTCTCCAAGCTCGGCTACCGAGTGGAAGTCACTGGCGACTTTGACAAGTCCACTTATTACGGAGTGGTGAGATTCCAACGCAAGCATCGCCTGACGGTTGATGGCCTCGTTGGGCCTCAAACCCTCAGCAAGATTCGAGCGCAACAGAAGCGTCCTTCAGTCACAACTGAGCAACGTCCTTTCCCCGGAGTCATCCTCAAGCGAGGCTCACGCGGTCCCGATGTAAGATGGGTTCAGGAACACATAGGAGTCAAGCAAATCGATGGCGTACTGGGTCGAAATTCAGAACGGGCGATAAAGGCGTTCCAGAAGCGTCGTCGCCTTAAGGCTGACGGCCAAGTCGGCCCAGTCACTTGGGCAGCGATCCATAACTCATAACTCATAACTCATAACTCATAACTCATAGGAGCAACAATGTTCAACAAAGTCTTTCTTACCGACCTCGCAGAACGAGCGCTATCGACTGCGCTTCAGGCATGGGCAGCAGCGTTCGCTGTACCCGGTCCTGACGTTCTAGACTCAATTAAGATTGGCGCTGTCGCCGGTTTGGTTTCAGTAGCTAAGGCAATATCGGCACGCAAGGTCGGTGACGACTCTGCATCTATAGCAAGGGTAAGTGAACAGTAATGAGTGACGCGTGGCTTTCACCAACTAACAATTCAGACAAGCGAGCTATTCGCGAAGTTCAAATGGCTTTGGGACTTCATCCTGACGGTCAGTATTCGCGTGGGCTTGCGCGTACGGTTTCTGATTTCCAAGCGACCAACAAGTTGACGGTTGACGGAATGGTTGGGCCAGCTACGTGGAGTTCACTTCTAGGTGTCACGGCTGAGAAGCCGAAGAAGAAAGCGCCAGCCAAGAAGAAGGCTGAGCCGAAGGAAGCTGAAGCGAAAGCACCAGCAAAGAAGAAAGCACCAGCAAAGAAAAAAGCTGCGGCTAAGTAACTGAGGCCAGACGCTAAAGAACCGTCTTGGTAAAGGCGGCTCCTTATTATTTTCCCTCCATGACAAATAGCTGACCTTCTTAACAAGGAGGACTCTTAATCAAAAAAGGTGAAAGCCCGTAGGTACGTTCGCAACCTACGGGCCTTCAAATGTCAGTGCGGAGTCAAGGAGATTATTGACAGCAACCACCTCAACGCACTGACGGTTTTTATTTTGTGTCCTGAACGATAGCAGGCACATTGTCTTTTAACCAATTATCCGCGTAACGAGCGAACCCTTGATCCATCATGTATCTCCAGATGGCTTCCGCATCATTGGCGGTTCGAGTCAACAAAGACTCCACAAAGTCATCTGGTAGTTCAAGCGACGCAAGCCGGTTGACAAGTTTCACAACAGCTTGTTGCTGTCGCTCGGATAGATCAGTGATTCGATGAACTGTCATTAGAACGGCTCATGATCTGGCACAGGTTCTTCCGAGCCGAAAGGACGAGATGAATTGTTCGAGTTGTCTTTTGTTGAAACACTGGTTGCCCACTTCAGCGAGTGACCTGCATCCTCCACAGTGATTTCAACTTTCGATCGTTTCTCGCCTTGATCAGTTGTCCATTGATTCTGAACAAGTTTGCCGTGAACAATGACGCGTTGACCTTTCGTAAATGACTCAGCTATGTGCTCTCCAATTTCACGCCACGCGACACAATCAAAGAAGTGTGCTTCGGACTCACCGTTAGCTTTCTTCTGATTGTCGGCGATCGAGAACTTGCAGAGCGCAGCACCTGATCCAATGAATGTCAGTTCAGGGTCGCGGGTGATGTTCCCGATCACGGTGAGTGTGTTGTCGTAAGCCATCAGGCTCCTTTCGTTTGAAACTTTGCGACCAGTTGATCGCGTCGTTCTTCAGCGGACTTCAAGTCGTAGTGCGCCATCAAGTCGGCGGTAAGCCAACAGTCATTGCCTAATGGGTTATCGCCTTCGATCTGAAGATGTGTGATCTCTGACCAATCTCTTGTTGTCATTATTAAACAACCTCCTCTAGTAATTGTTTGCGAACCAGTTCCGGCGGCCACACATGACCTCCGAGGTCGCTGATCTGACAGACCCAAACTTCTGGCCCCTCATTGAATTCCTCACTTACTTGCACGTCCAAAATGTCGCATTCGACAATCTTGTTACGACGTGCGTGATATGCCTGCATGCGTTTGCCGGCATTTGTTTGTGTCACGCTCATGCGCTCTCCTTTGTTCATGTGTTGTCTCCTAGGGTGAAAGTTGTTTCGATGTTTGCTTGAACGATGACGTAGTTGAAACCATCTCTGTCAGTGCCAAGGCTCGTATTCAGTTCTATGTTTCTCGCTCGTGCGGCCATGTACATTGCTGATCGCAGACTGGTTGGTTTGCATTCAAAGTCCACATATTCCTCCAGTTTCCAAATCTGTCCGTTGAACCATTTGTCGTATGGATACGAGGGACCGCGCCCACGCCTTGCGAACTCGAAGTTGTCTAGAATCTCAGCCATTGATTGACTCCTCCTTTGGTGTCGCTGGCGCTTTGTCGCAGGTAACCCAGCCGTTCCACACATGGACCGGCCAGTCTGGTGGACCATTGGGTGTTCTTGTAAATCCGTAGAACTCTGATTCGAGTTTCATCAGTCGGTCACATTTGGTGCAGCGAAGCGCGCCGTCTTTGTCGGTCTTGCTAGGCATCAGTCGAGATCCCCGATTGAGCGAAGCCATTTGTTCCCAAAGTCCGCATTGAGTTTTCCTGTGGCAATTTTTTCGATGATGACACTAGAGCCATGTTGTTTTACCAAAGCCTCGGCAGCAGCTTTTCGGGTTTTGTATTTGGCGCGCTTTGGTCGTCCTAATTCAATGTGACGAGCCATGACATCTTTTACCGGCCTTGCTCGCCAGTAGTCCTGTCGGCTTGCGATTTCGCCTACCATCACCCGTTCGACGCGTCCGATTTGCGTATCGGAAACGTGAACAGAACGGTCATAGTGTTCGCCGTTTCGTTTTTGCAGTTTGTAAGTCATTGTGATTCTCCTTGAATCGTTGCTGTCAAAATGGATACTAGCAGCATGGGTGACCGCTTGCAAGTCATTCCCTAAATTTCTTTACGGGTACCCCTATCACGAACATGGTGAAAGGGGTATGACTTGCAAACGGTTTGTCAAGGTGCTATACTCAAATTGACAGCAACCAAAAGGAGTACCCCAAATGACCACTAGACGCCGATGCCTTATCTGTCGGAAGGTCAAACCGATTGAACAATTCCCGTCCAAACATGAATTTGTTTGTACCGCTCAACATCCAGAGACATTTAAGGAGGACACACATAACGCTTGATGCCAACTATCTGCTCATCGGGTGTCTCACCCGGTGGGCAGACTGGTGTTATCAGACATCAACTAATCAACTAGCCAAGGAGAAAGAATGGCAAACATGCAACGGCATACATATGCACTCGCAGACATCGCCGACGCGTTCCAAAAGCTGAACGACGACGCAACAACTGACGAGATAGCTGATGTTGCAACACAAGCAATGGAAGATCTCTCGGAGATCATTGCATCATTAGAAATGACAGACCGGACATCCGTTCGGCTCATTGATCGTTGGAAAAAAACGATGGCTTCCCTGAGGTCAGCAACAAACGACAATGGCAGTCGAGTTGCTCAACGGCTTCTAGAAGTCAACAAAGGCAAGTCAGTTCCTGTGACTGTGGAAACTGATGAAGGGCAAATGATTTGCACACCCAAGGTCACTGTTCGACGATCAGAGATTCAACGCGACGAGTTGATCCGAGCAGTTGAACGAGCAGCAAGCCAACCTGCGAATCGAGTTACGCCCACCGGCACAGGCGAACTGTTGGACTTCGACACCGCCAAGGTGTTGTTGTTCCAGAAATGTTTCCGGTTCGAGCCACGTTGGACTGACCTTAAGAAGCTCGGCATTAATGATGATGAGTTCTGTCGCAAAGAATCTTCTTACTCACTCGACATCAAAGAAAGCCAAACGCTATGACCGATATCGAATTACACGAAGAACGGCAAGTTGCTCGCGCCGATGACTCCAGATACTTCGATCTAGTGATGCGCCAAGCAACGATTCTTGCCCAATCCAAAATCGTTCCGGCCGCGTACCGTCGCCAAGAAGCAGACATCGTTGCCGCTGGCCTCGCCGGTCGCGCCTTTGGCTGGGATGTCATGGCAAGCATGAGAAATTTCCATGTGATCGAAGGCAGCGCATCCATGAAACCGGAAGCGATGCTTGGACTCGTACGCCAAGCAGGACACTCTGTAACTATCGAGAACGACGCAGGGATCGCAACAGCGATCGGTAAACGCGCCGACACCGGGGACGAGCATCGCGCATCATTTACGCTACGTGACGCTGAAGCCGCCGGTCTCGCTGGCAAGAAAAATTGGAAGCAGTACGAGGAAAGCATGTTGACGTGGCGCGCAGTTTCAAAGCTCTGTCGCAACCTTTTCTCTGACGTGGTTCTTGGGGCTGGTTATGTTCCCGAGGAAATCGGAGCGGACGTTGACAGCGAAGGACTTCCGCTCACTGCTGCTGGTGGCGCAGACGTGCTGGTAAACGTCAAGCTGGCGAAACAGCGACTCCTTGACGCGCTTGATGGCGATAAGGATGCAGCGATCGCAGCTTGGGGAGATCGAGGTTCGCAGCACATTCGGACCTCTGAACTTGAAGAACTGATCACTATGACAAAAGACTCAGTGATCGAAGTTGAACTGGTGGAAGCGGAGGTGACTGAAGCCGTGTAACGTAAGAGGCCCACCAGATGTGCGATCCGGTGGGCCTCTGAAGTACTGCGGTCTAGGGAGCAGCATGAATAAATCTAGCACTTTCAAATCAGATATTGGTCCTTTCTCCATTCTTCCTGAATGGGTATTGGACGCTGAAATTTCACACGGAGCCGTTCGCTTGTATGCGTTGCTTGCTCGCTACACAAATTCTGATCAGGCGGCGTGGCCTAGCAGAGCGACGCTCGCTACTCGTTTGAGAACATCGAAAGACACTGTTGATCGTTTGATCAAAGAACTGGTGTGCGTTCAAGCTCTATCTGTGGAGCATCGGAAAGACACAACGAAGGACGGCAATCTGGTCAACCGTTCTAACCTGTACACCCTTCGGCTTAGTGAGCCGGGGGTAGCCGCACAGACGCGGCCACCTAGCCGCACGGTTGCGGCCACGGGTAGCCGCATGCTTGCGGCCCAGAACGATAACCATATTGAACGACAACCAATGAACGATCTCTTCGATCGTTTCTGGATTGCTTACGACAAGAAAGTGGGAAAGAAAGCCGCTGAGGCTCAATGGAAAAAACACATCAACGATGAAGGCACAGCGAACCTTGCAATTCTGAAAGCAACTCAGCAAGCATCATCAGTTGAGAAGAAGTATCGCAAAGATCCTGAGAGGTGGATTCGTGATCACCGCTGGGAAGATGATGAAAGCATCGGATCATCGAAGGGATCATCAACAGTAGATCGGATCAGAGCGAAAGTTGAAAGAGGAGAACTATGACCAATCAAGAATACCGACGAGCAGCAGCATCAGCGGTCGCTTTGCTCGCATTGACATTTGACAAAACTATGTCTGACGAGCAAATCGACATTTACATCAACAACCTCTGTGATTTAGGCCCATACAGATTAGAGCAGGCCGTAGAGATTGTGACTCGGGAAGAACGGTTCTTCCCTGCGATTGCCACTATCCGAGCGGCAGCGAATTACGAGCTTGATCAGATGGCAGCGGAAGAAGCATGGGGGTTTGTGTGTCAACGCATCCAAGCGAAAGGTCGAATGGCAGGAACCCGAGGGCTGACCGAGGAGATCGTGAAAGCGATTGACAGTTGCGGCGGATGGATTGCTCTGTGCGAATCAACGAATCCGACTGGCGATCGAATTGCGTTTGTTCGATCGTACGCATCGGCAAGCCAACGTGCAGCACGTCAAAAAGTGACTGTGCCCAATCGTTTGAAAGCAGCTATCAACGCTATTGGAAGGGGCGGAGAGTGAGCCAGTACGTCAGAGCTTTCGACAAGTTGCTTGTGGGATATCCGAACAACTACGCGTCGGAGCAAATGCGAACGCTCTGGCTGGACAACTGGAGCCAGCATCCGATCAGTGTGATTTCGCGGACGGTGGACACGATCATCAGAACTTGGCAACGCTTTCCTTCGATTGACGAGTTTATGGACTTAGCGGAAAAAGAAGCGAACAAGCAATCGTTTATCGGTCGCCGTGAGAAAATGGAAACATGCCCCAAATGCGATCAAGGAATGGTCGAAACCAAAGAGAATCATTTTCGTCCTTGCGAAGATTGCTTGCCGGACTCGTACGGTCAATGGGCAAGCGGAGTGTACGAGCCGCGCTCATGATGAAGCTGATCGCAACCGCCGTCTTTTTTGCCATGTTCGCTTTTGGAATTGGCAGCACCGGAACTTATGTGGGCGAACCGGCACCACCGGTTGTGTTGTTTCCTTCGACGACGGTTGCGTCAGCAACCACCACTGTAGTTCCTGTAACGACAACGACAACGACTATTCCTGTCACGTCAAGTCCGTATCGCAAACTTCCTGATCTTACGACTCCTGACAACATCATCGCAGAGTTGACCACTCAACCACGTTCGGAGATTGAGCGGATCATCTGCTCGCCGGAGTATCGGTGGAGTTGTAAGGACGCGCTCACAGTTAGCTTTTGTGAATCGAGCCATAACCCGAGGGCGGTTTCAAAACCAAATCGGAACGGCACGATCGATAGAGGACTCTGGCAAGTGAATGATGTTTGGGAAGATGCGTTCCCAAGAAGCTGGGGAGGGATTCTTGATCCCGTGGTAAATACAAAAATGGCTTACCATATTTGGAAAGTCGGCAACGATTCCTTTATGTACTGGACTTGTCAACCATGAGTAAGAAAAAACCGAAAACGTTGATGGAGATTTTTACGGTGGACCATCCGCAGCTTTTCGAGGACGCGTTCTGCGAATGCCATCGCTTGCAGATTTGTCCGACAGCATGGATGAAAGCTGGACGGAAACAATGAACGATGACGACTGGAAACGAAAAGAGATACCGAGTCTGTGGCGAGCGCCCGAACCCATCGAAACGCAGATCGAAGAAAGCGAACGGCTGCCGTTGAGTGAATGGCTAGACGACTATGTGTGTTCAAGCTGCGGCAAAACATTTTGCAAGCCCGTTCCAAGCGGAGATTACTGGTACAAACTGTGCCTGCCTACAAACGCAAGAACAAAAATCAACTGGGAGTTCGGCGATACTTGGTATCGAGTGACGGCGGACGGCGAGTGGCTGTATCGTGTTCCGCTTCCTTTGAGGCTCGTTGAATGAAACGCTCTGGTCCGATTCAACGAAAGACTCCGTTGCGGAAGGTGTCGAAGAAACGCGCAAGCATTCAAGGACAGCGACGCAAGCTGGTGCGTGAGCAGTTGGAAGCGCGCCCGGATTGTGAAGCTGGGCCGGTCATCCTCGCTGATGAGGTGAATCGTTTTGGTGCGGCGTTTGTTCGTGAGCGTTCTAAGACTGATCGTTGTTATGGCCGCTCTACCGATATTCATGAGCCGTTGCAGCGGTCGGCTGGCGGTTCGATTTTGGATGTGGAGAACACAATTTCGTTGTGTCGCCGTTGTCATGATTGGATTCATTCGTTCCCGGAATACGCCGTGAATTTAGGCTTATTGCGTTATTCGTGGCAGGACGGAGAAAATAATCCTTGAAATGACTTGCAAGGGGTACTCCTTCCTGTATACTGGTATCTGACAGCAACAAACAAGGAGCAAATGTCATGAAGGTAACAACGATCACTAAAGAAAACGTCGAAGGAAACATCCTTAAGGCTCGCACAGGATCGATCCATCGACGCGCAGGCAACGAATACTTCGCAGACGTTTCAGCCAACGGAGCCTTGGCCGGGCGTGCGCTCACTTCGAAGAAGAGCCGTGACTGGGATTGGCACCGCAAGACTTCAGCAGCCGGGATCAAGCGCATCACCAACAAGATATTTGAGCTAATCGACCTCGGCTACGGCAAGCACCTCGTAAGTGCCACATACAGATGGGAAGAAGATGAAACCACTGGAGAGCACTACTGCACCAAAATCCATGTTGTTGACCGCCGAGGCCGCACATTCGGAGGCTCAGACAGCACCCCTACTTACACACTGGAACTAGCAAGCTAATTGCAGGAAGGAAATGCTGCGAAAGGCTACCCCCAAAGCTTGGGGAAGTAGGGAGGTTCAATTCCTCTCCGCAGCACGACAGCAACAAAACCAAACAGGAGGAACTGTCAAAATGAAACTTGCAAACGGCGGCGGCGAGGTCATCAACAGCAAAGAAGATCTCATCGTTTATATCAATCAAGCTGGCATCTATATCGAACAGCAATACAACCTGCCGCTCTCCCAACAATGGGACGACGACATCTACACATTCGACCACGCCGAAAACAACTGGATCACCTTCGATCCCAAACGACGAATGTGGTTCAACGGTTCCAACTTCATCTGCGAGATGCAAGCCTTCCAAGATAAGCATCACCGTGAGAACGGCACCGGTGTTGTGGCTCGCTGGTCAGAAAACTATGCGCCAGCGAAGGCGGTGAGTGCCTGATGATTGAAGCAATCTTTATCTTCGGTCTTATGGGTGCTGGTGTTTATTTGGACCGGCGCGACGAACGCCGAGCAGACGAAATGCAGTTGGCTCTGGATCGTGTCCATCACGGCACGGAGTTGAAACCCTACGACTGGGAACTTGAAGCATGATGACATTCTGCGAACACCACGAGCCGGGGAACTCGACTCGGTACACAGTCACCGCAGCGCTGATTCCTGAGAGTGGATTCAGGGGAGCCGGAAGCATAGCTGACTATTGGATTATCACGATCTGGCCGACACAACCAACGAGCTATGTGTTGGACGTGCGAGCAGATGTGTATCCGCATTATTTCGAGCAGAAGTTTGATAGCGCGAAAGTGCTGACTGAAGTTGATCGCACTGAATATGTTGTGGCTATCAACAAGCTGCTTCGCAAAATTCGAGAGTGGCTGAAAGAGGAGGCGTTCTGATGGACGATTTAACAGACGATGAAATCATCAGCGAAGTGGTCATCCCTAAAACAATCGAGTTTGTGTGCGGTGCGCTAAACATCGATGAGCCGCATCCCTGCAACTTGTTTGATTTGCTGCAAGGAGGTGATGATGATGAATCAGATGAATCTGTGGGGCTTCAATCCGAATCAGATCGGGGGGAAGGTCGGGAATGATCATCCTGAAACCAGCCAGCGTGCTTCGATGCGCGTGAAGTCTGGCAGTCAAAAGGCGCAGGCGATTATGGCGCTTGAAGAACGAGGTGCTGATGGCATGACGGCTTACGATTTGAGCACCGTAATTTTCAATGGTGCTGGTCGGGAGATCTCACCGAATCAGGCAGCGACTCGTCTTGGTGAGCTTCGTGATCAGGGGTTAGCTGGTTATTTGTTTGATCAGGTGGGGCGGCCTGTGGAGCGTGAAACGACGCCGGGTAATACGGGGATTGTTCATGTGCTTACGCGCTTCGGGTATGAGGTTTCAATGGATTTGAGGTTGGCGTGAAGAAATCCTCAAACAATAGGTGCAAGGGGTGGCCCTATGTGTATAATGAAGGCATGACATCAACCACCAAAATCACAAAATCTGGTCCGGGCAACTACATCCTCACCAGCGGCGAAGAAACCGAAAAGACATTCGGTGACGAGATATACATCGAATCCGCTTACGAGTTGTCAATTACCAAGATGGACATTCATCGCTGCTTCCCTGATTGGCGCATCGGAACTTGGGCAGTCGAAATCGTACGGCAAAACGGCTACTACTCACCAGAGCTAGTCGAAGGCGAATTCAAGACCTATCGCGAAGCCAAAGCATACGCCCAAGAGCTACTCGGGTGGATAACAGAAGAAGCGGAGGTTGTGTGAACTGGAATTTAGAACTTCACGGCAACAGGCCACTCACTCTGAACAAGGAGAGAAACCTGCACCATATGGAGCGTGCTGGGATCGTTAAAGATTACAGACAGGCTTTCGGCTGGTTAGCAAAAGTGGAGAAGATACCGGCATTACCAGCTATCAAGGTTTATGCAACTCCGCTCGCTAAAGACCGGCGATGGAAACAAGACGTAGGTGCTTGCTTCCCAAGCGTGAAAGCTGCGATTGATGGTTTGGTTGATGCCGGTGTGTTACCGGACGACAATCCAGACTTTGTTCGAGCACTCACGTTTTTCCCTGCGGAGATTGGTGACGTGGACGGACTGCGGCTTGTGATTGAGGAGGTCGATACGTTTGTCGCTGAATGAACCGCTGTATCAGGTTGATGTTGAACAACGGCTTGATCTGTTGGGGCAGCAACTGAACGAAGAAGTAGAACGCTTCGCGTTGCTCGCTGTTGAGCGCGCTGAAGCTGAAGCAGAGTACAAGCGTCGTTACCACCGAGCGATTTTGAAATCGACGGAGGGAACGGTTGCACAAAAAGAAGCAGTTGCTTTTGGGCGCTGCGCTGACGCTTACCGTGAGTGGAAGATCACGGAGGCACAAGAGAAAGCCACGCAACAAAAGTTGATGGCGTTACGAACACAAATCGAATCAGCACGAACGATCTCAGCGAACGTGCGTGCATCAGGAGGATAACAATGACGGAACAAGCCGAAGCTCTTTTGGGTGAGGTAATGAGACAGACAAGCGAGATCGATGAATGCAGGGAACGTGTCGCTTCGTTGGGTATGCAGCGACGTGAGTTGTTTGCTGCGTTGCGCGCTGAAGGTGTGACATACAAGCAGCTTGCTGAGGCAACTGGTTTGCATCACATGACAATTCAGCAGGACATGGCGCGTTACAGGAATGAGAATCCTAAAGAAATGTGGGAAGCGTTCACCAAGTCAACTGCGAAGTCGGCTACTACTGGTGAACCATGCGACACGGACTTAGCAGATTCAAACGTGGATGCCGATGTCGTGTCTGTTTAGATGCGATGCTGGCGCAGATGCGTAAGGGCCGGTTGATTGATAAGGAAGCGGAGAGTTGGACTAAAGGTGAGATTGAGCATGTGCGCGACGAGTCTGCGTCGTAATCTGGTTTGCTCATGGCATCTTCTAGATTCGACGCTTACCGGTTTGATGATTGGCGACCGTATCCGAAGTTGCCTGATGATTTAGAAGATGACGCGCTGTGTCGGTCTGCTCCGATTGGTTGGTTCTTTCCTCGTAAGGGGATGCCTGCGATTGGTAAGCGGTTGTGTGCTCAGTGCGAGGTGCGTGAGCAGTGTTTGGATTTCGCGATTTCTAATGGTGTGCATTTTGGTTTGTGGGGTGGGTTGACTGAGCGTGAGCGGCACAGTGAGCGGCAGCGTAGGAAGGTTCAAAAGAATTTAGAATAATTCCCTAAATTGGTTTGCAATGGGTACCCCTATGAATATAATAGTATTCAACAGCAACCAACTAGGAGAAGCAAATGAAGTTCACACTAAGCCCCGAAGGTCAAAACAAAGTAAACGAACTGCTTGCAGCGACACCACGCAAAAACTTCACAGCCGCAGAAAAAGCAGCGCTTCTTGAAAAAGCATCAGGAGGTCGCAAATAACCCAAACAAACCACGGTTATAGGTTGACCGTTAATCAACCTCTAGGGATGTTGCCCACGGGGGCAGTCTGGATTCCAAACCCAGACAACGGAGGTTCGACTCCTTCACATCCTGCGACAGCAACCAAAACCAAACTAAGGAGAAACAACTGTCATGTTTGAATCAAAAGTAAAACCCGGAACTTTCGGAGATTTTAGAATCACCAAAAAGTCCGAACGACCCATCGAAGGCTACGGCAGCTACTGCCCAGTGCATAACAACGTAGCTAGCGAAAGCTCAATCGAAGTCAAAGACAGCGAAGGCAACATCGTTGGAGAATACAGCCGAACCGCTTACTACCGTGAAGAAGCAAACAACGGACAAACAACAGCGCACATCTTTATGGCAGGCAAACGCTTCCGCCTTCTGCCTATGTTCACAGAAGAACAAGAAGCACGCCGAGGCTGGGGAATGGACAGCCCATTGTTCAACACCGAACCAAGCCAAGGATACAAACTCGTTGCAGAGGACGGCACTGAAATGAACGCCCCAGACATTTCACGACGCGAAAACCGGCGTATGGCATTCAAGCGCAACATCGAAGCCATCTACGGCGTCAAGGTAGGCCGATAACAATGTACGAAATCGTAGGTGACGACAAACTCTGGGAAATTCCAAGCGGCTGGACACACGGCAACCAATCCGACGGCTTGGGCTGCCACCGCTGCGGAAAGAAGATAGGCAAACACAAAGCCGAAGTACACGTCGTAGCAGGAGGCGGCACCTTATTGTCAAACGAATACGGCATCGACAAATTCAGCCAATTCGACCAAAGCTACCTAGACCACAACGGCAACTGGCACGACAACGACCACGAAGAAGCCGGAGGAGACATGTACTGGTTCCCAATAGGACCAGAATGCAAAAAACACGTCCCACCAGAATTCCTATTCCAATAACAACCAACCGAAACGACCCCCACACAAGGGGTCGAATCGCGTCCGTGTTTGTTTGGCATGTTGTGTGTTTTGCCTATCGGCGTTGTGGGATCGGTTGTCTTTGTGCGCTATTGTCGTTTGTGATGTTGTGCGCGCACAACATGAGGAGTGGTTCTGATGGCACAAGCGCCTGTTCCTGAGTGGAAGATCGAGCAGATCGAGAAGTGGTATTCCGATCCTGATGATCATCGGACTCTGGTTGGTATGGGAGACGTGCTTGCTTTACATGCAAATACCGTTCGTAAGTATCGGGATATTGCGAGGGAACGCAAGATCGAAGAACGTTTCAGCAATCCGGCGGCGTTTCAGCAAGCCTGCATTGATGATTTAGAGGATCTAATGCATGTTGCTGCGTCTGCTGCTGTGAAGTGCGCTGATGAGGACGATACGCGTGGTCAGGCGATGTTCATGGCGGAGCGGCGACAGAGTGTATTGGCTGCGGCGAAGGTCGCTGGTTTGGATCGTGTTGGCGTGCAGATCTCTGGCCCTGATGGTGGCGCTGTTGAAGTGAGCTTGGGTTCGAGCATGTTAGAAGTGTTGGTTGACGTGGCGAACGAGTTCAAGCAGGAGCTTCCATCGAACCTTGAAGCGATAGAAGCTGACGTTGTAGATCACGCTCAAAGCAACGGGCAAAGCAACGGCCATGCCGCCTCCTGATCAATCGCTGCAAACATTTCTCGGTGCGAACTGGTCAGCAGAAGCACGACTAGAGGTAGAGAAGCGTTTACGGGAGAAGCTGGGCGACAGTTACGATCCAGAGCTTCTGCGTTGTTCTTGGTGGCTGTATAAACGGCAAGGGCAAACAACACCGGCAGGAGATTGGCGTGTGTGGTTGATCCTCGCTGGTCGTGGCTGGGGAAAGACACGAACCGGAGCCGAGTTCATTAGAGAACAAGTCGATTCAAACAGTGTCAGTCACATTGCGTTGGTTGGACCGACGGCTGGTGACGTGCGTGACACGATGATTGAAGGCGAGTCAGGGTTGTTGTCGATCTTCCCAACAGCGCAGCGTCCACGATACGAACCATCGAAGAGGCGCGTGACGTTTCATAACGGAGCGGTCGCAACAGCGTTCTCTGCGGATGAGCCTGACAGGTTGCGTGGACCTAACCATGATCTTGCGTGGGCTGATGAGCTTGCGGCGTGGAGATACCCGGAAGCGTGGGATATGTTGCAGCTTGGTTTGCGGATCGGTGCGCGTCCTCGGACTGTGGTGACGACAACACCGAAACCGATTCCGCTGGTCCGGCGTTTGATTGCAACTGATGACGGGACCGTGCATATGACACGCGGTTCAACGTTCGATAACAGAGCGAACCTAGCGGCGGCGTTCCTTGATGAAGTTGTTTCCAGATACGAGGGAACCAGATTGGGTCGTCAGGAGTTATATGCAGAGGTGCTGGATGATGTCGAAGGCGCGTTGTGGAATCGTGATCTGTTAGAGGAGAATCGAGTTACGCAGCTACCGGAGATGACGCGCCTTGTCGTTGCTGTTGATCCTGCGGCTGGTTCAAAGTCAGAGAACGCTGAGACAGGAATCGTTGTTGTCGGTATCGGTGTTGACAAGAAGGGTTACGTGATTGATGACGTGTCGTTGCGTGGAACTCCTAACGATTGGGGACGCGCTGCGGTCGCTGCGTATCATCGACACGAAGCTGATCTGATTGTTGCTGAAAGTAATCAGGGTGGCGACATGGTGTCGCATACGCTTCGGACGATTGATCCGTCGGTGCCTGTGAAGATGGTTCACGCTTCGAGGGGTAAGCGAACGAGAGCGGAACCTGTGTCTGCGTTGTATGAGCAGGGCCGGGTTCATCATCTTGGTTTTCATGGTGAGTTGGAGGATCAGTTGTGTTCGTGGGTTCCTGATCATGCGGTGTCGCCTGACAGGTTGGATGCGTTGGTGTGGGGTGTGACTGAGGTGTTGGTGCGTGGGTTGGCTGAGGCTCCGGCGGTGGTTCCGGTGTCGATGACTGCGCCTTCGCAGTGGCGTTTGTAAAAGAATTTGAGAAATATCCCTAAATAGTGTTGCAAGGGGTATCCCTTCCTATATAGTTACATACATGACAGGAACCACCTACCTCCACGAATTGATCGCAGCAGGCGAGATGGTTGCCCAAGGACCAAGCGCCGACATCGAATTGCTGGACATCGTTGAGATGGCTCGCACCGGTCGAGATGGCAAGATCCGACGCAGCTACTACCGAGTATGGGAAATGCCCTGCGGCGAAGGTCACGCCAACAACCACCGACGGTTTCTGTTCAACGGATGGAAGGTCAGCGCTGCGAATCCTTTCGGGTTCGCTGCCATGAAGGAGATCAACCTGTCTCGCTGCGAGGCTGACGGCTCATTCCGCGGTCGGCTTGAAAGCGGAGTGACCAACATCTACCGGATGGCACGCTGATGGCTCGGGCAGTTTGGGTAGACAGCGAAGGCAACCGCTACCACCGGCACTTCTCAGAATCGGTAGCAGTCAACAAAGCCAGCGGCACCAAGATCTTGGTCACAGAAAACGAAGACCCCGGCTCCTACGCCGAAGGGTTCAAGTGGGCGACCATGTGCCTAGACCACGCAAGGATCTGTCACTGGGATACGCTGGCGCTGGCTCGTATGCACGCAGCGCAACCTGACTGGTGCGGTCCTTGCCAACACATCATGTGGCACGACACCGATGAATGCTTGCACGAATACAACACTGAATGCGCTTACGACCACACGGACCTCAGCACGACTCGCACCGACATCAACGATGACATTCAGATCGGGACGCGCTACCGATACGAGCTAATCGAGAGTGAGGTGCTAGTCTGATCTCACACAACTGAACGGCTCCGCAGATCACGAATCGCGTAGAAGCCAAACAGGAGGACTCATGTCATCACTATCGGAAACTCTTAGCCGAATCGCTAACCAAGCTGACAGTGCTGCGGCAGAAGCTCAGATCTCTACCGTGGACGGAACGCCAGCAAAGTATTGTGCAGCGCTTGGCCGAACTATCGAAGACTTGCTTGGGGAAATACGAACCAAGCTGTCGGTCAAGGAGTTATCACATCCGAGTGAACCGTAGAGCGCGGGACAATCGTCGTCGTGTTTCATAGTTTCGCAACACCAGACACATCGAATCGTCATACCCGTAGGCTAGTCTTGACGATGTAGTAGTGACCTTCAGTGTCCGAAGCAGGAGAGATCCATGTCGGACGCCGATGATTTGGTTGCCAAGATTAGAGCCATAGCCGATGAAGTCGAAGGCACAGCTACGTCAGTAACAGAACGTGCTCAGGCAGCAGTAGACAAAGCCGAGCAAGCTGTATCTAAGTTCAAGGCGACACTTCAGTCGATCATGGACAACATCGCTTGGATCGCTGGCTTGCCTGCGGTTCTTGGTGGCGGCTTCGGTTTTTTGAAGTCGAATGCAGATGACGCAGCGGCGGCTGACTGGCAAATTGAATCATTAACTGAACGTGTCGCTGAGTTAGAGTCATCGAACAATTTGCTTGGCGGCGATACGAAAAACTTTTCACTTAACTTGGGCGACGCTCCGGGCGGCAGCATGACCGCAGCAATAGTTTTCGTAATCCTTGGCGCTCTGATCTGTGGAGCAGTCATTTGGCAACAAAGAAGGCGACGGCGTTAAGCCGTGTCATAGGTGCCCTAGTTGGGGCAGCAGTCTTAGTAACCGGTTGCAGCGGTGGAACTTCTCCGCGCCCTGAAACGAGTACGCAACAAACAGCGCAAGCGATCACGGTTGACACAACACCGCCAGTGGAAACTGGGTTGGAAGTCAGCCAAGTAGTCACGTTGGATTATCAACCAAACGATGACGGGTTCGGTTTCGCTAACTACGGAGGCGGAAACGCTCCTGCTGCTTTAACTGTGAACCTTGCACGCCGCTTGTATGGAGATGCTCAGGTTTGCGCGTCGGTGAGCGCTGATGATGAATGCACACCTCAGCCCGTGATCTTGCAGTTGATTGATCAAGCAAACAGGGCGATGGCCGGTGGGCTGTGTGAAGGGTTCGCTGTCCTATCCCTACGCTTATATCAGGAGGGTGCGACAGCGAGCCTGCTAGGGCAAGAAGCGCTGGTCGCTGCGTTGGAGCAGGGCGACCCTCGTGTGGCCGCAGAGTTGGCGTTCTGGTTTGTGACACAGTTCGCCTCGGAGACGCAAGCTGCCGCAGCGTTTTATCGAGAACAAAGTCCCAGTGAAATTGTTGCAACACTGGCTGACGACTTTGCTAATCCGCTTACCAGCGCTGGCTACACGCTCGGTCTTTATTCCGCTGAAGGTGGGCACGCTGTCACTCCTTACGCAGTCGAAGCCGTAGACGGCGGAAGCCGCATCTACATTTACGATTCTAACTGGCCGAACGAAACACGCTGGATTGATGTTGTGGACAACGTGTGGAGCTACGCGCTGGCAGCAACGAACCCCACAGAAGCAGCGACAGCTTGGACAGGTAGCACGGGAACGCTTGAACTAACGCCGATGGCTTCACGGCAACCTCCGTTTGCTTGCGCGTTCTGTCCACAACCTGATGGCACAAAGTCAATGACGTTGCTTACTGCGGCAGGATCGAACGATACGCAACTGGCGTTGCAAGTCGTAGACGATCAAGGCCGAAAGCTCGGTGTCTTTGATGGTGAGCTTGTCAACGAAATACCCGGCGCTGTTTACCGTTACATTGCTACGTCAAGCACTGCTGATCCGGTGATGATCTTGTTGCCTGCGTCGGTGGAGAACTACACAGCAGACGTTGCGACTGTCAATGAGGAACCTTCCTCAGAAGAAGAAACAGGAGCGGTGTCAATCTTTGTCGCGCAGGATGGGGCAGCGGCGCGGGTTGAAACGTCGATCGCTGACGTAACAGACGAAGCGGACGACGAACCCGTGTTAGCTGTCAGCGAAGATGCTGGCTACGAAGTCAACGATCTTGAAGAAGCAGCGATCGATATTGCTGATCAAAACGTCGCTGTGAGTGTCACAATCGAAAATGATCAAGAACTGGCGTTCCAGTTCACAGCACCGCCACCACCGCCAGATCCTGTGAGCGGCCCTGAGAGCGACGCAACACCAGACGCAAACGAGGATGCGTCGGAACCATCAGCGCCTGTCACAGCGCCGCAGATCGTGCTCTCAATCGCTACCGATGATGGCGAGCAGGTAGCGGAGATCGAAATCACGCAATCTGAGGAAAACGAAGCACCAGAAGAAATCGTTATCCAAATTGATGAGGAGGGCGAAGTTGAACTCGTTGTGGAAGAAATTGAGGCGCGCCCTGCAACGATCGTGGCTGAGTTACGAGAGTTGGTGGAAGAACGACTAACAGCCGATCCCGAAGAACAAGATGATTGGTTCGCTGCCCCAGAAGAAGGTGAAGAAGAACCGTTCATCCTTGATCTTGATGATGACTTCTGGGATGAAGAAGTTTGGGAAGAAGATTGGCACGAAGAAGATGATGATTGGGTGTGGGTCGAATCAGAAGAGTTCGTGGAATGGGTCGAAGAAGAAGGCGAGGACAGTTTCTTAGCTGAGATTCTTGACGAAGCGTTCATTGAAGAAATGGAAGAACTCATTGAACGCACAGAAGAACTGATTGAAGAACTACCAGACCGAATCGAAGGTGAATGGAGCGATGACGGTTTCGTAGTTGAAGTCGTGATTGTTGAAGAAGATGACGAGGTGTTAATCGTTATCGAAGATCCGTTGCCACCAATCGAGGAATGGCCCGAAGATCCAGAGGACGAAACGCATGATCTTATTTTAGATCCGCTGCCAGATATCACGATGCCTGACTGGTTAGTGCCTGATGAAGATGGTGATGACTGGTGGATTGAAGATGATGACGATGATGATCTTTGGGTCGATATACCTGACATCACATTGCCTGAATGGGACACTGAAGGAGACGACGATGAATGGTTCCCCGATGACGAGGAGTGGCCCGATGACGACGAAACCGACATTGAGTTACCTTCGCCCGATGATGAATCTGACACCAACGCTGAGGATCAAGATGATGAACAAGATCCAGAGACGCCGCTGGGAGAAGGCGAAGAGCAGGAGGAATCACCCGACGCGCTGGATTCCCTTGACGACTTGCTTGACGGAGAAACCGGACCAGAAACACCTGAAGTCCCAGTAATAGAAGATCCGCCTCCACCACCACCTCAGCCGTCTTGGAGCGGTGGCTCAGACTCGTATCTAGAAACCCTGCCCAATCAAACGAGTACGGCAACAGACACGACAACCACAACGAATGTCACATCAACGCTTGGTTTCAATTCCAGCGATGGTTACTGGTATCAGCAAGTGACAACAGCAACCACGGTCACGGAAACAGAAACAGTAAGCACTATTTCCAGTACACGCATGAGAACCTATTCTTGGTCTTGTTATGACGACGGACTCGGGAACGGTGGATGCGATGACGCAACCAGTTACGGCGAGACGGAATCCACAACAACCGTTGCCGATCCAACCGTCATCGATACCACCACAACGGAAGTCATTACAACGATTCCTGCTAGCTGCTCGCAAGGCGGCTGGACTGGTTTCGGTGACTGGTGCATCGTTGGCGGCTGCTCGGTTTGTCAAAGCAGCACACCGCAAACTCCAGCGAACCGTAATCAGCGTGATGTAATCCAGTTCACAGTTCCGGATGATCCTGACGTGGTAGGCGAAACGCGTCGCATTGTGATCGAAGCAGAAACGAATCTGCGACGTGACCAGTTCAACCAAAACAACCAGCACGGCGATCCGTACATTTACCTGTACAACGACACAGACGCCGATACAGGCGATCACAGCGGCGACACAGACGAATACACCCGTGGCAGTCTGATCGAACAAGACGACGACGGAGGACGTGACTGCTCTGTAGGCGGTGATTCGTGGGCTTGCAACAATCCACCAGCCGACGCAGTAGACGAAGCAGAATTCCCCAACGACACAATCGTTGGATATTCCACACCACGGCCAGTTATCCAGAACGTACAGAATCAATGGGATAGTGAGATAGACCGATTAATGGAACCCGGCGACTACGCTGTGGAAGCAACTGTCTACAACGCAGCGAACGCTGGCTGGTATCGCTTAACCATTAGCGATGAGACAGTGGAAAGCGATGGTTCCTGATGTACGAATACGCTGCAACTGTAAACAGAGTGGTGGATGGCGACACAATCGACGTGACGCTTGATCTTGGTTTCTCAATTCAATATCAAGCTCGTATTCGTTTGCTTGGAATCAACACGCCTGAAAGCAGGACACGCGATAAAGCAGAAAAGGCGCGTGGCCTAGCTGCGAAAGATTATGTCGTTGATTGGTGTGAAGCTCAGGAAGCGATCGTGATTCAGACCAGTCTCGATAAGCGTGGAAAGTTTGGCCGAGTGTTGGGCCGAGTTCTTGGCGTTGACGGTTACTGTTTGAATGATGTTCTGGTCGATGTGGGACACGCAGAGGTTTATGACGGTGGTAAGCGATGAAAGATCGCACCATGTTTGTTCTTACGGTGGGAATCATCATTGCTGTGATTGTCGCAATCATTGGGGATTATGTTGTTGCTGCTGTGGAAACACAGACCACTGGCGAACCCGTTGAAGTTTCTGGTGATGTGATTCAGTTAGCTCAAACTGCGCTTGCTGGTTGCATTGGTATTCTCGGAGGATATTTCACGGGCAAAGGTATTAAGTCTGATGACTGACGCAATAGCTGCGATCGGAGCGGTTACAGCAGCGATAGTGACAGGCGCGTTTACGTTGCTTGCTTCAACGATGCGTAGAGAGAACACGCAAGCTCATTCAGAGACAACGGTTCTGCTTCGATCGATTGATGAACGCACGCAGCGTTTGGATGAGCGCACAGACGCGCACAGTGTTTGGATGTCACGTCACGCTGATTGGCACGCTCACAAAGGCGACGAAATACCTCAACCGTAAAAAGAAAGAACCGCTCCCTTAGGAGCGGCTCAATCGTTGATTAGTTTTGGCTAGGTCTCAAACGGCAACCTCCACCAAGTTAAAGACACCTTGCTGGCGTGGGAAACGTAGCTCGTTGCCGCCCTTGAAGATTACGGTGAACGAGTCGCTATCTCGTGCGACAGTTATGACGGTGGAATCTCCGTTGAGGAACTTGCAAAGATCTCCGTTCTTTAGATCTTCTACTCGCTTTAGGGTTGTGGTTACTGAGGTGTTCATTTCGGTTCCTCCCGGAATCCGTGGTTGCTGTTAAAGACCAGCATACAGGTATGGATACCCCTTGCACGTTAATTTGGCATATTTCTCAAAAAATTTGTTGATCCCTGAAACAGCGACGAACAAACCGTCCATTGATTGTTCAGGAACAACTTTGGGAAATACCCGAAGGTTTCAAAACCAGTGGTCCATCTACAGACCACAAGAAAGGAAAACCAAAATGTCGTATGACATTCAGGGCGAGTTACTCGTCCTAAAAAGTAATGACGTGCGCGCGCTAATCGGAGTCGCTATAGTAGGAAACGCAGCAACTACCGAGGACAGCAACCACCAACAACAAAAAACAGAAGAACGAAAACGTTCACACTGTGTCCCTGACAACGTGCAGGGATCAGCGTGGCGTATGAAAAAGACTGGCAACCGTCAGTCTCCGACAATCAACCATAGGAGGTTGATATGACCATCCATCCGTTAATGACTCCGACAGAAGCGCAGCGACTGTTGGACGAATACAACACAAGCAATCGGACAGTGAGGCCGAGAGTCGTTGAGGAATACACTCGCTCGATTCTGCAAGACCGTTGGCAAGACCATCACCTCAACGAATGTGCGATAAGCACTGAAGGAGTTTTGATAGATGGGCAGCATCGCTTGAAGGCGATTGTTGCAGCCAACAAAGCGGTACCGCTCGGCGTTGAATGGAATGCTGATCCCGCGATCGCAGACATAATTGATCGTGGTTCACCGCGTCGAGTTGACGACTTGCCAGCACTCGCTCACATACCTAACAAGAGTCAGGTGGCTAGCGTCTCCAAAATTCTTTTGGGTGAGCACGAGGGCTTCGCTCTCTATGACTACACGGGACCGTCAAGGTTCTCTCATCAGGAAGTTGGTGATTACATCATCAAATTTGAGGACGAGATTCTTGCAGGGCAGGCGATGGTTCATCATGGACGTTCGCTCAAGATTCAACGTAAGGCGTTGGCGGTCTTTGCGGTACGTGCGATGCGGAAACATCCTGAAGTTTCGTTGGATGATTTCCTGACCGCTCTGGGGACCGGTGCGGACTTGTCTACCGGTGATCCACGGTTAGCTGCTCGTCAGTGGTTCATTCGTTATGGTGCTGACAACAAGATTGCTGATCGTAAATGGGAATCCCATTATTCGATTCTGGTTAAGTCGTTCAATAGTTGGATGCGAGGCGAGAAAGACTTGAAGTACTTCAAGGCTTGGGATCGTTTAGCACCGAACGCTGGAGCGAACTTCCCTGATATTCATTAACTGACAGCAGCCAGAACGCGAAAGGAGCCGGTCACAATCGACCGGCTCCTTCGTGGTTTTGGGTAGTGGGTATCAGTCCTCCAATCCTTCGCAGTCTGTGACGTAGACGCTGCTGGGTAGGAAAGCGACGAAGTAGCCCTTCATCTTTCCCTTAACGATGCGACCATGACCGAGAAGATGTTGGGTGACACCGTTCTCAACGTAGGTGTGAACCTCGTCGGTGACTTCGATCATGAAGTTACCGGAACCGTTGTACCTGACTACTGAGTCGTTGACTCCAGCAGCGATGTTGGTGTCGGCTACAACATCGACAATGATGATGCGACCTTTGGCGATTTCGGTGGCGGATACTGACATGGTGACCTCCTGCGGTCGGTTGCTGTGATTCCAAGCATAGACGCTAGGGGATACCCTTGCAAGTCAATTTGGTACATTTGCCAAAATTTCTTGATTCATTACGAAACCATGAAGGTACATAGCGCCCAGAGCCTGACAGACTAACCTCGTAATCATTCTGTAACGGAGGCAGCATGGCTGACGAGGGATACGCACGCACCATAGGCAAAGCGAAACCGACAGCGACCGACTTCATGGAAATCGGCTCCTCCGGACTTGTCCAGTACGGAGGCAAAGTCCAAGAAGATTTCCTGCGTCAACTACAAGGACGACAAGGCGTCGCAAATTATCGAGAGATGGCAGACAACGATCCCGTGGTAGGCGCAGTCATCCACGCAATCGAAATGCTTATGCGTAGAGTTGACTGGTCAGTTGACGCGTCGGACGTAAACGATGAACAAGCAATCCAATACGCAGAGTTCGTCGCTGGTTGCATGCAAGACATGAGTCAGTCATGGGACGACACGCTGTCAGCGATCTTGTCGTTCCTCACGTACGGTTTCTCGGTCCACGAAATTGTTTACAAGCGGCGCGAAGGACAAGACAGCGATTCGCCATCGAAGTTCAATGATGGTTTGATCGGCTGGAAGAAACTACCGATCAGAGGCCAGTCCACAATTTACGATTGGGACATTGACGCCAACGGCGGAATCAACGGTGTCACTCAGCAGCAAGTGTTGGGTGAAACATTCGGACGCAACAACGTGTTCATTCCGATTGAGAAAATGTTGTTGTTCCGAACCAGCACCAAGTACAACAATCCACGAGGTCGTTCTGTATTGCGGAACGCTTTTGTGCCTTGGTACTACAAGACAAAGATTCAAGAAATCGAAGCGATCGGTATTGAACGTGACTTGGCTGGTATGCCGGTGGCGATGGTTCCACCACAGTTGTTAAGTGACAACGCCACGACTGCTGAGTCAGCAGCGTTGAACGCAATCAAGGAATTGGTTCGCAACATTAAACGTGATGAGCAGGAAGGCATTGTCTTTCCCCTTGCGTATGATCCGGACACCGGCAATCTTGCGTACGATCTGAAGTTGCTTTCGACTGGTGGTCGCAGGCAGTTCGATACGAACGCAATCATTCAGCGTTACGATCAGCGGATCGCGATGTCAGTGTTAGCTGATTTCATTTTGCTTGGTCATCAGGCGACTGGAACGCAGGCGTTGTCTGTGTCGAAGATTCAGTTGTTCCTTGATTCGTTGTCCGCTTGGTTGCGTGCAATCGCTGAGGTGTTTAATCAGTACGGTGTGCCACGCTTAATGAAGCTGAATGGGTTTGACATATTGAAAGCTCCATCAATTAATTTCCAATCTCCTGCGAATATCGATCTTGGTGCGCTTGGCACGTTTATTCAGCAACTTGCTGGCGCTGGTGCTCCGTTGTTCCCTGATGAGGACTTGGAAGGTTATTTGCGTGAGGTTGCTGGCCTGCCTCGGTTGATGGCTGAAGAAGTGTAGCTTTTCGGCATGTCCCGCTCACCGATCGCTGTCACTGGCGGCGTTTATAAGGGTAAGCGCATCCCTGTTAGTGTGAGCGCGCCTGTTGGGAAAGCTAGACCGCCACGGCTACCCAAACTCACAGCGAACGAACGTGAGTATGCCGATGCTGTTGCTCTGGCTTGGGAGTTGATCCCGTACGGCGTGCTGCAAGATCAATGGTTACGTCCTAACGACGGAAACACCATTCTTCGCGGCGTTGTTAACGCTTTCGAGCCGTATCAGGAATTTCTAAATGAACTCACTCTCTTTCAGTTAAACCAATCTGGTGCGTTGATGTTCAATGAGATCAAGCGTGATGTTGCTGCCGACTGGAAAACATTAGAGAAGGCGACACCATCACAAACTGCTTTAGCGATGAAGTTTGATCGTGCGTCTCCGATGGCAACGTCATACGCCAGCATGTCAGCAGCGAACATGGTCACGGACATGATCGACTCACAGATCCAAAGCGTGAGGAGCGTGATCACACGCGCATTCAACGACGGGCTAACAAGACAACAAACCAGCCGAAACCTGATCCAGATTCTCAACGAAATCCCAACGCCAAGAGGCGCGACAGCCGGGAACTACGCATTGGGTCAAATGTTCGGCAATGCGACTAAAGGATTAACGGTTCGCTACGCAGATGCCGTTGTGAACCGTGCAGCAAGACTCGCACGTCAAAATCCTGACATATCGCACGTTGACTTGAAAAGAAAAGTTGATCAGTACGGCGCGAAGCTGCGACGGTCACGGGCGAGAACGATTGCGCGGACAGAGTTGATGCGAGCGTCCAATCAGGGGCGTCTGGAAGGCATGTGGCAGGCTGCGGATCGTGGGCTGGTTGATCCTACCCTCGCAAAAAAACAGTGGGTCACATCGTCGTTTGATGTGTGTCCTATTTGTGTTCCGTTAAATGGTGTGACGGTCGGAATACGTGATTCGTTTGGTCCTCCGGGTCAGGCTCCTCCAGCGCATCCGAATTGTCGTTGCACGGTGCGGATGTTGCCTGATCCGATGACGTTTGGTTTGCCGACTTCGACTGGTACTGGTCAGACTGGTAGCCCGATGCAGTTGATTCGTCCGACGCGTCCGGGTTTGAAGATTCAGGATTTGGATGAGGCTGCTGGTGTTGTTGGTCCGGCTGCTCCGTTGGTTGGTGAGCCGGGAGCGCCACCGATGATCGGTGACGATGTTGTTGATGTCCCGTCGTTGTCTACTGCTGAAACAATTCAGCCGACTATGACTCGAACAGGGAACGTGTCTGCTGGTTTCGATGTTCCCACCTCGGGCATTGCTCAGGAAACAGTTGGTGTTGTTCTTCAGGGCATGGACGAAGCCGGGTATGTGCTTCCGAACACGTTACCGACGGGCAATGTACGAGTCCAGATACTGAAAAGGGCGACAGGGAGAAAAGCGTCTCAAAGAGGAAGTTTCAACGTTCTCAAAAAGAAAACAAAACCACGTTTCCCCGGAGCAGGCGCATCAGAGCAAAAAATGAACGAGTACCGGGACAAGGTGA
>VTLG01016256.1_pt1 | contig 44508 bp, 45 predicted proteins | sample 4694571 | NCBI WGS metagenome assembly VTLG01 (sample SAMN12604809, study PRJNA352737) | marine metagenome | biome: ENVO:00000447; feature: ENVO:00000209|ENVO:00000569|ENVO:01000036; material: ENVO:00002151; isolation source: viral sequences binned using virsorter ...
AACTTCAATGATATCAGATTTTCTATCCATTGATTCTTGATATTTGTTGTATGTAGAAACGATTTCTAAGAAATGTTTTTTCACTTCATTAGTTAATCCTCTATCCTCTGATTCTTTAAGTATATCTATTAATTTCATTTTATCTCCTATAATCCATTTTTGTTAGTCTCATTGTAGATTCGTTTGTATCATCTATAATATTTTGTATCTTTGCAGCTAATTTCTTACTACCATTCATTTTTAAATCAAATGCGATTGCATCTAATGCGGAAACCCCATCCCAACCAGCTTGTTGTGTAGCTTCATGTGCTATTTCATCTGTACCTTCAGCTGAATCGTATAACTCTGAAGAATATACACTTGTTTTTTGCCACTCTTCATATTCAGGTGACATTATATCTGGCATATTAGGGTCTTGTCTTGGGTCTTTTGCCCATTCTGGTTTATCTTCTAATACTGCAATTAGTTTTCTTGCTTCAGAATGGAAGTTTGCATCAGTTAGAGCTTCAACAGCTGCTTTACTCATTCTACTTTCATATTCTTCTTTACCTAATTTTTTTGAAGTGATACCTAAACTTTCTGCTTTCTTACGAACTGCTTTGTTTACTTCAGGATTACCTGCTCTACCACCAGTTGAATCTTTTGGCCTACCACTATCTTTAGGTTCATCTTTATCTTTTTGCCCGGCAGAAGAGTCACCTCCCTTCGCTGCCTTATCTTTTTTTGGTTTATCAAAAATGTTTACTTTGGGTTTATCTGTTGGGTCTTTCTGTGCCCCATCTTTATCATCTTTTCTTTTTTCGTGAGTACCGGCTTTTACTGCAGCATCTCTTGCATCTTTTGTTTTAAATACAGAAGTTGTACCAGTTTCTTTACTTGTAGCAGTAAAAACATCTGCTTCAGTAATTGGTCTTAAATCTATTAATCCACCTAATTTTATCATGATAATTCCGTTATTATTTCTCTTATTAAATCATGTGCTTTACAATAGTCACCACAAACCTCATCAATCTTAATTTGTTTTGATTCGTTCATCGGAGTCATAAATGCACCATGTGTAGACGGGTTAGATACAAAATCCCAACCTATTAATTCAAAATCATCACCAACTGTTACTCCACCACCACTTCTTGGTTCTACCGAACCCATACCTCTTGATGATATACCTAAAAGGATACCAGCCTTTAACAATTCTTTAAGAATATTACCTGATGGAGTTGGTAGTATTTCAACCGTACCCATCAAATCATCACCATCCCAATGTATTTCTCTTACATTATGTGATACATTCTTTAAATTTATTACAGAAGATTCTGGATGGTCTAACTCACCCAATGCTCTTCTTTCTTTAATGAGAGTTTCATACTTCTTAGCTTCTCTCATTAGGATTTCCTTTGGATATACTCTTTCGTTTTGATTGGGTGCACCAGCTCTTTGTAGAATACCTTTAACAATAGTCCTACCATGCGAATCTTCATTCACTCTACCTTCGAATAATCTTGTTTCTATTAGTAGTTTACTCATTATGCTCCCCAACTTCTTCGTTTTTTAAATAATTCAAAAAATATTGCTGAAACTTCTTGTCTGATAATCTTACGAATCTTATCTTCATCTTCGTTAGTTACCTCTTCATTAATAACAGAAATACCATTATACTTGTGTATTAAAATTTCTTCCTTAACAATTTGTTTCAGTCTTGTTATTTTCATTTTTTAACTTTCTTTTTTTTCGCCTTTGCCTTTCCAAGCAGCATCGATTTTGTTAAAAAATGCTTTTTTCTCATCATCAGACATCTGAGGTATTGATTTACCAGACTTTTCTAACGCTTTTTTAAAAAACTTCTGATATTCAGTTTCTTCTCTTAATACATCTTTGATGATTTCTTTTAATCTTTCTTTTGTTATTTTCATTGGTCTAACTCCTTTATACTATTAACTATATTAATTAACCTTTCCTTTATCTTATAAATATGAGTATTTGTTCTTTTCCAATACTTATCTTTGTTCAATTCATTCATTGAACGAATCTTATTGTACCATCTAAAAAACATCTCCACTTCGGCTAATTGATACTTTAATTCCTTAAGTCCTAAAGATAACTTTTGATTGGGTGTTCTTGTTTCATCATTTTTTAATTCCAACCATCTGTTTACAGGTCTTTTTATCTTCTTACCTTCACCCACAATAGTATAACCCATTTGAGTAGCTATTCTTTTTCTTTTTTCTTTATCTTTTTTGGATTTCTTATTTAGAAAAGCATACGGAGTGTCAAAACCATCAATGTTAGCTGTTGTGGTTATTTCTTCTAATTCTTCATCCATCTCTTGGACGAGTTTACGAATATATTCTTTAAGCTTTGTTTCTAACATTTTTTATTTCACTAATCAATTCATAAGCTATCATCATAGCTGATACCTGATTATCAGAAACCACCCTACCAATCTTAGTTTTTCTTAAAACATTGATAGTTTCTTTTAACTTTATTTTCGTAACCTTATCTTTTATCCCTTTATGTTGTGTTACCAACTTTGTAATTACTTCTTTGAGTTGTTGAGTATAGTATTCTTTAAATTTGGAAGTATTACTGACATTATTAATATATTCTTTTAATAATGCTTTTTGAGATTCGTTTAATTTGTTGTGTTTTTTATTAAAATTATCTAACAATACTTTATATGTTAAAAATCTATCTTCTTTTGTTTGATTTCTAAATTCAGATATTGTCTTATTTTCAATAAGTTCTTTTTTGTTTTTGATTTCACCACCAATTAGTCCTTCAACTATAGTATATTTTGCATCAAATACATCTTTTATTTCAAAGTGTTCTTTATTTTGTGCTTCAAATATTTTGTAAATGGAAGCCATTACTTTATAATTTGTAATAGGTGATGATAAAAATTGATTAATATCAAAAGATTCTTGTATTTTTTTAACTAAATTATATTTTTCTTTAGTTAATCTTTTTACATTTATTCTTTGTCTAGCTTCTAATATAGTATCAATGAATTTTTCAGCTCTATTTTCTGATTTATATTTTTCTTCAGAAAGCATTTGATACAACTTAAGCTCTTTACCTAATTCAGTTTTTTGATTATAAAATTCTTTAAGAATTTTTTGTGCGTGTTCTTTTTTATCACCATTTAAGACCTCAAAGGTAATTTGTCTTACTAATAGCTCAAACAATATTCCAGTGTTCTTAAACTTACTATGTTTAATTTTTTTCATTTTACTTCCTAATTTGATAGAATACTTAATCTCTACTATAAATATAAAAATATTTATTAAAGAGAATTATTCCTCTATAATGTTACTTTCATCTAACATATCTCTCTCTTTAAGAAACTTTCGTTTTGATGAAACACCATTAACTATAGTCTTTATTTTTTCTGGTGAAAACTTTGTTTCCTTCTTCAGTGCGTTCTTACGCTCTTTATCCCCAAGAGGGTCTCTACCATAAGGATGCTTATCTTTCTTATAAGTATTACCTTCTCTCGGTCTACCACCTTTATTTTTCAATTCATTTTTGATATTTTCTAAAGATTCTTCAACATCTACAGGTTCTTCTTCTTCCTTAGCAGGGTCACTACCCTCATCTTCTATTGAACGGAATCTAAATCTATCTTTTAAATCTTCAATCATTGTTTCTCTTTGTTTATCAGATTCACCCTTGCTAAGTTTGAATATATTATCATATACCCAATCTTTAGATAACATATTTAATCCTTGTATATCTTGCGCTAATCTAATTTTTTCACTCCAAAGATTAACCTTCTCTTGTTCATATATAAATGATGGATTTACTAATGATAATTCGAAGTTTGTTAAATCTGCATCTGTAATACCTTGCGAATATAAATGTACAATCGCTATCTTACTTAATTCGGATACAATAATCCTTTGTATTCTCTCAATAGTTCTTGCAAATCTTACATCCTCTGCTGCTAATGTGGCTTTACCATTAACTTGTTCTTCATACCCTAAATATGCTTTTGGTATTTTTAAAGCTGCGAATAGTTTATTTTTTAGATAATCAATATCTTCAATATTACTAAATTCTAAACCTGATAGATTTTCGATATTAGTACCACTATCTCCACCTCTTACTGGTAGATAAAAATCTTCAGTAAGATTTTGTATATTATATTTTAAGTTGTAATCACCTGTATTTTGGTCAACAAAAGGAATCTTTTTCATTTTATTGATAATTCTTTGCATATAGTTATCCACTTCGTTTGGTGGAATATTTCCTATATCAATTTTAAACACTCTTTTTTCAGGTGCTCTCATAATCCTATGAATTAACATAGCATCTTCCATAAGAGATAATTGTTTCCACAACCTTCTACCATTTTCAATCATCGATTTACCATATGGTAAGAAGTTTGTATCAGCTAATAATCTGAAGTGTGCTATTTCAAAGTTTTCATAATCTACTTTTCCTAAAGAATCATCTTCAACATGAAACTTAACATAATTTGGATTATTTGGGTCTGTATTTTCTAATCTTTCTGTACTATAAACCGATAAAGGAGTTACATTAACAATACCCTTACCTTCTGCCATTTCTAACGATAAGAAAAAATCTCCATACTTACACATATTTCTTGTCCAAGGCCAAAGATTAAACTCTATATTTAAAACATCATAAAATAAGTTGTTTAATATTTGTTGTACTTGTTCATTTGATGAACGAATTGTTAAAATATCACCATATTCGTTTTTAAGTGTTGATTCATCGGAGTAAATATCCAACGCTGATGCTAATATAGGGTCATTATCCATAGCATCATAATCTCTGAATAATTCTCTTCGAACTTGCTGATATGCTAATGATTGAGCTGAACCAGCTTGTTCATAAAATCCTTTTTGTAATTTTGTATATCGGTCTCTTAGATGTGATAAGTTTGTTTTTTGTCTCTCATCGACATCAGAAACTCTTCTTCTACCTTTAGCATCGACTCTAACGATTGCTTGTGTTGAAAAAAGTTTTCGTAATCTACCGAAAAATGAAGTATCTGCCATTTTATTTTAATTTAATTATATAACCTTTATTACCAAGCTCTACAACTCCAATATCTAGCCTTATGTCTTGGACCAGGATTATCACAGTTGTGTCTTGCTCTGAATGATTTTCTTCTTGCAGGGTCTGACTTTTTTATTCTCATAGTCTTTTCACCTCCCTTGCCTTTGTGACCAAAATTAACTTTTACAACATTTCCTTTTGGATTTTTAACATAAACTTTAAACTTTTTAACATCACCTCTTGTTGGTTTACCTAATTTAACCTTTCTACCTTGATATTCAGCTTCATTAACATCAGGTTTGTAATGTTTTAAAAATTCAATAAGTTCTGTAATATCTTGTTCGTTGATAACATCATACTCTTGAATCTCTTCGGATTCATTTCTGATGATGTTAATGTGATTTGAATATAATGCTTTTGTAATATTGTCCATATTTAACTCCTTACACTATAAATATATAATTTTTCATTATTACCTAATTAACCAAGTCAAATCCTCATCAGTATCACCAACTCTTTGTGTCCATGGGTTTCCTTGCACAGTGCTTCCACCACCATAAACACCTTCTCCATGTGTGTGTTGTCCGATATTACCTAAAGCTCTTTTTGTTAAATCAATCCCTTCCTGTCTTAATCTCAAAGCAGTATCTCTAACCCACAATCCGATTGCGAATGACATTGTTAAGTCATCATTATAACCTTTCATTGCTTCAGCTCTATTACCTGTCCATATAAATGTAAATAATTCATCAATAAGTCTACTTGAACGAACTGTACAAGATTTTTCTCTAAAGTAATCATCTAACTTTGATATAATTAAAGGTCTTGTTTTAGATGTAGTACTAAAACCAGCAATCATTCCTCTTTCTTCTCTACGAATTTTGTTTGTCATCTGATTTTCTACATCTACATACTTTAAATCTTTACTCATATAAAATAAGTTAGGATATGCTCTATCAATTATTTGTTGAATTACTGCCCATCCTATATTTGCGTTCTCAACTACTAATAATGCGTTATTATATTCAGTTGCTAAAGAAACTAAAAAGTTTCCAAAATCTTTTGTATCTAATTTACCTTTATATTCAGCAACTTGTGATGCTTGTTCTATATCAAAGACATGAGCTGCGGAAAAATCCGAAGAATCACCTCTTGCAACATCGGCTACAACCATATAACCTTTTTTATAATCAGGATATTCCCACTTCCATAGGTTTCCATCAAATCCAGTCTTTTCTAATGGTTCTTGTACATATGTTTCCTTATAGAACATTAGTAACTGAGGGTCAATTACAGTATCACCCGAAGAAACAAAATCACAATCACATTCTTGTGCAGCTCCTTTTGGTCCTAATAGTTTTTCTTGTTCATCTCTCCACTCTTGATTTCTTTCTGGATGTACACTCCAATGTAATCTAATTGTATTGAACCCATTTTGTTCTTCCTCTGCCCCTACCCATGTTTTATGAAAGAAGTTACCAACACCATTTGGAGTAGAAAGAATAATAGCACTACCACCAGTAGATAAAGTAGATTGAGATGATATCCATATATCTTCAATCTTATCAATAAACGCTGCTTCATCAAATACTAATAAGGATAGTGCTTCAGAACGACCTGCATCACCAGCTGCCGATGTTGCTTTAATTTGTGAACCATTAGAATACCTTAAAGATAATTTATTATCTTCTATAGCTGTTTGTTTTAACCACGATGGTAAGTTGTCATTCATATACCTTACCTTTGTGACTAAGTTTTTTGCTACTTCTTGCTTTGTTGCAATAATTAAAATATTATAATCAGAATTAAATAACATTTTCCACAATGAAAATCCTGCAACTAATGTTGATATACCTGTCTGACGAGATTTAAGTACAATATTATATCGTTCTTTATCAAACTCAGTAAGAGTTCTTTCTTGAAATTGAAATAAATGAAAAGGTATCTTCCCTCTTACAGGATGTTGGATATAGCAATACTTTTTCATAAAGTGTATCGGGTCTGATGCACATTTCTGATATTCAATTTTGATAATCTCCTTTAAGGATGCCATCTATTTGTTTTTCTTAAATGATAATTTCCAATATAGTGAACCACCAACATAAGGAGTTACATTATTATTTGCATTTAGTACACCTAAATTTAATCCAAATATTTTATCCTTCTTGTCTTTATATAAAATACCAAATTTTGCACTTTGTATAAAATCGGTTTTATTGAAATCAGCGCCAACTCCGTAATAGAATTGTCTTTTGGGTAACTCTTTTACTATTTTTGTATTGTAGATTGTTGGAATCTGAAAGTTCCATTCTATTTTTCTACTTAGGATTTTATTTTGAGATATTGTATCAGTAAGAAATCCAAATCCTAAAGATGGATTCGGTTTTGTTCCCAGTGAATCAATTGTTATTTCAGGTCCAAAATCATATGTAAGATTTAAAGTATCTTTTACAATATATTTTGCGTAATAATCTTCAACTACTTTTAAAGAATCAACATCAGCTGGTACTTCTACAGTCACTGTTTCAACTTTTGTAATATATTTTGGTACATACTTTGGAACTTCAATTGTTTTTTCAATAAATACTGTATCTATTTTTTGTTCTAATAATTCATAGTCTTTTCCATCAACATTTACTATATCTTTTTCTTGGACTGATGAATCTCCACTACATGCTCTCATTAATAGAATTACAATTATTAATCCTATAATTAGTATTTCTTTAAAATACTTTCGTAATATACTAAAGAATATGCTCATAATTTTTATCTTTTATTCTATCGAAACACTCCTGTCTCTTTTCTTTAATTTCTTCTAATTCTTTTTTACTTCTATCTATAAAATCTCTCATTTCTTTTTTCATTTCATCAACTGGTCGTGGGAGAGTATATGTTTCAATAATTTTACCATCCTCTCCATATTGATGGTATTCTTGCTTTAAATCTTTAATATCTTGTTCTATAGAATCTAATCGTAAAAGACCATCGGCAATTGCATTAGAATACATTTTATATTTTTCATAATCATTATAGACACCGTTAATTTTTAACTCAGTCTCCATCTTTTTATTACACCCAATACAAAATCCTGTCTTTCTAATTAGTTTTTTATTGTTCGGTCCAAAGTCACCAATATGTTCACAATCAGGATTTTTACATTGATTTTGTTTTTCTAAGTATTTTCTAATTCCTTCAAATACTTCTGAGTTTTTACCTGTTTTTAATGTATATCCCTCTTTCTTTTCATATCTATAATGTTCATCTTCCCAAACATCACCAACTTTTCTTGTTTGTTTTTTTGCTTCCCATCCAACTGATTGGTTTTTTTCATATTCACCCGTTCTAACCATATCAGCCAACTTTCTACGAGTTGGGTGCATGAATTTTCTTTTAAATTCTTTTGCCATAGTATTTTAACACATTATATATGTATATATAAATATCACTAAATTGTGAAAACAACAATTTTTAGAAAAATATACCTAATATTTGATTTAGAGGTGCAAATGTTCCAGTAAGTTTAAAGGTTTTTCCATTATATGTAAATACAATCCCCTCATTTGGTACTATTTTTTTAGCACCTCCAATAGAGTTTAATCTTTGAAGTTCTAATTTTAGTTTTTGGATTTTCTTTTCATCACCAGATTTTCTAACATCTTTGATTGTCTTATCCAATTTCTTTTTCATATCTCTAATAGCTTTATCAGGATTTACTGTTAATGCTGAACTTACAAATTGTAACACCTCTGCACCTAAACCTAAGAAAATATCTTCAAATGGTCTAATATTATCTTTTGCTATTTTACTATGTTTTTCTTTATCAGTTTTCTTTGCCCATTCTAAAGTTTTAGCATCAACTATGTTTTTCCTATCTAATCTAAATTTCTTATCAAAGAAAGCCCATCTTTTAACTAATCCCATTTTGGTTTTGTTATCTAATGTGGTAGGTGATTTTTTATCTACATAGTTTTCCCAAAAAGCTTGGTGGTATTCTGCCACACCATCGGTATCTTTCAGGTTGTATTTTTTTTGTAATCTTTTTATTTTACCACTATAAACAGATTTCTTTTTAGAAAGGTCTTGTGATTTTGGTAATTTTACAACTGGTGGACCTTCAATAGTGTAGGATGATTGAACATTTTGATTGACTTGTTTAATCATACCAGCTAACATCCTAGCAGCTCCTTGATTCTCACCAATAGCCACTCCTTCTTCATTATACTCCATTGTACCATGAAATACTAAGAGTGCTTGGCCATAAGGTACTACATTTACCGATGTTGGGTAGATTACTTCTAAGTTCATAAAACAAGCACCACCTTTAAAAATCTTATCTCTTTGTTTTTGTGATAACGAAGAGATAGCTTTAGATAAATCCCTCATAGCAAAGTTGTATGCATCACTCAATCCTCCTCTACCTTGAAACTTATCCGATACTCCCTTTATATCTAAAGCATTCTCCCCTTTATTTTTAAGGTGTCCTTTATTACGAGCAGCAACCAATCGGTTATCTCTCCAACTAATAGCTAAAGCTTGTCCATCAGTCTTTTCTCTTGTATTTTCTAATGTTCCATCAAGTGCTCTGTTTACGATATCTTTCAATTGTCCAAAAGTAAGATTAACCTCCGAGTCAAATGGATGATTCATATGTCCATATGCTCCTCCTTCTGTGATTATTTGTTCTTTGACTACTCTATCCTTTTTAAGTTGTTTATGTAGTTCATCTCCTTTACCTTTAATTTCTTTATCTGCGTTTCTATAGGTTGATGATTTGAAAAGTTTAATGTATAGTTTTTCTAAAAACTCATATTTTTTTTGATTCGAAAGAGTTTTAAATAATTTATTTATTTTACCTCTATTTTTAAACACATACTTTTTAAAATCCATATAGAAGAATTCATTTACTTCGTTAATTGGTTCGTATTGATATTCTTGATTTGAATCAGTATTACTTCTTGCTTTTGTTAATTTTTTCTTAACAACCCTCATATCATCTTTTGAAGGATAACCCAAAGTTTCATTTTTAGCTTTGGTTTTCTTTTTCATTTTATTGATATATGCCCTATAAACTGCAGCTTGTGATTTTTTACCCATCTCTTTAGCTCTTTGTTCCATAGCTACAGCAGCTTGTATTTTGTGTGCGTGTGTTTTACCACTACTTTTAATTTTGTTTACAGATTTTTTAGCATCATCAACAGTTGCGAACTTTAATCCTTTTATTGTACCTTTTGGATTTTCATCGGTGTATAAATCGGAATGAGAAGATGATTTTCTATGTTGTCCTTTTTTTCTTGGTATTCTTGCTGCTTCAACCTTTCCACCAAACTTTTCTGCTTCCTTCGCTCTTAATGCTGGTAAGAATCTAAACTTTGCTCTTTTTCTAACTCTTCCTTTTTTTCTTAATACATTTTTATGAACTACTTTAGCTTGTTGAATTGATAGCTGTGATTTCTTTTTACCAGGAAATAAATCTTTCATAAATTCATCATAAACTTGTAGGTATGCTTTTTTGTATGCAATCTTTTTAAGTTTAGCAAGAGGTTTTTTCCTCATCATTGTTCTTTTTCTTCTCCTTGCTATAGCAGCTCTTTTACCAGCCATTGCTGCTTTTCTTCTAAGTAAATCTGCTGGTCTTAGTTTACCTTTACTTTTTTCATCTAAATCTTCACCAACTCGCATCAATCCTTTAGGTGGTTGAGCTAATGGATTAATACCAAAACATCTTGTCCTAAATTGTTGTTCGGTTTCTCCCTTCATCGGTCTGGCACAGCTTTCTTCTAATGAAGTGTTTTCATCTTCTAAATCAACATCAAATCCTTCTTTCATAAGTCGAAAAGTTACAACTTTCTTTCCATTGATAGTTGGCATTCCATGCTCATCTTTACCGATTGATTTAATTACTACCTTTTTGTTTTTGAATCTACCCATTAAGATAGTATCACCAACCTTAACAGGTAATTTAATCATTTCAGTTAGTGAAGCTTCGAACTCCTGCTCTAAATCCTTAGCCCCCTTTGCATCATCAGTTGATTGTTCTTTATCATCCTTTTCTATATCTAACTTTTTTATTACATCATATCCAACTAATGCAGCTTTACGAGTTACATGCTTATACCAATTTGAATATGCACCACTTGAGTAAATATCTATTTGGTTATTTGGAGTCATTGTACCAATTACACCTGCTGGAAAATAAGATACTGCTGTTTGTGGTCCATCGGGATATTCTGGATGTTCATAATAATCTTCAAACTTTTCATCACCAATCATATTCACTATGGTGTATCCTAATTTAGCAGCTCTATCAGCAGCTACTTTTCTAAAGGTTTTATAATTTGGTATAAAGAAGTTTGGTCCATCATCTACATCTAATCCACCTAAACCACCAGTGGATATCTCCATCATATATTCTTCGATAGTTTCTTTAGGTACAAATAAACCCTCACTAAGTTTATCAGATACCATTTTGAATATAGTTTTGTTGAACTTACCATAAGCTCTATCTTTAAAGAATTTTTCTTTTTGGTCATCTGAACCCATTGATAATCCTTGTCTAACTTCAGTACCACTTATAGCTCCACCCTGCATTGGTGCTACATAAAGGTATCCTCTATCTTCATATCCCTCAGTTGGCTTACCATCATACTTCTGAAAGTATTTATGTGATAATCTACTAGCATCTTTTTGTCCTACAACAGTTACAAATGCCGTAGTATCTTTATTAAACCTTTTAAGAACTTCTTGTGGGTTGTATGGATTTTTGACTTGTACGATTTTGGATTTTGGTATTCCAAACATCGTTGTCATAATTTTTACTTTTTCTTTGAAGTTAAAAGGTGAACGACCTTTTTCTGTTTTGTTTGATGTACCGATATACACATCTTTTTTTCCAAACTTTTTCTGAAGATGTTGGAAAGTTTTAAAGTGTCCTTTATGCATGGGTTGGAATCTACCAACATAGACCACTACAGTCTTTTTAATTTTAGATTCTTCCATAAGAATCTGTTCTGCTAAAAAATTACTTAATTCGCTCATAGATGTACCCTATCAGTATATAAATATAAGATAATAAGAAAGGGGATTATTTTTTGTAAGTAAATGGGTCTCTCTTTTTTAACTCTTTGATTCTCTTTTTGTATAACCTATCTAGTTTCCAATCAGAGTATCGTTTTTTTATCCATTGTATAATTTTCATAATTAACTCCTACTAATTTATTTATTTCCGATTCTCTTTTTTGAGAAGATGTCTTTATTTGTAAATAAATATCATTTAATTTATTTGTATTGTAATCTACAATTGGTTTTACTTTTTTCATCCATTCAATTTTTTCATCATCAGATTTAGAAACTAATTTAAAAATTTCTGCGAATATCAAATCAATTCTTTTCTGCATATTAGTTTCCAAATCATATCTTTCATCGATAAATGGTTCAAATGTTTTGAATCCCATCCTTTTTAATTCTTTTAAAGTACCAACACTTCCAAATATTATAAATGGGTGTGAATGTCCAATTGGTTTTAATGTTTTTTCTGAAATATAAAATTCATCTGAATAGTAAGTTGTCTCTGTTACAAATGAAAACATTGAATCTTCATATACTTTTTTGTTTTCGTTTTTAATACCTGAGATATTTTCTAAATCATCAAAATCGTATGTTTTTTTATCTTTATATTTTTGTAGAAAAAGTAAATGTGTTTTTAGTTCAGTAAAATCAAATTCATGTGATACCTCATCTATTTTTGGTATTTCAGCTAAATGTCCTCTATTTTCTGGTATTGTAAAATCATAAGTAACAATATTATTATCTAATAACTTTTCTTTTTCTAACATTGATAAGACATAAAATCTATGTGTGCGTAACCTTCTATTTAGACAATTAAAATCATATTTTTTCTTTTCAATTTTATAAGATTCATTTAATTTATCATTTCTTTTATTAAAGAATTTTTTTTCATTTCTATATTTGTAATATTCTGTTGATTTAACTTTCCAAACCCAATTATGATAATGAAAATTTATTTTACTTTTTACATTATGCTCTTCGCAAAAATTATCATACCATTCTTTTTGATTAAATCCACCAAATGAAAATACAACTTTTTTTGTTGGTATTTCATATTCATGTAATTTTTTGTGTATAGCTGATAATCTATGAGTTGCTAATATACCTTCCCAAAAATAATTGATTAATAAAAATACATTTTTATTTTTAACTAATCCATCAATACATCTATATGATGAAAAATCTATTACAGTTTCTTTTGAATCATTTTCATCAGGAAATGACCATTCTGGCGCTCCAAATAAATCTATTTTATAAAAAAAATTTTTATCTTTATATTTTTCTTTTATAATATTATTATCATCAAAAACTTCATATGTACTAAAAAATTTAGTGTTTTTTGATGTCATTTCATTAGGATGATGCCAAACTCCGATTGATTTCTTTTCTTTATACTTTTCTAAACTTTTTGCAAAAATATTTTTAGCATCTAAATTTGTATCTAATGAATTATCTCCAAATTTGCCAGCATCAAATCCATTTATAAACTTATCCGAAAAATAGTAGTCAAAAATATAATTCATTAGAATAGCGTTTTAACATTTTGATATTTAATTTTATAAAATTGATTTTCAAAATTATTTTCTAATTCTTTAATGTTAAATTTTTTTAAATGATTAAAATTATGCTCTATAATATTTTTACAATTGTATATAAAACTATCTTTTTGTTCTACAGGTAGATTACATAAATCACAAATTTGTTTTAAAACCATATAATATCTTTTTTCATCATTTCTTTCAGCATCATAACTTTCATCAATAAATCCAGTATCCCCAAATGTTTTAAATCCTATACTTTTTAAATAAGTTAGACTATCAGATGTTGATAGTAAAATAAATGGATGTTTATGAATAATTGGTTTGATAACTTTTTCAGAAATATATCCAATTGGTTCTTCTTCATTAAAAAAAGATTCTGCTACAATTGTAAATAAGGAATCTTTATATGGAATATCCGTTTCCATATCAACTCCTTTTACTGATTCTAAATCATCATAGTCAATAGTTCTTTTTGATTGTTTTATAGATAAGTTTTTTAATCCTTCCCAATAGTTTTTAAATTTTTCAGATTCTTTATCAATTATGTTTTCCCATCTGTTATAATAAACTTCTTCACTATAGTTATCATTTAACCATAAATCATAAGATACTAAATTATTATCAAGTAGATTTTTTGATTCTAAGTCTACTAATAATCGAGTCCTATGTGGTTTTTGTTCTCTTATTAACAAGTTGAAATCATGTTTTTTTCTAAAGTAATTTTGCTTATTTAATGTTTCACCTTTAAATCCACCACAAACTAATTTATTATTAAAAAACGGAACAGACCACATATATGGTGATATGCATATACTTTTTTGTTTATTATATTTTTTTCTATATTCTTGCTCATACTCCCACAATCTATAATTTGAAACTGTAAAATAACATTTTGAATAATCTATTTTGTTTTCATCTAACCATTTATGTATATTATCATATTCATAAAATGATATAAAACCTTCATATGAATAATTTATCAAGAGAAAAAAATTAGGATTAGTTTTTAGTTCATTAACAACTTTGTAATGAAGTTTGTTCAAAACAATTGTTTCAAAATCGAAAAATGCATTTTCAGCACTTGCATAAATACTTAAAGGATATATAGCTATTTTTTCTAAAGATTCTTTTTTCTTAGTGTAATCAAAAAAACTTATTGATTTACCATTAGTAATAAATGGTAACCCGTGATGCATTGATTGTGGAGGTTTTAAATTTTGTTTTTGAAAATCTTCTAAATATTTAAAAGATGTTTTATAAAAATCAGTTCCTTTCCAATATGGAAATGAATAATCCATACAATTTATACCATCATACAACCCAAAATAATTTTCTTGTATAAAAATAAATTCGTTTTTATGCATAATATAACTCTGGATATTCTACTAATACAGTCGGTCCACCTCTTTGTAGTGCTTTTTTATAAGCTGGAAGTATTTTTTCTGCAGTATCTAATTTAATTACAGGTATGTGTTTAAGTATCGTTTCAAATTCTTTTGTATAATCTGCTTTATGTTGATGACCAGGGTCTAAAGGTGTATCACTACCTTTACCTACTCTTATCAAAATTGTTGGATTCCATTCACCATCGGACATAACAGATATTTTATCTATATGATTTACCAATTGGTTAGCTGCGCATATCAAAAAATCCCATCGTGGATAAAATGAAACAACCGAATGACCATTCATTCCTAATCCTAAAGTCATACCCATCTGAGTTTCTTCCATTACGGGCGTTTCAATCATTCTTTCTTTTGGAAGCCCCTCTATTGTTTTACTCATTGGATTTCCATAGAAAACAATTTGTTGACCAATAAATATCATATTTGAATCATCCATACAAAGTTTCATCGCTTTACTTAGGGAGTCAAGATATGGTGTAAATTTAGGTGTACTCATATTAAATTATATTTTGGTTTGTGTAAAACTTTTTTTAAATTATTTATTATTTCAGTAGCTATCATTTCATGTCCTTCTGGTGAAAAATGCTCATCAATAAAATTATGTTTATTGTGTAATTGACTACTACAAGCTAGGTATTTGTAATATTTATTATCTTTGTTTATAATACCATCTTTTCTATTAATCGGTTCAGATGTGATTTGATAAAAGGTATCCATACCTAAAATTTTTATAGATTTATCTTTTATTTTTTTTGGTATTTCTATTTCTTCGGGCCAATCCCAATGTATAAATCTTAAAATGAGCCCTTTCTTTTCACAAATATCAACGATACTTTCTAACATACTGACCTGCTTTGTTAGAGATATGCCCGTTTCTAAACTTCTATGAAATTGTGTTGTTTGAACTATAACCGCATCTGTATATTCATTTATTTTTCCCATCGTTTTATAAATAGATTCCGTTGAACCGCCATTGTTTGCTTCAACTATTGGTTTTCTTCCAAAGTAATCGGATACGATTGTCGGAAATCTTTTATCTACATTATATTGATAGTGATGTGGTAATAGTTTATTTTCATAGTAATTGCCATCTAAAGGATGTATATTATCACTCTCATCTCCATATGCAAAGAAGTGTAAACTTTGTCCCCAAGTAAATGAACATCCAGCAAATACTATGTTTCTAATCATTAGGGCTTAGAGTTTGGATTAAACGAATCTTTATTTTCTTTATACCACCTTAAAGCATCTTCTAAACCACTTTTTAAATGATATTTTGGCTTCCATCCTAATGATACTAACTTAGAGTTATCTAATAACCTTACGGGTATCATCGGTGCTTTGTTGTTTACGAATTCGATTGGATTGTCGTTCCCCTCTATTTCTTTGATAAGTTCTAATACTTCCATTACAGTATATCCTAATCCATATGATACATTATAGATATCATACTCATCTACATTTTCTGCCACACATATAAATCCACTTACCATATCATCTACATGTATCACATCTCTTACTTCCGTACCATCTCCCCAAAGTGGTATTGGATTTAGATTATCTGCTACCTTTCTAATATTAGCAGGTGTAACATGACACTTTTCAAAATCATACTTATCATTCGGTCCATATGCATTTGATGGTCTAATGATTACACACTGCATCGGGTCATGTATTTGATTAGAAAAGAAATCACAAAGTGTTTCACAATATCTTTTCATCCAACCCACTGCCTTATATACTGGAACAATATCAGGTGTCTGTACTTCCATATCTTCTCTACATGGTTCATCCCCCATATCTGGATATGTTGTATTTGATGATATAAACATAAACTTACGAACTTTGTTTTTCCAACTTTGTTCCATAAGGTTTACATTCATCTCTATATTAGGAGTTACATGTAATAATGGATTAAACTTTGTATCTAATGCGTTTGATGTATTGGCTGCACAATGGAATATAACATCTACCGATTTTGAAACTTCCTTACAAAAATCAGCATTTTGTAAATCTCCTTTTATGTGTTCTATTGCTTCGCAACCAACAAAGTCATTTCGTAATCCCCTGCTATTAGAAGTTGCTCTTAAATCTGTGTATCCTGATTCGTACAACGATTTAAGTAAACGAGAGCCAATGAAACCACTTGCTCCAGTTATTAATATTTTATCCGATTTTTTCATAATATTTATTTAAGTATTGTTTTATAAGTTTTTGATTTTGTTTTGCTTTTTCGAATGTTTTATTATATTCTGTAAATAATTGTTTTACACTCAATTTAGATAGTTCTAAAATTTTATTTTCTACACTATTTTTATCTTTGTAATCTATGTTAAAATAATTCACATCTATTCCGAAGTTTAGTTTTACTTTTTCGATACTTCCTAATACATTTACCCAATCATACATTATTTTAGATGCTCCACTATTACTATAGGAAAGTAAAGGTGGTTTATTTGAAATTTTATAATAATAAATAAATGGTACTCCATATAATAATGGTTTAAGGGTTTTTTCAGTAATTAGTGCCCCATCTTCTCCATCTGATTCAGTTACTAATTCAAATGCACAATTTGTATATAAGTTATCTAATGTTTGTTTTGAATACATTTGGTTTGTTGTGACTGTACCATCGTGTAAAGAATTACTATTCCATTTAATTTTTTTATCTTTTGTAATATCAGGCGATATATTATTCCATATCGATGATATTATTCCTTTGGATTGTAAGTTATTTTCAAAAATAAACTTTTTTAAATTTACTCTATGTGGTTTTGGAGTTCCCAATAAACAAAGAAAATGTTTTGCATTGTTATACTTTCTATCACAGTTCTTATAGTATGGAAAGTTATCTAATATATCACTACCAAAAGTAATATTCATAAAATCTTTTTCCATTTTATCGGTAGCATAAAATGTTACTTTATCCAATATATCTTTATTCTTAGAGAATATATATCTTTCATATGCATTTATATGATAAGAATCCACTGGTAAACAAATAATTTTTTTATTTAAATCAGTTGTAGTCCAAACATTTTCTAATCTTTTTATTAAATCAGATAATCTATGATATTTAATTATTTTTTTCTCTAACACTTTTATAGTGATTGTATGTTAGTCTTATACCACCTTCAAATCCAAGTTTTGGTAATAATCCATATTGTTTTTGTATTTCTGTACTCATCAGGCGTCTAGCATCTCCATTTGGTTTTGTAGAATCCCAATTAATTTTTATATGTTTACCACTTACTTTAGATACAGTTTCAATCATTCTTTTTATTGATATTTCTTCACCACTTCCTAAATTTGAAATTATGTGTAATTTTTCTTCAAAACACTTTATAGATGCATCAGCTACATCACCACCATATATGAAATCTCTTGTGGGTGTGCCATCACCCCAAGCTTCTATTTCATCAGTAGCTTCAAATACTTTTCTTACAGTGGAAGCGATTGCTGTAGACCCTTCACCAAAGTTATCGTACTCACCAAATATATTAGCCGGTCTTACAATTGTATATTTATTATAACCTTCTTGAACTTTGTATGCTTCTAAATACAATTCTGGTATTCTTTTACTCCAACCACCAAACCAATCGTTGGGTGAGGGAAATGTTGACCACACAGTATCCTCCACAAATTTTTCAGCTGGTTTATATACACCAACAGATGACATATATACCAACCAACAATCATGCTTTACACAATTATCGGTAATGTTCATATTTACTTTTAGAGAAGGTTCTAAATACTCAATTGGTCTTTCCTTTACTCTTATAGGTGAACCCTTTATACCAAATGCATTGATTACGCCATCAAACTTAAATGAATCAAACAAAACAGATACATCATCTGCATCTCTTAAATCGATTTGATGAAATTCAAAATTTTTTGTTGGAAGAAAATTAGATGTTTTTATATCAACACCTATTACTTCATAACCTTTTTCTACTAATTTATTTGCAGTATGAGTTCCTACTAAACCACTACAACCTGTTACTAAAACCTTACCATTCATTTTCTATTTTTTTTAAAGTTGAATCAAATGTATTTATTTTTAAATTTACAAAATGATTCCTATTATATATACATATTTCTTTTAATGATTTATACAAATTATTTAGCTCATCTATACTTTTTTTATTTAGTTCTAAAATAGTTTGTAAAACTTTATCGTACCTTTTGCTACTATCTTCAATTTTATCATAAGACTCATCCCAAAAATTATCGAATGTCTTAAATCCATAATATTTTAATCTTTTTAAATAATTTACAGGCCCTAAAACTATAAATGGTTGATAAGATAAAATTGGTTTAAATATTTTTTCTGATATAAATAACTCATTATAAAACATCGAAGTTTCTGTTACAATATTTATACAGCTATCCAAAAATAAATCTTTTTTAAATGTGTTATTTGTTTTAAATCCTATTTTATCTTTTGAATTTTTTGTATCTAATTCTAAAGGAACTATATCGAATGTTTTTTTAATTACATTTAAATCAAACTTATCAAAAATATTTTTTTTATTTATTTCTTTCTTACAACCTTTAAAAGTTTTATCTAATTCAATAAATGAAAAATAAGAATCACTTAAATCATGTTTTACATAATCACAAAGTAGTCTATATCGATGATATTTTGTAACTATTCTGTTAAATGATAAAAACTTTTTGTTTCGATAATTATCTAATTCTTTAAGTGTAATTTGTTCACTAATATATCCTAAATCATTTTTATTATTTTGAAAATAATATTTAAAATCCTTTACTCCCTCTTCTAGAAAGTAATCAAATGTATATTCTCCTTTTAAAGAAGTATTAACATCCATAAAAATTACTTTTGATAAAATATTTTTGTTTATTTTATCTTTAACAGAGTTTATTATATCTTTATGTGTTGGGTCAGCTATATTAGCTACTAATATTTTTAAGTCATTACTAATTACAAAATCAGATAGTTCTTTTTCAACATATTTTAGTAAATCCATATGATTATTTGGACATTCATAAAATAAAATGTTTTTAAAACCATTCTTTAGTCTAAAATTTGTTGTAAATGAATAATTTTTTAGAACTTTGTTTCTTAGTTGTCCCATTTGGCAGTATTTACCACCATTTATATCATTCTCACTATGTTCAAAGATAAAATTTAGAATACTACCCATTTTCCAGTACCATAATGTGGATATTTCGATTTGTATTTATAATAAATTACATCTTTAGGAATTTCTCTTTGTATATTATTCCAAGTATGTGAAGTTGGGGTATTTGTACTTACTTCATTATCTTCTACCACAAAATATAGGGGTAAATCAAAATTTCTAGCATATTTATGAGTTTCGTAGAAGAATCCTGTTTCAAAAGTCATATCTCCTATAAAACACCAAACTTTTTCGTTACTATTTTTGAGTTTTAATGATTGCGCTACTCCCAATGCAATAGGTAGAATACCATTTACGATTGCTGAGGAGTAGAATTTTGAATCTTTATCTATAATTGTAATAGATTTACCATCCATAATCTTTTGTTTAAGTACGGATGGTTCTATACCATGTAACAATGCGTGGTAGTGAGACCTCCAAGTAGAAAAAACCCAATCATCTATCCCAACTTTATTAAATATTTGTATTAATTCAGACTCATTACCATTTGATAAGTGTATTGGCCCTCTTATTTCACCATTTTCCCAATGTGAAATGATATCATCTTCAAAAGCTATCAAATCATCTTTTGCCCAATTACTATCAACCCACCTATCTTCGTGATAATCTAAATTAACTATTTTTTCCATCTTTATCTCTATTAGATAGTATAGGATTAATACAAGGCCACTCTATATTAAACTTATTACTATTCCATTTTATTGTTTTTTGTTTATCAGTATCAACAAATTCACCATCATACGCCATTTTATAATAAAAAATAGAGTTTTTTTCCATCACATAGTGACCATTAGCAAATCCTGGTGGAATTAAGACTTGGGTTTGTGTAGATGGTGATAAAATGTATGTTTCCCAACTACCATATTGTGGGTTTTTTGTTTTGTTACCACCCCTTACATCTAAAACTACTAAATATATTTTACCTGATAAACATGATACCATTTTCCAAGTCTTGTTATCGTAATGTAAACCTCTAAGTACCCCTTCTTCTGATTTAGAGTACCTATCGTGTTTAAATTGAACTCCTTTTTCTCTTTCTTCTAAAGGAATTAATCTATCATAGTAATCTGAATGGTAAATTGTTGATATTTCACCTCTTTGTTCGTGATAAACAGATGGTTGTACTATTTTAACACCACCAGTTAAAACTTTTGATGAATAAATATGGAAATCATTCCAACTTCTTTCTTTGTAATATATACTACGTCCTATTGCCATAACCTAAAGGAAAACCATTTCGATATTTTGAACTTAAATCTGAAATTAGTACAGAGTAGGTTTTCATTAATTCCTCTATACCATCTTCTAAACTATATATAGATACCCAACCTGTTTTTTCTAACTTTTCATTACTAACTATGTAGTTTCTTTTATCAGGATCCTGATAATAATCAGAGTAAGTAATTGCGAAGTCGGGTATATATGTTTTTATCAACTCAACTAATTTTTCTTTTGATAAATTAGCTTCTGATAATCCTACATTAAAGATATTTCCACTGTGTTGTTTATATCTTTCTAACATAAACATAAAAGTATGAGCTACATCTCTAATATGTATGTAATTTCTTACAAAATCTTTTTCGAAAATGGTGATGTACTTATCAGTCATTGCTTTATAAACAAATTCATTTACTAATAAGTCCATCCTCATTCTCATCGATGAACCAAAGACTGTTGCTAGTCTTAAAGAGATACCACCAACACCTAAAACTTCTTTTTCAGCGTTAACTTTAGTAATCCCATAATGAGATATTGGATTTAACGGGCTATCTTCGGTACAAATACCATCCTCTCCTATTCCGTAACCACTATTTGTGTTGGGATAGATGATTTTTTTATCAGTATCCTTAATTAATTCACAAATATATCTTACATGCTCATAGTTCACCGCAGTAGCAAGCTCTTTATCTCTCTCACAAGCAGGAAATCCAACGATTGCTGCTAGAGGAATGATAATATCTGCTTCATCTACATACTCTTTTAATAATTTTTTATCTCTAACATCACCATAAACAAATTCAAAGTTTTTTTGATGTGAAAAATTCATTGATGATGTTTGATTATACATAAGATTATCGTAAATTACTAGCTTTTCCACCATACCTCTACTAAAAAGTCTTTCGGTTAAAACAGAACCTAAGTATCCTGCTCCACCAGTAATTAATATCTTCTCATATTTCATATCAAATTATAATTAAATTCTTTCAAAATTGAATATTCCTCAGATGATAACTTAATGTTCTTTGGATTTTTTAAAATAAATGTTATATTTTTGTTTTTAATATTTTCTTTTAAAAATTTTATAGTGGAATCAGCTAAATTACTTAATCTACAATCATTACTTATATCTACAATAAAGTAAACTATATCATTCATTTTAGGATACTCATACAAACTAAACTTTTTAACATTTTTAGTTTTATCTATATGTTTTAAATTATGATTTTGTTTTTCATAATTTACAACCATTGTATTTTTCATAATGTTTTGTAGTTTTTTCTTATCAAAACCATTTTTAACATATCCATCAGGTGTTAAAATTTCAAATAATAACTCTTTCATCTCCTAAAATATTTATATCTAATGTTCTCCAAGGGTCAATACCATATATTTTTTTTATTAGACCAATGTTTATTTCTAAGTTAAAACAATTACCACTATTATCGTATGCTTTATACTTAGTTAGTTCATTTGTATTGATTAAAAATATAGATTTATCTAATTTTTTATTTAATTCTCTTTTACAATCTTTATTTTTCTCTAAAAAGTTTTCTATTTCTTCAAATTTGTAAAACTTTGAAAATAAACCAGCTCTAAATAATTCATATTGAGATATTGCTTTGTGTTCAGCTGGTAAATCATGTTCGTAGTTAGCTATACCAAAATTAAATGGTGTATCACTATAATCTATTAGTTCACCATCATATGTTTTTGATAAAAATATAGTTTTATCTTTTATTTTTTTACCAAAGCTTTGTGTATTCCATTCTTCTAAACATTTTATCTGTAAATCAAATGTTTTTTGTTCATAAGAATGACTTACAATGACTTGTATTTTTTTATTCATATTCCGTTTACCCATATAAAATGATAAATCATTAAATTGATTTTTACCATTATTTTCAGTCCAAAAATCCCAAGTCAAATGTTCTCCATTTTTAACAAAAACACCCATATGCATACCCGGTCTACAAAAAATACAATGATTTTCACCTTTATTTATTTCATCAAGTCTAAACTCAATGTAAAAAGTAAAATCTTTTTGTGTAGATTCCCAAACATTAACATCGGTAAATTGATAACTATTATTGTTTGTAATAAACCAAGGTCTTTTATATAATATCTTTAGCATAACGATTTACATTTATAATAAAATTCTTCTAATTCAGGAAATGTATTTATAAAGTTAGTATTTCTTCTTTCATCATGTGCATTGAAATATCTGTAAAAATTTTGCATAGATGTTTTGAGATGTTTTTCATCAACATCCGCATTCATCCAATCATAAATTCTTTTTACTTTTTGTATTTCAATATCTGAGTATCCTATATAATTGTGGTCAAATATGGGCACTCCCTGAAAAAACATTAGTTTAGCTTGGTCTAAAACTGTATCTTTCCATTTTTGGTCTTGTAATAGTTGTACACTTTGATGCCAAGGATATCTTAAATAAGATGAATCAAGAAAAACAGCTGATGCCCAATACCTATCCTTTGTACCATATGTTTGTTTTAAATCATACACCCCATCAATTAATTTTTTATATCGTGGTATTGATAAACAACCATATGTTCCCATAATTGTTATGTTTACTCTTGGACATTTTGTGAGTATTCTATTAATATGGTCCCAAAATTTGTTGAATTCTAAACCTGTTCTGATGTATTCAGCTTGCTCACCCCAACTATCAACTGATGTAAATATAATAAATTCTTTTACCCTATCTTCATCACATATTCTATTTATTTTTTCAATAAATCTATCAACCAATTTTGTATCAATTCCTAAATTTGAATTAATAGCTAATTGTAAGTTTTTATTTGGATTTGGCTCATCAATAATATAATCTAACACCTTCCATGTATCTTTTGAAAGTAATGGTTCGCCACCAGTGATTCTAAAAGTGTGTAAATCTCTATATAAATCAGGCCACCACCTCCAAAATGCTTCTACATAAGGATTATGTTCAGTTTGTTTTTGTGGCCACTTATCCTCTTCAATATGTCTTTCTTTTGCATTAAAATTATCTGATGTTGGATATCCACCAAATTTTTCAACCTCTTGTTGCCAAGTAGTAGAATAAGCAGGTCCACAATATGAACATTTAAAATTACAAGTATGTGAAAACGAAACCTCTACATATTTTGGATTGTAATCATTCCTCCAATCTGAGGTAACAATTTCATCGAAGTGTGGTAAAGACCAACTTTCATTGGATTTAAAAATTCTATCAGAAAATTGGTTTGAATTATCTTCTACATTCCAACAGTAATCACATTCAGCGGGTCTTTTGCCCTCCAACATTTCTCTTCTTCTTCGTTTTTTAAATCTTGTATTGTGAAGAGCAGATGGATTTCTTTTAAGTTCTGAAACAGGTATTTTGTGTGTTTTGGGATGGTGACATGAGTGTGTATGTCCAGTCTGCATTTGTATTGTAACTTGTGTCCATTTTGCTAAACACATCCCACAACCAACTTTGTCTAACTTTTCTTTTACTTTTACAAAGTTTTTATTTTCATGATGATTCCAATTGTTATCTGCCATGTATTAATATATATTATAGCTTTACATTTATCATTTTTGCATTAGGTGCAATATCATCAACACCAATCAACTCATATTTTAGTTGTTTTATACCATCAGATTTGTAATCCCAATTACCTTGCTGCATTTCTAAAACATATCTTCTTTCATTTCTTGCTGTTGTTTCACCCTTAGCCCACCTATCTTGTCCTTTATCATCTTTTATCAATCCCTCATCTTTATGAGGTAAACAAAACATTCTACCTTTTCTACGATGGGGAATCGGTGGTTGAGATAATTTGACTAATTCTTCTCCAGTAGTCACTGTATCTATCTCTCCATCATAATCATTGCCACTAATATCTTTTGCTTCACCATTTTTAAATTCATAGTGAAGTTTTAATCCATTCGATGGGATATTTTTTTGTAATTCTCTGATTTCATCTGCTTTTAAATTCCTATCCCACAACATTACTTTTGCAATATCCCCTCTAAAAAACCTACTTGCATCTCTATCACCAACTGATGTGGTATATCCTAATGTAAATGGTACAGAACCATATCTTTTTAGTTTACCATCGAATGATTGTGGTGAATGAGTACCATGTCCATGTCTTGCATCTGATTCATTACCATTTAAGTAAAAATGTATTTTATTATTTTCAGTATCAACTGATAATGTTATCCAACTCCAATAATTTTCGTATCTTTTCATCCATTGATACAATGCCTCTTTTTTATGATTCCAAAGTAAACCAGTGTATGCTCTACTATTATTATAACTCAATCCCCAATCATATCCCGCTCGTCTAATTATAGGATATTCACAAAATCTTCTATCCCAATCACCTACCAACCATATTGGAACTTTTTCTTCTTGCTGATTTGCTTTAACTAATACAGAAACTGTGTGGGATTTAGATGTAAGATGTGCTATTTCTCTATCTATTGGGATTGTAACCTTTGAATTAGTACCATTAAATTTTAAATATTCTTCTACACCAACTTCTATCTCTCTTACATCAGCATATCCCTCTAAATAACATCTCCAGAATAAATCATCATCTTCCATACCCCAATCCCAATAATCATTTGAGTATCCATTTGTGTTTTCAACTTGCTCTTTAGAAAATAATACTGCTCCACCAAAATATTCCTGATATTTTAGTTCGTAATTCATTTGAGATATATTAGTTGCTATGTGAATCGGAGTCTTTTCAGGAAAAGAGTAATCAGTTCCTTCTTCTGGTATCATATCGATATCATGCCATACAATATAATCACATCCATCTTCAAATGCGTGTTTTGCTGCTACATTTTTTGTTGCTCCTCTATTAAACAACTTGTCATCAACTTGATGAGCAAAGTACATACAATAGTCTATACCTTTAGATTTTAAATATGCTCCAACTTTTGGTATAAACTCTTTTAGATGAGCTTCTCTGTTACGATATGGTACACAAACTCCTAATTTCATTAATCCATTTCCATTTTTCTTTCAAAAAACTCAGCTGCTTCTTTTATTTCAGGATTTTGTTTGATTGTTTGCATAGCAATCATATCTTTCATTTTTGTTGTTGACCAACCATGTGCTCGAGTTGTATAAACAACCTTTGGTGGTAAATCATCACCAGTAAAAGATTTACCTATGTAATCTTCTCCTAATATTCTAATATCAGGTTTGAAAAATTTTATTAATCCTTTTAGCTCCTCCTCCGTCTGATACACATATACTTCATCGATGTATCTTATAGCCATCAATGTTCTATATCTTTCATGTATTGGTATTACGGGTTTATATTTTGATTTTCTATGCTCTGATGGGTCTCTATGTAAAAATACAATAAATTTATCACAATGTTGTTTTGCTGCTTCAAATGTGTAAATGTAACCTGGATGTATTATATCAAAATTTCCTGCCGTAAATCCTACTATTTCTTTTTGTTTTTTCATAATTCAATTTATTTTATACCTACAATCATATGAATGAATTTATCTTCTACATTTCTATTTTTTAAGTAATAATCAACAGTAGATAAACCATCTTTCTTTAAAAGAGATGGATGCATAGATACTTCATTAACGAATCTTAATTGATTGTATCGTGTGGCTTTATCTTTCCATTTTTGCCCATCAAATCCGTTTTCTTCATGCTTTAGTGATTTGAATAAACCTTTTCTTCTATGAGGTATTTTTACTTCAGTATATTTAGGAATATCTAAATCTATAATTTCACAATTATATATTTTACCATCATTACCATTCTCAGATAAATCTGTTAGATGATAATTTTTAATATAGTTAGCATCATAATAGGTATTTAAATATTTTAAAGAATCATAATCTTTATAATTATGATTTAAAAGTTCTGTTTCTAATGATGAAAAATGTTCTATTTCTTCTTCACTTAAAAGTGTATCCCAATGTGCAAATGAGTTTATATATCCTCTAAAAAAGTTTGGTATTTTTTTTCTGTTTGGGTCTCCAACACCTAAATAATAATATTCTTCTTTGGTATAATTAAATAATTTTCTATATTCTGTAGTTTCTCCAATTAATATCCCATCTTGATATACCTTAGCTATTTTATCAAATGCATTAAATGTAACAACAATATTAGTTTTGTAATTCTTTTTAATATTTGAATTTACATAATGTGGTTTTTTAAAAGAATCAAAAAAGCAAAAGTTATATCTCTTAAAAGATGTATATCCTATAGCCATATCATAACCAGGTACACTAAAAGCCGTAAACTCATCTGAATCCTTTTTATGATTTAAAATTAATCTTTCTGGATAAAAAGAAATAAATAATGAAAAGTTATTTCTAAAATCAATATTGTTTTTTACTTTTACATAAGCATTGATACCATTAAACTTTAATGATTTTCCACCAATATTTCTATTTTTTATTTTTTTCGTTTTTAGTGGTATTTTATTTTCTTCACATCTAAATCTTAAATCATCATCTTCATATCCCCATCCCCAATATTTGTTAGAATAACCATCAATTTTTTCAAATAAATTTATAGGAAACATTGTAACTCCGCCAAAATATTCATCAAATATAGTCCTATTTTTTTCAGATTCATCTAATACAAAATCAGTAGCTAAGTGAAGTGGTTTATCGTGGTATGAATAATTTACATACAGAGGTATCATATCAACATCATGAAATACAACATAATCACAATTCTGTTTTTTTGCTTCTTTAAATCCGATATTTAATAGCATACCACGATTAAACAAACCAACCTTATATTGTTCTACAATTATAATAACATAGTTATCATACGAATTATCATCTAAGTATGATGTAATTTGTTTTTTAAATTCGGTAAGGTGTGAATGTCTATTTCTATAGGGTACTATGATACCTAATTTTTTCATTCTTTGTTATTATCGATAAACTTGTCTTTCCATAATGAAAGATACCACTCAATTCTTGGTCCCCACTCTTCTTTATCAATTTCTTCAAACCATAAAGTTAGTGCATCTACTGAGTTAGCTATCTTTTCTAATGCTTTGACTTTTCTCTCTTCTAATATTGGGTCAAAGTTTGCATTATTTGAAATACTAGCATCTTCTATTTTTTTTGCCATAATTAAATTTTTAATATTCCTTTTGTTAATCTATTCCAATACTGATAATCCCAATGTTCGTTTTCAAAAGGAACTTGTTTTTCTAATCCAAACTTAGAATTATCAATATCTATTTTCCAATCATTATCTTTGATTGCGTTATACATCTTTTTGTATTCTTTCCAAAAAGTGTAATCTTCTTCTGTCTCTGAAACTTCTTTTAATCGTTCTAAAACAGTTGAATCCCATTTAAAGTGATGAACTTGTATAAATCCTTCACCTCTACCAGGTGGATATCTTAGAGGATGATGAGCTCCTTCTTCACCCCATACATCTTTTCCATCAATGTGTGCATAATGTTGTCCGTTTGTAATTTTAATCTTTCCTTTCATTATACATACTTTGTTCGGACAAGCCCCACTTAGTGGGTATCTAAAAAATCCAGCATATGGAAAAGATTCCCATATGTTACTATTGCTATCTACAAAGGGAAATGTCCCTCCCTCTCCTATTCTATCCAAAAATCCACCAGTAATAAACTCCCAACCAGCTATTTCACATTCATCTATCATTTCATCAATTGGTTTTGGGTATATCTGAATTTCATCATCATCAGATACTATCCACCAATCATAGGGTTTTGTCATCTTTACTTCATTATAAAGTTCCGTTACTCTTTCCCAATGAAATTTAGGTTCTGTTACAACTTTATATGGGGTTATACCTAATTCTTCAATTTGTTCTAATATCCCATCGTTTTCATTTTGTCGATAAACTACGATAAAAATATTTTTTTCATCCACAAACTGCTGATAGTATTTAAGCATATGTGGTAACATTGTGGTGTTGTGCCCAACTACTGTAACCAAATTTAAATTCTGCATCTCTGTAGAAGTGTCAATCCAGTTGTAGATGGTTTCTCGCGCATCAGTCCGTTGTTGAAGAAATTGAAAAGTTCCCATTCTTTACTTTCTTTTAGTTCTTTTATGAGTTTAGTAGGTCCGTCAAATGGAGCATGATGATTTTTTTCTTTTACATCTTCTGTTACGATGAGTTCTTTTTCAAAAGATTCATCCGTATCGTGGATTGAAATTACACCATAATCCGATAAGATACTTGAGTAAAGAGTAAAATCATTTTTAACATCATCATAAGAGTGTCCAGCATCAATATGTAGATAATCTATCTTTATATCCTCTTTTACAAAGAAGTTATAAAATGCGTTTTCTGTAGTATCTAATATTACTCTACAATCGAAGTTTTTTCTAAAGAATGAACGCTTATCAGTCCAATCTGTATATCCACCAACTCCGTTATCAGCATCAACTACGAATGTAGTACCACAATCACCCCACTCCATTTGTTTAAGACCCGAAAATATTTTTTGGTCATGCAAGTCTATCCTAGCCTGCGTCATTATTCGAGGAATAAATCCCCCACCACTTCCTAAACATACACATACCTTTGCTTTCATCATTTGAATAACAGAATAAACAATCATACCATCACCTAAGTGTAAGTCAGTAGCTCCATGTGTCCATCTATATGGAACAGGTTGCATATCAGTAAAAGGTTTACCATTAGTATCCCTTTTTTTGATTTGATTGTTTGATATGTATTTTTCTATTAAACCTAAATTAAGTAAAGACATTTGGTTTAGATTATGGTGTGTGTATATAAATATATAAAAATATAGAAAACGATAAAAATTAGAACAGATTTTTTATTTTATCTCTCCATTCCCATTTATTATCATATTTTATCATCCATTCAGATAATCTTACCCAATTATCTAGTTGCTCTTCATAAGAATCTCTACATATGATTTCTACCATAGAATCAAACTCTTTTTTTGATGATGCTCTATATTTGTAGTCTACATCCCCCCAATTGGAATGAAGTATTGGAAGTTTTCCGTAATCAACTGCTTGGAAGATTGAATATCCAAATGGTTCGTTAGTATGACAAGAATGAGATATGCTCCAATCTTTTTTCATAAATGAATCTAAGATGTTTGAATTCCATTGATAAAATTTTATATCATTAAAATCATATTCATTAGTTTCTACTATATTTTTCCAATCATATTTACCACTCAAAACAAATCCTCTATGTTTATCTAAATAGTGAACATTTTTACGAGACTCAATACGAGAAGTAAATCCAATTTTAGAATCTGTTAATCTTTGTAGTAAAAAATCGTTTTTAAATTCATAAAAATTTGGAATTGTTATGGTATTATCAGGATAATCAGTAAATAGTTGTGAATCTGTTAATCCTATCCAAATTCTTTGTTTACAATACTTCATTAAATCATCTACTGCTTCGGTATCTATATTAGTTTGAAATTGTTTTGTAGAATCACCATACTTTAACATATCAGGTAAATATGCATGTACAAATATATTACCCCACTTATCTTTATACTTCCAAAGATGTTCTCTTTTGTGATAATTAGCATGTAAAAAGTGAATTTCTGTACAATCTTCTAATAATTGTTCTGATTTATTATTATTATCATAATGAAAATGATAATTTGTTAAAGATGTTTCAAAGCCAACAGGTTTTCTACCATCTATGAATATAAAATAATCATCTGTAAGTTGTGGTAATACTAAATCAATAAAATGATTTGTCCATACATCAGCTCCACCTTGTATTATATTTCCAAAACCTGTTGTTACTAATAACTTCATTAATAAGGACTTTCACCTAAACTACCACTCGGCCATTGATTATATAGTTCTTGTGGGGTGGAAAATGATGATGTTGTAAATGTTGAAGGTAAATCTCTTAAATTTGTTTTTTGTGTAATTATAGATGATTTAGTACTTTCATCATTAGTTTCCAAAGCACGAAGAAATTCAATATCTAACTCTGCTAATTTAGATGTTCTTGATTCACGAACCTTTTCTAAAAAAAGTTCTAATGTTTTTTCTTTATTTAAACTCCACTTACTCATTTAAAAATTCATTAAAGGATGATGTATATGAACCTGTACCATAACCATCAGGTGATGAAAAATCCCATGTATAGTTATCATAATCAGGTGGTAAATCTGAACCAGTCACGATGTTAAATGGATGACCATCATCAGTTACTCTTTTACCAATCCATTCGCATCTTTTTATATAATCTTCTTCATTCAGCCATTCATCCCACTTACCCATAAGCCAAGTGACACTCATACTGCCTGAACCTAATTCTCGCTCGCTAATTATTATTCTCTTATCCATAAACTACAAAATATATTTCATACGGGTCTCTATCACTATTCGTATCATTATTTTTAACATTAATTGTAATTGTGTTTGCTGATATATTTGTTTTAACTGCAAAGTTGTGTGAATGTTCATCATCACCAGGTGTTAAATGAGTTGAATTTTGTAATCCATACCCACTTACAAAAGCCATATATTCTCCACCATTAGAGTAATCATTCATAGTAACTACATACACACCTTGACTACTACGAGTTACACTAGCTACATTCCAATTTGGAAATCCTGATATCATTGAAGGAGTACCTGATGATACACCTCTGAAAGCTCCCATAGCTCTTGTTAAACCTGCACTAGCATTTCCAAAAGAAATTTCAGCCATACCAGTACCAGATGAACCACCTGATGTATTTGACCCTTGTAATGCTTCACCAACCCAATGTGAATCATTATTACTATCTGGGTCATCTAATAAATATTTGTGATAAAAATGACCTATTGATAAATCACCAACTATTGATACATATGGGTCATATGCTTGTGCTTCCGTATTTACTCTAAATACTTTTGATGTATTTACTACAGTTGAAATTCCTCCACCACTTAAAGCTAAACCACTATTCGATGATTCTACATTAATAGTTGCTGTAGCTGGATTCCATGTAAACTCAATCTCAGGGTCAGGTGAATATCCATTATCTACAATTCTATATGTAAGTTCTTGAACTAAAACTATATAATATGTACCAGCAGATAATTGTGCATTTCCTGTTCGAGATGCAAAATCGATAAAGTTTGTATCTTCGACATTTGTAAAAGAAGGTGAACCACCAACATCATTAAATTGTGTATCACCAAAAGCTGAACCTTCTACTGTAGATGTTTGTAACACAGTAGTTCCACTATATGATGTACTTCTTAATTCAGCACGAGTTGAAAGAGTTACAGTAGTAGCCATACCCGTAGCAGAAACTGTATGAGTACCTCCACTCCAATTAAGACTTAAATTTATTCTACCAGCTTGAGCAGCAGATATAGTAACTGTATCTACATTTCTCACAAATGTATCTGTTCTTCCACCACCTGTAGTAGGGTCAGTACTTGATGTTGTAAAGTTTTGTGAAGCTAATGAATCTGAATTAGATAATCCAGATGTACCAACAGGTGGTAATGAACCTGTATTACTTATTTCTATACTAACATTTGTAGTGGTAATATCTATTGAGTTGTTAGTTGAATCTAAAACTATATTGTTTGAAGATAAGTTACTACTACCAGCACTCCAACCACCAATTGTACCAGCTGATGCACTAATAATACCACTTAGATTAGCACTATTAGCCGTTAAATCACCAAAGTTATTTACTGAAAATGTACCATCACCTATATTAATTGACCCACCCTGATATGAACTACCAGTTATACTACCACTTGCTGCAGATAAATCACCAGAGAAGGTTGCATCACCATCTGAACTAAGTGTAATTCCATTTGCTACACTACCAATCTGAATACCAGCATCTGATAGTTGTATTCTTGGAGTAGTACCATCTAATAATTCCAAACCTGATGATGATATTGCTAAATGTTCTGTTGATGTTGGTCCTATTGTAGTTCTTGTACCATAACTTGCTAATGTAGTGTTAGCAGTATCTTTTAAGGCCATACCACTTGAATTTAAAACAACTTGAGCTACATAAGATGCAGTATGAGTATTTAATGATGCAGTAGCTTGATTTAAAGATGCAGTAGCTTGATTTAAAAAATCATTTGTATTTTCTTGAGATTGTGTAAATGCATTTAGTGGTGCTAAGTTAGTTGATGGTGAACCATTTGTTAAAACAATTTCTCCACCTATTCTTAGTGTTGAACCATCCCATCTTAAAAAATTGTTTGAATCACTACCAGATAAGAAGAATTCACCGCTTGAGTTTACAAATGCTTTCATAACACCAGAATTTGCAAATCCTAATTCTGTATCATTTATAAAAAGACCAGTACCACTTGGTGTTGTACTTCTTATAACTTTTCCAGTAGTTGGGTCTAAAAGTCTATTTTCAGATGCACTTACTAATAGTGAAGCGGTCTCAGCTTGTAAAGAAGCAGTGGTTTGTTCCAACGAAGCAGTTGTTTGTTCTAAAGATGAGGTTGCTAATTGTAATGAAGCGGTTTCAGCTTGTAAAGAAGCAGTCGTTTGTTCTAAAGATGAGGTTGCTAATTGTAATGAAGCGGTCTCAGCTTGTAAAGAAGCAGTAGTTTGTTCCAACGAAGCAGTAGCTAATTGTAATGAAGCAGTCTGAGCTTCAATTGAAGCAGTTGTTTGTTCTAAAGAAGCAGTAGCTAATTGTAATGAAGCAGTCTGAGCTTCAATTGAAGCGGTTGTTAGTTCTAAAGAAGAAGTAGCTAATTTTAGTGAAGCGGTTTCGGCTTGTAATGAAGCAGTTTCGGTTGCTAATGCGGTGTGTTTCTGTTGTAAAGAAGCGGTTTCAGCGTTTAGTAGGATTGTTGTACCTTCAAGTGATGCAGTTGATATTGATAATTGTGTAGTTTGGGATTCTAACGAAGCCGTAGCTACTGCCAATAGTGTCGTTTTGGTTTCAAGTGATGATGTAGCAACCGCTAACTCAGATGAAAAGTTTGTTGGGTCTCCTAATCCTGCAATTGTAGATGATTGAATGTTTGTATTAGCAATTTGTACTACCCCACCATCTACACTTAATATATCACCAGCATCCGATACACCTGAAGCAGAAACATTAACTGCGGTTGATAATATCCTTGAAGCGTTACCTTTTCTAAATGGCACACTTTGTTCTACTTTGATTGGGATAAAGTTATTATTAATATCATAAAACTCTACTCTAAAATCAAATTGTTCTGTTGGATTTTTTCTTGGTATATCTACAATTGCAGTATATTCATCGGGTGAATATGAAGATTCCTCTGCATTTTTAAGCGATAATTTACTAAATAAAAATCTACCTGTAGATGTATCAGTATTCGCTTCCACTCTAATTTGGCATTTACCACTAACTAATGCATCAAAGTTTTTAACAACTTTTTGATGATTACTAATACCAAATGGATTTAAATCTGTTGAACCACTTAAAATATCAATAGATTGTGTAGTTATTAGTGCATTAGTTTTATTATTGGAAGAAGTGACTAATAAAAACCTTAATGAATCAGTATCAGATGTTTCACCTGAGCCAGAATATCTTGAAGTATAATTAAATGAATATTCAGAACCACTTACTATTTCAAATTCACCAATAGTACCATTTGATTCTATTGATTGATTTGCACCAATATCTAATGCATTTATTAAGTGTTTATTGTGAATTAGTACACCTGATGATGTTGTATAATAGATATCACCTTCATCAGACACTATATTTTCTTTTCTTAGTTTACCATAATTTATAACCGTCCTTTTCGGCACCGTAAAATCTCTTAATAATTCTGTTGAATCTAATTTGTTTTCTTGAACAACTTGAAAATCACCCAAATCATTTCTTGATTTTCTAAATATTTTTATCCTTGCAACATCACCAGTAAATGTTGCTAAATTTTCTAATCTAATTTCGGCGTACGATGCAGTAATGTTTGAACTAAAATCAATTGTTGCATCCTCAATAGATTCGAAATCCATAGAATAAGATACTGGTGTGAATTCATTTACTATGTTATTAATTAAATAAGGTTTTCTAAGTAAAATTTCATCTTCATTCAATACCTCTAATACTGAAGATGAATATCCTAAAGATGGTACAACTAATGTTGTATTCTCATCCATTGATTGGGTAAACTTATTACCTTCTTGTAATTTTATTCTGTATTTAGATGGAGAAGTCCAAGTTGAAAAATCTGAACCTGTAGGGGGTATCTCAGGTATACCAATTATAGAACCTGATTTACTAAGTGTCATATTATCCTTTATAATTAAAGGTTTTTCGATTTCGGAAACTGAAAATGTTGGTCTCTTAAAAAATCTTACTTCTGTTTTATTTGGAATTTTGGGATTTATTTTGAATGTTTGAGTCCACCTTACATTTGGTCTACCTTTGAACTCATCAGGAATTATTCTTTCTGAACCATTATCATCGATGTATCTATCTAATTCTGCTGTTATTTGTAATGAACCTATACCAATAGGTGTATCATCATAGATGTGAATCGCCATAACAATAGATGTACCATCTTTAAATGTTTTACCAGCTTGCACACCAGGTTCAATATATAATGTATTTCCCTCTACATCAAGTGCTTCGAATCTTACCTTTGAACCTTTTTTAAGATATGTACTCCCTTCAAATAAAAAAGAGTTTTTACCACCAGTTAAAGTTTGCTCTAATTCTGTAACATTAAAGTATAAAGAATCTGGGTCTCCATCTTCAATAAATACTTTATAGCTACCTAAGTTTTGATAAGGTGAATATTTTTTTATTATCGCCATACATATAAATATGTAAAAGTAGAATTGTTATTAAACAACTGCCCTACCTTTCATATTCTCCCAATCTCTGTTTTTCCTAACAACATCATTTGCTTCCTCAACTGCATTTAAAACATTTATATCAACATCTAATTTCATAGCGATATGGATAAGTGCAGATAAATCCTTTGGTAAACAATGACCGCCAAATCCATAATCTCCATCTGGTCCTGGTACTTGCCAATGAGTTTTACCCAATCTATCATCTAATGTAGCATACTCAACTACCTTATCGTAATCAACTTTAAGTTTTTCACAAATTTGATAAATTTCGTTTGCAAAAGAAACTTTGGTTGCTAAAAAAGAATTTGTAAGATATTTTACCATTTCAGCGTGTGTGGAATTTGTTTTTATAATATGTGCTTTTGGAAATACTTTTGAGTAAATTTGTTTTAGTTTTGTGGTTTGTGGTCTCGGTCCACCTAAAATTATTCTATTTTGATTTTCAAAATCACTTACTGCATTTGCCTCAGTTAAAAATTCAGGATTAAAAATAATTTGTAAAAAACTAAATTCTGTATTCCATTTTTCTGTTGTACCTGGTGAGACTGTAGATTTTAAAACTATCGTCTTTTGTTTTTGTTCAAATGAAGTAAGTATTTCTATATCCTTCAAACAGTCCTCTACTATATCTGTACAACAACTACCATTCTCGTTCATTGGTGTTGGTAAACAAACAAATATAGTCTCACACTTTTCACATAAATTTTCTAAAGTACTGTTACATAATTTTGAGTCTAAATCATAAGTTAAAACATCAAAATAATTTTTAAATTTTTGGTAAATTGCATTACCTACAAATCCTTGTCCTATAATTCCTATCATAATTGTTCTTCTAAATATTCAAATAAGGTTTTTGTTATTTTAGGTTTTACGAAATCAGTATCTAAAGTGTATCTTCTATCGTGTCCTAATCTATCTTCAACAAATTCATACTTTGGTTCTTTTCCAATTAAATCTCCTATATGTTTAATTATATCTATATTTTGTAAACATTCACCACTACCAATATTAAAAGTACCTATATCTGGCTCTAACATTAATTTTAATATTTGTTTTACATTATCTTCAACCCAAATCCATTCTCTAATTTGTTTACCATCACCATATATAGGTATTGGTTTATCTTTTTGAATGGATTTCATAATTGTTGGTATAAATTTTTCTTCATGCTGTCTAATACCAAAATTATTACAAGTACGAGTAATTATGTAAGGTAAATTAAAAGTATGACCACAACTAAATACTAACATATCAGCTGATGCTTTAGTTGCTGAATAATAAGATGATGGATACAAAAAGTTTTGTTCGAATGATGCATCTATATTTAACATATCTAAATCCCCATAGACTTCATCAGTTGATATTTGTACAAATTTTTTTAATTTTGGATTTTTTCTAGCTAATTCTAAAAGATTATAAGTACCTTCTACATTTGTTTTCACAAAAGGTTTACCATCTTTTATAGAATTATCAACATGAGATTCAGCTGCAAAGTTTACTAAGTAATCATACTCACCCAAATCATCTTCAGTCAAATCACATATATCACTTGTTAGTAATTCAGTATCCATAGGTAACCAATCCTCATTTGATGCATATGTCATTTTATCTACAACTAAAACTTCATATCCTAAATTTTTACATAAATCTACAAACGAAGAACCTATAAAACCACAACCACCTGTTACTACTATTCTCATATTAATACTTTACATTACTAAATCCATTAACCTTTTTTATTTCAACTAAACTATCTACAACATCTCTCATTGAATCAATATGTGATATAATCATCACAAAATCAAATTGTGTTTTTAGATAAGCAAATAACATATAAAGAGATGTTAAGTTTTCATTATCTAATGTACCAAATCCTTCATCAATTACTAAGAAGTTTGGTCTTGGTAAATTACATACATTAATTAGAGCTATTCTAATCGCCAAACCTGATATGAACCTTTCCATACCACTACACATCTCCAATCCCCACTTTTGGTCATCGTAGACAATAAATGCGTTAACATTCTTACCATCCATCTCCAACTGCATTCCAAAATCAACAATCTGTCCTAAGATGTTATTTACCTCACCTTCAATCATAGGTAGTGCTTTTTGTATCAACTCATATGATACACCATCTCTACCTAATGAGTTAAGATAATACTCAAATAGATTATGAGTTTCTTCTAAATCTTTTACCTCTTTAATTCTATCTTCGATTGTTTCTTTTTGATTTTGAAGAGCAGATATTGTACCATTCATCCTTAAAATATCGGTATTGTTATTTCTAATTATCTGTTTTATTTTTGTTAAATCAGAACGAACATCTACTATCTCATCTCTAACTTCTTTATTTTTCTTAATCTGTTTTTCATTCTTATAATATTCTTTAATAAGTTGCTCTTGTTGAGTAACTTGTGTTAAGTTTTTGAATTCTTCAGTTTCAATTGTTGATAACTTGTTAATAAGTTGAGATATCTCTCTATCAATCTTATCTTCTTTTTCTTTAGCTTCATTGTAATTTTTCCACTCTTCTTCTAATGTTTTTAAAGAATCTATTTTTATTTGTATTTCAGATAATTTAGATTTTAACTGCTTATTTTCTAATTCTTTTTCATCTAATTCTTTTCCTACCTTTTCTTTTTGCTCTAAGATAGTTTGTGAATTTTCCATACATATATCACATTGTTCATTATATTTGTGTGAATCTAAGTGTTGTTTTCTTTCATATAAAGAATCTAATTTAATTTCTATCTTATCTAACTCTGATTTTATTTTATTAGAATCTATTCTTGCTTCATCTAACGAATTCATTCCATCCTCTAATACTTCCTCATCAAATTTATCTAAAATCTCCTCTAAAGTTATTTGTAGTTCCTCTCTTTGGGTTATTCTATTCTGTATTGAATCTTTATCAGTATGTATCTTATCTTTTTTCTTTTGCAGAATTTTTAATCTTTTTTCTAATTCCTCAATAGATACACCACTATCAGCATTTAACTTTACAATCTTTTCATTTAATCTTACAATTTGATTTTGTAAATGCTCTTCCTTACTCTTAGCAGTATCTTGCTCCTTCTCCATTTCCCCATACTCCTCAATGGAAGTTTTAAGGTCGTTTTCGATATCGGCGAGTCGGGTCGTAAAATCATCACTCTTGAATTTTCTGATAAGTGAAGCGTTATCTCTGTTCTCATCACTTGCCAATCCATATAGTTTATCAAAGATATCTACTCCCATAAATTGAGCTAATATTTCTTTTCTTTCCGATTGTGATTTATCAATAAATAATGCATTATCACCTTGTAGTGATAAAGTTGTAAGTACAAAATCCTCATACTTACCTAAGAATTGTATGATAATTTTGTTTGTATCTTTTCGTTGTTCACCATTAAGTGAAGTAATTAATCCATTTTCATCACTCCAAAAATCAACATCTACTTTTAGATTTCTTCCGTGATTGATTAACTTAGCTCTTCTCTCAATGTAGTAATCTATCTCATCTATTTGAAAGTGTAACTTACATCTAAAGTTTGTTTTACGATTGTTAAGTATGTTCTTTGCCATAAATGTTCTACTAGTCTTATCGTAAATACAAAAGGATAAAGAATCAAATAATGCTGATTTACCACTAGCATTGGGGGCGAATATACCAACGATACCTTTTGTTTTAGTAAAATCAACTTTGTTATCTTCACCATATGAGAACATATTAGTAAACTCAAATGATTGTGGTATCCATTGTATATTGGGAGTTACATCATCATCTGTAAGTTTAGTATTGATATCTCTATTGATTTGCTGAATCTTATCTATCGTATCATCATCTGCTAAGTACTGCCTTTCTAAGTATCCTTTGATGAGTTCGTTTTGTAATTCAACATCCCTAACATTACCAATTGTTAAGTTGGAATCAAACTCACCAACTTTTTGTTTGGTTAAAGTGTCCATTCGAGTTACAGTAAACTCTTGTACTTTATATTTCTTTTTGATTTGAGTTATTGCTCTTTTGATTTGTGATGGGTCAGTATTAGATATTCTAACTCTCAATCGAGGTTTTTTAGGCATATCAGTAACATCAGGCACCACTCCATTATCCACATCTAATGTGTAGAATCCGTAATCATTAGGAATATTAAATTCTTCGAATGTACGAGTGGGTACATCCCATAGTAAGTATCCATGCTTTTCTAATGATTCACCATGATTTTGTTGAATCATAGAACCAGCGTATGCGATATGGTCTCCTCCAATAGTTTGTCTTTTGTGTATATCTCCCAATAGAGCCATATCAAATCCATCAAACATTTCTTCGGTGAATGAGTTAGATGATACAATATATCCAACATCTGTTTTAGAATCGTTTACCGGTCCATGAAATACACATATTTTATTTTCTCCATCAACGGTATCTCCTTTAGGCCAATTTTCCTTATTATCCAATATAGAATAGACAACAAAAGTAAGATTGTGGATATTGTAAACGCCAGTATCACGAAGATAATGAATTCGAGGATTAGAAAGATTTTCGATAATAGGTGTGAGTACATCTAATCTGTAGTTATTATTTAAGTTACAATCGTGGTTTCCAGTGATTAACACAGTCTCTCTAAGTTTAGAGCATTCGGTCAAAAACCAACTGATTTCTTGAACGAGTTCAGGTGACATTTCAGTTTTAGCATGAGCTATATCACCAGCTATATAGATGATAGAATCTTCTATATTATCTTGTTTAACTTGTTTTAGAAACTTATTGAATACTTCTCTGTATTCTTTATGTCTCTTCAGATTTCTGATATGTAAATCTGCTAAATGATAAATTTTATTTATGGTATAACTCATAAAATATATTGTCTAGTTTAATTTTGTGATGTTTTAAAAAATCCATCACTTTTTTATAATTTGTTTCGTATGCATATGAATATTCTAAAGCCATTGATTTACAATCCTCCAAAGAAAGTTCACATATTTTTTTACAAATTTGTATTTGTTCAGTTTTATGATTTAATCCAAAATAGTTTGGAAATATAAAACCAAATGATTCAAAGTATTCGTATGCTTCTTTTTGCATTACATTTATTGTAGGTCTTTTAAATAAAAAAGATTTAAGAGTTTTTTCAGTACAACTTACTAAATGTGGAGCTTCTTCATATTGTGATAATCTAGTTTCTACATCTAAAGAAAATATAGATTCAAAATCTTCACTTGGTAATGTTATTGATTTAAAATCTCCACTTAAATTTTTTTCTGATTCAAATACTTTTTTGGTATGGTAATCATTATTGTAATCAAAGTTATTAATACTATATACAAATGATTTAAAATCTTTTAGTTCATTATGAAACTTTATTCTTTCGTTATTAGGTCTACCAAATTTACATATTAAATTATATTTAGGTTCTTTTTTTTCAAAAGTATATTGTTTAATATAGTGTTCAGTAATATCTAAAAACGAACCTATACTTGAATATGATTTATTTTTTAGTTCATATGGTGATTCTTTTGTAAAGAAATTAAATATTATAAAAATATTATTATCTAAAAGTGAATTTATTACAGAGCTTGAATTTATAGTATCCCAATATAATTCAGACATGTAAACTATTACTTTTTTATATTTTGATGTTAGCTTATTTTTTTTAATGTAGCTTAAACAATCACTTAGTAATGAATTACATTCTACAAATGCAATATCATCTTTGGTGTATTTTTTTAATAACTTATGTAAAAATACATGTCTGTTATCAAAAGTATTTTTAAAATAATCTAAATCTCTTTGTATGAAATTAGATTGTTTACTTACTGTGTACAGCATCTATAAACTTTTTCAATGTTTGTGCTATTACTTGATATCCCAAATTATTTGGATGTAATCCATTTTTATATTTTTTTCCATAAAAATTTACATCACCTTCAAATAATGGTTTATTGATAACCTTTAAATCATCAAATAAAGATAAATCAAAATTATAATAATATTTTTTATCTACCTTATCAATTGGAATGATTTTATTTTTAGATGTACAAGCTTCAAATGCATTACACATCACATAAGGAATATTATTTTGCTCACAATATTTTTGAACAAATATTTTGTAAATTGTAGTATAATAATTTAAAATTTCTTGGTTAAATAAATCTGTAATAAAATATTTTTTAAACCACTTCCAATAATCATCAGAACCAGTATCAGTCCATTTATGATGCATTTCTTCACTTAGAATCATATCTTCACTTCTAAACATCCATCTATCTAAAGATTCAGTAATATCAAAACTAGGTAGAGCTAATAGTTTATCTCTAAATTTAGATGACCACATAATTACAACAAGAGTTTTTCTATCAAACTCTTTTTTGTGTTTGTAGAAATTGTTCATTATACTTTCATTAGAACAACCAGGTACAGCTATAACTTTATAATCACAATCGTACAAATCACTTAATTTTTTTACCCAAGAGTGTTTTGTTACTTTATCGTAATATTTTTTTGAAACATTTAACACAGTTTCGCTTGTATCAGATTGTAATTTTTGGGCTTCTTTATCTGATAAATTTACACTACCCTCACCAAAAGTCCAACTATCACCAATACCTACTATTTTTTTAAATTTCATATCCCCATTAGTTTTTGAGATATAACATCTTCAAATCCACTTTTTTTTGTTTGTTTTAACATTTTATTAACTTCTGAAAATCCCATATCCCCAGCATCTTTTTCTGTAGGTAAGATATTTGTAACTGTAATTCCGTTGTTCATAAAATAATTTACATAGTAAAGTGCTTGGTCTTGCGCATCTTTATCTAATATTATTTTTATTTCTTTTACACCCCTTTTGTATATACTATCCATTAGTGTTTTTGGAATAAATTTACCCAAAAGAGGAATAGCATTTCTTTTTACAGCTAAAGCATCAAATACACCCTCAGTAAGTGTAATTGGTTTGTTCCAATTTATTTGGTTTTCGAAGATTGTAACATTTTTTGAAATTGGTGGATTTTTATACTTAAACCTTTCCTCAGTAAATACAGAGCGTGCGATGAAGTAATTAAGTCTACCATCCACATCATAAGAAGGGATAATAATCCTATTGGTATAAATACCACTATCACAATACCCAATATTATATTTAATAATATCTTCTTTACTAATTCTCCTATCTTTTGCATATTGTACCACCTTTTTATACAATGGATTTAAACCTTTAGGTTTTTTTAATAAAGATTTAAATTCTGATGGTAACCTTAACTCTACCTTTTCTTCATCAGTAGTAGTGGATGAAACAATATAATCATCACCATATATTTCATAAACTTTTTTTATTCGTTTTGAATCAACATGCAACCTTTTTAATAAAGTTTGTATTTTTCTACCTTTAGAATCACATACCCAACAATGCCATTGTTGTGTTTCTAAATTTATTTGTAATTTCTTTTTATGATGATGGCAGAATGGACAGTGATGTGCTTGTTCATTTCCCTTTAAAGATGTTCCAACCCCTAAAACTTCATCTAAAATGTTAATAATAACCGATTTATCTCGTTGTGAGAGCATAATTTATACAATATACGATGTAAATATACGAAAAATTTTTCAATTTTCCAAGTCTTTTCTAAAAAATTTTCCTAAAATATTATCATTAAAGCAATGAGATTCATATAAAACATTATGTTTTATTTGCTCTTCTAACTCATAATAAGTCATTGCTTTTTTAGTTTTACAGAATCGTAAGATGAATTTTTCAATATCATCACCATCCCATTTCTTTACTTCAGCGTGTGATGATTGATATTCTTTCCAATTTGATTCTTTTACTACCTTTCTTTTTCTCTTTGTACCTTTTAGTGGTGGTAGTGTTCGATGTGAGTACAAAGATTTTCTTCCGATGTAAAATTCACCTGTAATTTTCTTACGAATTTTATATATAAATCCTATAGAATTTTCAGGCATATCGGAAATTTCGGTAATATACTTACCGCTATATTTCCATATAGGCATAGTCAAAAAGTTTAGTATTCAACTGAATCAGAGTATTTTTTTAAATTCAGTTTGCCGCCCCTAGCTTTTTCTAGATTAGATGGTGTAGATATATCCTTCCCTCCATCAACTGAGATGGGAGTTTTATCTTTTGAGTCTTTACCTAATTTTGAAAACTCAGAAGCTTTAAATAAGTCAAGTATTGAAGCCATAGTATTTCCTCTTTTATATAAATATAAGTTTTTTAATTAAACATCAATTCTAACAATGAAGTTTACAGGATAATCAG
>VTLG01000039.1_pt1 | contig 44505 bp, 57 predicted proteins | sample 4694571 | NCBI WGS metagenome assembly VTLG01 (sample SAMN12604809, study PRJNA352737) | marine metagenome | biome: ENVO:00000447; feature: ENVO:00000209|ENVO:00000569|ENVO:01000036; material: ENVO:00002151; isolation source: viral sequences binned using virsorter ...
AAGGTTTTGAGTGGTCTGAAACAATAGGAATACAAGCTCATGGTTTTACATCAGGTTTTGATAATGATAGTGTAGAACAAATTTATCATGGCGATAAAGATGGCTATGTTTATAACCATAATACAGGTAATTCTTTTAATCCAGCAGGAACAGAAACAAATATAGATGCAAGATATAAGACACCTAATTTAGATTTTGGAGATGCAGGAACATTAAAAACACTACATTATACAAAAATATCTTTTACACCTGAAGGAACAGTACAGCCTACATTAAAGATAACATATGATTTTGATGATACTAATAGACCACAGCCTCTAAACTATACTTTAGATTCAATACCAACTCCGGCAGTTTTTGGAGATTCAACTTTTAATACAGCAGTATTTGGAGCTTCAAGTGATCCTATGGCAAGACAGGCAGTACAAGGAAGTGGACATAATATAGCCTTTAAAATATTTAGTCAGGATACTAATGCACCTTATTCAATAAATGGTTTCTATGTAGACTATAGACCTTCCGGTAGGAGATAATAATGGGTACAAGTTATGTAAGACAAAGTTCAATGGCAGATGGAGATACTATAACTGCTGCTTTATTTAATGATGAATTTAATAGACTACTAACTGCTTTTTCATATGCTTCTAGTAGTACTACAGGTCATCAACACGATGGTACTGCCGGGGAAGGCGGTAATGTACCCACTATTGGTGATCAAGATTTTTTAAATAAACTTGCGGTAGACAGCACAAATAATCGTTGGGGTTTTTATGTAGAAGTTTCTAGTGCTGCTGTAGAACAAATTCGTATCCAAGATGGAGCTATTGTACCCGTTACAGATAATGATATTGATTTAGGAACAAGCTCATTAGAATTTAAAGATGCTTACTTTGATGGCACAGTTACCACAGATGCTTTAGTTGCTGATACAGCAGACATTAATGGAGGAACCGTAGACGGTGCAACTATTGGTGCTAATTCAGCCACTACGATTGTAGGTACAACTATTACAGCTAATACTGCTTTTGTACCTGATGCTTCTGATGGTGCTGCTTTAGGCACTAGTTCATTAGAATTTAGTGATCTTTATTTAGCTGATGGTGCTGTTGTATATTTTGGAGATGATCAAGATGTATCATTAACTCATGTAGCTGATACAGGACTTCTGCTTTCTAGCACTGATCAATTACAATTTGGTGATTCTGGTACTTATATACATCAATCAGCAGATGGAGTTTTAGATTTAGTTTCTGATACTGAAATAGAAATAAACGCTACGACTGTTGATATAAATGGTGCAGTAGATGTATCAGGTAATTTAGAAGTAGGAGGAAATCTTACAGTTACAGGAACCACTACTTTAAATGGAGGTACATTAACTCTTGGTGATGCTGCAACTGATAATGTTGTTTTTGGGGCAGATGTAAATAGTAGTATTATTCCAAATACAGATAGTGCTTATGATTTAGGTTCTTCTAGTCAAGAATGGCGTGATTTATATATTGATGGTACAGCATACTTAGATGCTATAAATTTTAATGGCACAGCTATTAGTGCAACAGCAGCAGAAATAAATATACTAGATGGAGTAACTGCTACAGCTTCAGAACTTAATATAATGGATGGAGTTACTGCAACTACTGCAGAACTTAATACTTTAGATGGTGTTACGGCAGTTGTAGGAGAGTTAAATTATTTAGATTTAGGTAGTACCGCAGTAGGAACAGCTATAGCTTCTAAAGCAGTTGTATTAGATTCTAATAAAGATTATACAGGTATAAGAAATCTTACTCTTTCTGGTGATCTTACTATTAGTGGTGATGATCTTGTAATGGATACTAATACTTCTGGCCATCTTTTAATAGCAGACGGTACTAACTTTAATCCTACAGCAGTAGGAGATTTGTCAGAAATATCTACAGTAGCTAATGATGATGTATTACTTGCGGTAGATACTTCTGGTGGTGGACTAAAGAAAATTGCAAGAAGCACATTGGTTTCAGGATTAGCAACATCATCAGGTATTTCTAATGTAGCCGAAGATAGTACACCACAACTAGGTGGTGACTTAGATGTTAATGGAAATGCTTTAACTTCTACATCAAATGGTAATATTGCTTTAACTCCAAATGGAACAGGTGTAGTTAGATTAGATGGTAATGTAGATATTCAATCTGGAGAAATTGTATTAAAAAATGGAGGTTCAGTATCTAATGTTAAGTTTTATTGTGAATCTTCTAATGCTCACTATACACAATTACAATCAGCAGCGCATAGTGATTATAGTGGTAACGTAACACTAACTCTACCTCCATCTACAGACACTTTAGTAGGTAAAGCAACTACTGATACTCTTACAAATAAAACACTAACAAGTCCTGTTTTAAATACTGGAGTAAGTGGTTCAGCAGTTCTTGATGAAGATAACATGGCTTCTAATTCAGCAACTAAATTAGCTACACAACAATCTATTAAAGCTTATGTAGACTCTCAGGTTGATAGTACAGAATTTGTTCTTGAAGATGATGATGGCACTGAAGTAACTATTTCTAATAATAAAGAAGTAAAATTTATTGGTTCAGGAATAACTACAAACTGGACTGATACAGATAATGGTACAGATGCTGATCCATATGATTTAACTTTTACTATAGATGCAGCACAAACAGGAATCACTTCACTTCTTGCAACTGACATAAAGATTGGTGAAGATGATCAAACAAAAATAGATTTTGAAGATGCTGATAAAATTAACTTTTATGCAGGAAATGAAAAACAATTAATTTTAGAAGACGGTGCATTGTATCCCGGCTCTGATAATATTATTGATCTTGGTAAATCTGATAATGAATTTAAAGATGCTTTTTTTGATGGAACAGTCACAGCAGATGCTTTTGCAGGGCCATTAACAGGAGATGTTACAGGTAATGTATCAGGCACAGCAGCTACAGTTACAGGAGCAGCACAATCTAATATTACTAGTTTAGGAACTTTAACAACTTTAACAGTTGATAATGTTATTGTTAATGGTACAACTATAGGGCATACAGATGATACTGATTTAATAACATTAGCTGATGGTATAGCTACTGTAGCAGGAGAAATTTCTGTAACTACTTTAGACATTGGAGGAACTAATGTAACTAGTACTGCTGCTGAACTTAACATTCTTGATGGTGTTACAAGTACTGCTACTGAACTTAATATCCTTGATGGTGTTACAAGTACTACAGCAGAACTTAATATATTAGATGGGGTAACATCAACTACAGCAGAATTAAATATACTTGATGGGGTTACAAGCACTGCTGCTGAACTTAATATATTAGATGGGGTAACATCAACTGCTGCTGAACTTAATATCCTTGATGGGGTTACAGCAACTACAGCAGAGCTAAACTATTTAGATTTAGCAACACTAGGAAGCACAGCAGCTTCTAAGGTTGTATCAGCAGATGCTAATAATGTTGTAAGATTTACAGGTGGTATACATGAAGAAGCTGTAACTGTAACCTCTTCCTCTAATGCAACTACTGTAAATTTAAGAGATGGTACAAATTTTTTACACACTCTTACTGAAAATACTACTTTTACATTTAGTAATCCTCCTACTGAAGCGTGTATATGGACATTAAAAATAGTTCAAGATTCTTCAGCTAGAACGATTACTTGGCCCAACACAGTTGATTGGCCGGCTGCAACTGCACCTACATTAACTTCATCAAATGCAGGAGTTGACGTATTTGTATTTTTAACTAATGATGGTGGTACAATTTGGTACGGCTTTACTGCCGGACAAGCAATGGGATAAAATAGTATGTCAGGATCTGCTAAAAAATTATTACACGCTGCTGCCGGTAGTTCTGCCGGAGGAACAGAAGGTTATGTAGAAGATTTTTTTCAAATACAAACTTATGTAGGAAATAACACCACTAATCAAATAGTAAACGGATTAGATTTGTCTGGTACAGGTGGTTTGGTTTGGAACAAAAGCATTTATGACACATCTGGCAGTAATAATTATGGTGGACATACTCTATCGGATACAGAAAGAGGTATTGGTAAACCTTTAGCAACAAATCATAGTAATGGGGCAAATACAGATAACTCAGGAACAGGGACAACAGCATTTAATAATAATGGATTTACAATGGGTGGTGATTGGTCAGGGGCGCAAAATTTAAATGATACAAATTTTTGTTCTTGGGCTTTTTTAAAACAAAAAGGATTTTTTGATGTTGTTACTTATACTGGCGATACTAGTTCAAGTAAAGCTGTTGCACATAGTCTTGGTTGTAAACCCGGAATGATATTAATAAAAAGATTAACAACTAGTTCAAATTGGGTTGTTTATCACAAGTCATTACCCGGAACAAGTGGAACAGGTGTTGGTTATATGCAAATTAATACTACTGATAATAACGGTGTTAATGCTAATGCTTTTGGGACACAACCAACTAAAACACATTTTTATGTAAACGCCAATTATGGAAACATGAACGCTAATGGTGTTAATTATGTTGCGTATCTTTTTGCTGATGGTGATGATAGTGACGCACAAATTTTTGGTGCAGATGGAGATGAACAAATAATAAAAACAGGAAGCTATGTAGGTAATGGTGGCTTCATGGATATTGATTTAGGTTTTGAACCTCAGTGGTTACTTTCCAAAAGGGTAGCTGATGGAGGGGATTGGCTGATGTTAGATGTTGTTCGTGGATGGGAGTATCACTCTGATGATTCTGAAGCCACAGATAAACAACTTTATGCAAACACTAGTAATTCTCAAGATTACCCAAATAATCAAGCCTATTTTGTAGGGCATCCACAGCATAACGGCTATAGGGAACTAACATACACATCGACAGGTGAAACATATATTTATATGGCTATCCGTAAACCGCATAAAGCTGAAGCGGGTACTGATGTTTATAATGCAGCTCTTTGGACAGGTAATCAATCAGCAAGAAATATAAATATAGGTACAGCAGGAACAACAGCAGGATATTACGATTCAGTATTAATAGATTGGAGAAATACTGGAAGCTCTACTGGTTACAGTACATTGTTATCGAGATTAGCAGGGAGAAGATATTTATTGCAGGGAGGCACTAATAATGCAACTAATTTAGATGCTTATGGATTTTTAGATTGGCGAGATGGAATTAGATTAACTGGCGCATCAAACAACACAAATACTAGCAAATTTGTGGCATGGGGATTTAGGAGAAGGCCAGAAGTCTATGATGTTGTTTGCAATGAAGGTACATCTACTAATGCAGAAACTATTAATCATGCGCTTGGTGTAACACCAGAAATGGTATGGGTTATCTCTTTAGATGGCAATTATGGAGCTGTTAGTGCTTTTCATAAAGATGTGAGTTCCTTTGGTAATGCTATTAGTTTAACTGGACATTATGCTTCAGGTAGCAATCCTAGAATAACAAGCATTAATGCCACCACAGTAACTTTTGATAGTTGGGCTACTGCAAATGGTATTCAATATATGTATCACTTATTTGCTTCAAAAGATGGGGTTTCAAAAGTTGGTTCATATAGTGGAAATAATAGTTCACAAAATATTGATTGTGGCTTTCAAGCTCGTTGGGTAATGATTAGATGTCATAACGTAGGATCAAATGAAGGTGTAGAGACTTCTCGTTGGTGGGTATTCGATACAACAAGGGGTATTAGTTCTGGCAATGATAAAGCATTACCTTGGGATTATAGTAGTGCTGAAGAAACTGATGATGAAGATGCAATAGATACTCATTCAAGTGGTTTTACTATTAATAACACTACAGATATTGCAGCAAATACATCCGGTAGATCATATATATTTTTAGCTTTTGCGTAGGAGACAACAATGGCAAACGAATATCGTCTTAAATCAGACGGCAGCATAAAAACTAAAGAAGAACTTATAGCAGCTAATAAAAATATGTCTATGCCTAAAGTATGGGGAGAAGATGTATATGAAGCTTTAGGAGTTGATGTAGTTTTTGAAAGTCCAAAACCTGAACCAAGTGGAGCCTATAAAAGAGTGATACGAAATGGCGTTGAGCAAGATGCTAATGACAAATGGATACAGGCTTGGGTTGAACAAGATATGTTTGAAGACACTACTGTTGATGGTGTGACTACAACTAAGGCAGAGCATGAAGCAGCGTATCAAACTGAGGTAGATGCTGATGCTGCTAAAGCAATTAGATTAACTCGTAATAATTTATTGTCTTCATCAGATTGGAGAGGACTATCAGATATTACAATGTCTTCTGATTGGGCTACATATAGACAAGCTCTTAGAGATGTTCCAAGTCAATCAGGATTTCCCCACGATATTACATGGCCTGAAAAGCCTGAGTAACTATGAAAGTTTTATTTATTTTAATAGTTACTATAGGAGAACAAACAGTAGACCAAACTTGTGAGCAAGCTCTTTGCTTTCAAGATATAAATAGATGTTTGTACTTTGCTCAAAGGTTAAGTAATCAGCCAGAGTATCCAGACATTAAAGCTCATTGTCAGCATATTAATGTTGATGAAGACTCAAGGTGGTACAAATAGTATGGAAAACATTGTTTATTTAAATCCTAAAAATAAAGATAAATTAATTGAAACTGCTACTAAAGAACTAGTAGATTATCTTGTTACTCAAGCAGATAGAGGCGTACCTCTTGAAGCTATCATAGGTCTTTTAGATGTTTATAAAACTAATATAACTATTGAACTTTTATCATTTAGTGAGGATAAGTAGTATGGCAACTAAGAAAAAGGGGTCTATGAAAGGTCACACCATTAAAGGTGGTCATAAGCGTCCAACTAAATCTGGTGCAGGTATGACCAAGAAGGGTGTGGCTAAATACCGTAGAGACAATCCCGGCTCTAAGTTGCAAACAGCAGTTACGGGCAAGGTTAAGAAAGGTAGTAAGGACGCAAAGAGGCGTAAGTCGTTCTGTGCTCGTTCTGCGGGGCAGATGAAAAAGTTTCCAAAAGCAGCTAAGAATCCTAATTCTAGGTTACGTCAGGCCAGAAAACGGTGGAAGTGTTAATCATGACTGAACAAGAATTAGAATTACTTATACATAAAGCAGCCCAAGAGGGAGCTAAAGAAGCTCTCAAAGAAGTAGGTTTGTCTGATGAAGAAGCCTATGACGATGTTAAAGAACTTAGAAGTTTACTAGACTCTTGGAGAGCTACTAAAACTACAGTAGGACAGACTATAGCTAGAATGGTAACAACAGCATTACTGACTGCACTAGCGGTTGGTATTTACATGGGATGGGGAGAATAACTATGTTGACAGCACTACACGCACTACTAGAAAAACTTCAAGGATTTTTAACACGCACTAAAGATAAACTAGACTCGCCCTCTAATTTAGATAATAGAGTATTAGTTTATGCAGGTGTTGTAGTCGTTATACTTCTTGGAATCGCAATAGCAATTTAAAAGGATATAAATTATGATTGGACTTGTAGATAAATTAATTGGGCCTGTATCAAGTATCTTAGATAAGTTTGTAGAAGATAAAGATCAGCGTTCACTGTTGGCACATGAAATAGCAACTATGAGCGAACGTCATGCTCAAGAAACTATACAAGCTCAATTAGAAATAAATAAAACTGAGGCAGCACACAACAGTTTATTTGTAGCAGGGTGGAGACCCGCTATAGGATGGTCTTGTTGTTTAGGTATGGTTGGTAACTTTCTTATAATCCCATTTGCTAACTTTGCGTTGGCTTTAGCTGATACAGATATAGTTATACCATTAATTGATTTACAAACTATGATGCCTGTTCTTTTAGGTATGCTTGGTCTAGGTGGACTAAGAACTTTTGAAAAGGTTAAAGGTGTTCAAAGAGAGAAATAATTATGGCTAGAAAAAGAGCATACAAGAACAGAGTAGACTATCGTAAGGGTGGTAGAGTTTCTTATCAAATTGGTGGTATGACTGATGAAGATAGGCAAGAAGCTCTTGGAGCTATTGACCAAAATGTTAATACAAGAACTACACCGTCACCTAGTAATGTACCTGCTAAATCTTTTACTCAGGCAGATGTAGATCAAGCTGTTGCCGATCTTAATGCAGGTACAAGAACTGCTGCTGATCTTGCAAGAGAGTATGGTGTTACTGAAGATTATGTTAATCAAAACTTAGCAACTATTAATACAGCTTCAGGCTATACACCTCCTGCTTCTAAAATTCTTCCTCCGTTTACAGGTGTTAATCCACCTGATCCTGATCCTGCTCCGGCTACAACTACTACTGTTCCACCTATTACTGATCCTGCTATAGCTGCTATACCTGCTGATGGTAGATATACTCCGGCTGAAACACAACAAGTAGTTGAGGCTCTTAATGATGGTGTAATAACTACAGCCCAAGCTGCTGATAAGTTTGGAGCCACTGTAGCACAAGTAGAGGCAGAACTGGCTAGACAAAATCAAACAGCAGATGTTCCTAATCCATTTGCAGGAGGAGTCCAAGCAGCTACTAGACCTACACTATTAAATAGAGCACAACAAGCCCAAATGGATGCTGTTGATGTTTCAACTAAAGCAGATGGTACTACAGCACCGGGGTCTTTTATATCTGATTATCAAAGAGTTGATCCTAATTTATTATTTGATGATAGGACAGCAGCAACTTTAGACCCAACTACAGGTATAACAGCAGATACAGATGTAGAATCATTAGATGATTTTGTAGATATAGAAGCACCTACAGGAGTATCTAGATCAGCTTTTACAGCAGCAAAAGCTACTGTAGATCAAGCAGCTAAAGCAGGTACAGTAACTCCTGCAAACTATAATGCAGCTTTAGTAAATGTTTTAAATACTCCGCAGTTTGCACAGAATAGAAATAGACCACCTATTACAGTAGATGAAATTAATCAACTAACCGAAAGAGCACAAACAGCACAGTTTAGTGCAGAACAATTAAAAACTGGACTAGGTAGAAGAACAACAGATGTTGGTTTATCTGATGCTGCATTTATAGAAAAAGTAGAACCTAGAGGAGTAACTACTCTTTCACCAACTAAAGAAGCTGAAAAGCAAACTAGAGAAGCTATAACAGGTACATCAGCTACAGGTGATGCTGCTAGAATTACAGACACTATAGATTATGAATCTTATAAACGTAGAGAAGTTACGGGAGTTGCAGCTAAAGATGCAGCAGTTCAGTTTACTGCACAAACAGCTAATATACCTACTAACTTAGCAAGGACTATAGTAGAAGACCCCGCTAAAGTAGAAGCACAGATAGACAATGAAGCTCCTGAAGTTATTGCAGCAGTAGCAGCGTTACCTCAAGAAGCTTTAGTATCTTCACAGATGGAAACACTTTTAGCAGGTATGGAGTCTGGTAATATACCTACATGGGCTAGACCTGCTTATGATGTTGTTAATCAAAACATGACTCAACGAGGCATAGATGCTTCTACTGTAGGAAGAGATGCTTTATTTAATGCTATTATACAAAGTGCTATACCTATAGCTCAAAGTAATGCACAGGCTTTACAGACTAGAGCAGCACAGAATCTTTCTAATGAGCAACAAGCTAATTTGCAAAGAGCGCAATTAGATGCTACTAGACGAATAAATAACTTAGCAAATCGTCAAACAGCAGAGTCACAGTCAGCGCAGTTTGCACAGAACTTAAATGTTCTTCAAAGTCAGTTTAATCAAGAAAGAGATACTTTATCTGCTAATCAACAGCAGCAAGTTAGACTACAGAATCTTCAGAACCAACAAAGAACTGCTGAACTTAATGCACAGAATGAAGCTGCATCTAGATCACAAAACTTAGGTAATGAACAGCAAATAGAACTTGCTAACTTACAAATAAAGAATCAAACAGAACAGCAAAACATGACTGCTGAAAATCAAGAGCGTCTTGCTGAGATGCAAGTAGCAGCAGACTTCTTGTCTAGAAATGCAGGGTTCGCGCAACAAATGGAGCTTGCTAATCTTAGTAGTGAACAGCAAACAAGACTAGCTAATTTAACTGCATTGAACCAAGCAGGAGCACAAAATTTAACAGCAGCCCAACAAACTGAACTAGGCAATTTAAATGCTAGGATGCAGACTAATTTAGCTCAAGCTAGAATAGCCGAAAGAATGGGAGTAGCTTTATTAAGTGCAGATCAACAACGTGCAGTTAATAATGCAGCTACAGTAGCCCGAATGGATTTAACTAAGTTTAATGATGCACAGCAAGTTGAACTAGCTAATAGTCGTTTTATGCAAACTGCTACTCTTACAGACTTTAATGCTAGGCAACAATCTATAATGCAAAATGCTACAGCACTTGCAGGACTAGATGCTGCTACAGCCGATCAAAGAACTAGACTAGCTATTACTCAAGCTCAAAACTTTTTAAGTAGAGATATGGCTAATTTAAGTAATGAGCAACAAGCATTAATACTTGATACGCAAGTAGAGCAACAAAGACTATTATCTGATCAGGCAGCTACTAATGCAGCTAGACAATTTAATGCTACATCAGATAATCAAGTTAATCAGTTTAATGAAAGTTTAGCTACACAAATTGAACAGTTTAATACAAGTCAAACAAATGCTATGGCACAGTTTAATATTGCTGAAGAAAACAGAGTAGCAGCTATAAATGCAGGTAACGCTATAGACGCTGCTAAATTTAATAATCAAATAGATATGCAAGTTAAAACATTTAATGAGCAAGCTGATTTACAACGAGAGCAATGGAACGCTGCTAACGCTCAAGCTGTAGAACAATCTAATATACAGTGGCGTAGACAAGCCAATACTATTGATACAGCAGCTACAAATGCTGCAAACCAAGAAAATTTAGCTAAAGCATTTCAAATATCAGCAGCAGATCAAAATTTTATTTGGCAAGAACTTAGAGATTCAGCAGCTTATTTAAGACAAGCTTACGAAAATGAAGAACAAAGAGAGACTACATTATATGCTACAGCAATTTCTAATGATGTAGGTGGTAAGGGTGCAGATTCAATAAAACCTATAGTAGAAATTGTTAAAGGTATAATTTAATAAGGAGCTAAAGCAATGGGATTTTTTAAAAAAATATTTAAAGGTGTTAAAAAAGTCTTTAAAAAAATTGGCAGAGGAATAAAAAAAGTTGTCGGTAAAGTCGGCAAGTTTATGAATAAAATTCCTCTTGTTGGTCAAGTAGCTTTAGCATTTGTAGGAGGGCCAATATTATCATCTATTTTTAAAGGCATAGGTGGCATAGCCACCACAGCTTTAGGAAAGATGGGAACATTCGGAGCTAAGATACTTCAAGGAGCACAGTACATTTCTAGTAAAGCAACTGCTTTTGCAAGTGCTGTGAATAGTAGTGGTGTTGGTAGAGCATTTAAAACTATAACAGATGGGGTAAGTTCTTTTTTTGGAGAGATGACTAAAACTGCTGCTAGTAAATTAGGCTTTGATGTTCAAGGTGCTGCCCCCACTTTTTCTGAGGCTTGGGGTAGAGTTCAAGATAATATAACAAATAGCAATGCTAGTGCTTTACCTAAAGATTGGGCTGACCAAATGGTAAGTGAAAATCTTGAAAGAATGACAGGAGTTAAAGTACCACCTACAACAAAACCAAAAAGTTTATTAGGAAGTATTGCAGATACTAAAATAGGAAGCTTTGTGAAAGACACAGTAGTTGAAACAGGAAAGAATTTAGCTAGAGATGCAATAACTACAGCTATAACAGGAGGAGAAGAAGACCCTGCATACATGGGTTCTCCGGTATTTGCCGGACAAGTAAATGTAAATCCTGCTTATAATAATAATTTCTTTTCAGACTTCCAAGTACCTACTCCCTCTACAGATCAAAGTTTAATTTATAATCCTTCTAATAGTTTAGGTTATCATATGGCTATGCGTCAAAATTTAGCAGGTTTAAGTTAAGGAGTTTAAAATGGCAATAGGACAAGATACTCCCATAGATTCTAGAATATCTTTAAACAGACCAATTCCGGGTCAAAGTTTAACTAGTGATCCTGATAGCCCATGGCCGTGGGAAAAACCTCCAGAGTATACTAATTTTACTGATGCTACTAATTATTTAGTAAGTCTTCTAATACAAGAAAAAAATTATTTACCTATTATGGATACCATAGCTGACGGAACTCCTTTAATGGATTTAACTCAAGGAATACTATTTAAAGGGTTTATGGAGGGTAAATGGAATCCTGATCTTATGATGTTACTAGCCGAGCCTTTATGTTATATGCTATTAGCATTTTGTGAGAGAGCAGATATAGACCCTGTTATTTATTCAGAAGAAGATGACGATTTAGCTGATGAAGCAACTTTATTTAATGTTAGTAATAACAAAGCAAAACTTAATAATATTTCAAAGTCTTCTATTCCTTCTGGAGTTTTATCAGATCAAATAGAACAAGAAATAAAAACAGCAGATTTACCAAGTTTGTTATCTAAAGATAATACTGTCGAAAGAAATAATGAGAGTTTATTAGGAAGGAATTAAAATGGCTATTAGAGACTTAGGCGAAAGTTTATTAGGTAAACAAAGAAAAGCAAGAAGAAAATTAGAACGCAGAGCTATTATAGCAGGTGCGGTTCTTCCTGCCATTCAATCAGCTATAGAACAAAGTGCTGATAGAAAAGATAGAGAACTACTATCTACTAATCCTAGTGCTATGGAAGTTGCTGCTAATTTTCAAATTGCAGGAAAAAATGCTGATGAATTAAATAGAGTAAATGAAGAAATAATAAAATCTAATAAAAGTGATAGCGATTATTTTTATGGAAGTATGTATGATCCTTTTAAAGCTAGAGCTGAAATAGAATTAGAGAGAAGAGGAGACTATGAGCTAATAGGAGATGCAGGGCCATTTAATTCTATGATAGATGCTGAAGTAAGAAAACTTGCAAATCAAAAAGCAAAAGAATTTAGAGAAGCTTTTGATGCTATACAAACTATAGGTACAGAAGAAGAAAGAGCGCAAGTATTATCAGAAATGAACACAAGCGTTAATCCTAGAAGAATAAGTGGCATTATTGGAAGATGGGCTAGAACTACTTTTGGCAATACAACACAAGAAGATTTAGAAAGACAAGCAATAGAAGAGTTAAGTAAAAGTCCAGTAGCAGAAAATACTGTTAAGTTTAATCAATTTAAAAAAGAATATGACGAGACTAAAGATTTACTTAGCTCGTTTGATATGTCAGGTCTTGAAGTACCAGAGTATGATCCAAATACTTTAGAAGTTATTAAAACAGAAAGAAGAAATCGTGTAAATAGTGAGGGTATGTTAGTTACTGAAGTATATGAAACTAGAAAAAATAGAAATACTGGTGATACTGTAGATAAGTTTATAGAACGTGAAATTATTGATCTTAAACCAGAATCTACTCCAGAAGAAATAGAAAGTCAGTTTTTAAAAACAGCTCCCGATTTATACGATTTAGCTATTGAAACTTTAAATAGCGATGCTTTAACTGCATTTTCTAGTCAAGCAAGAAGTCAAGGAATAAAATACTCAAATCCTAGAAGTATAGAAGAATATGATAAACTTCAAGCTTTATTAGAAGAAACACTTACACTTGAAAATGCTATTAAAAATCCTGCTAAAGAAGCAATAACTAATACTATTGTTTCAAATATAGGTATGGAAGGAATGAGATTAAAGAATTTAATTTTGTCTTTAAGTGACGATCCAGTTGAAAGAGAAAATTCAATGATTGCAATAACAGAGATTTTTGAAAATTTATTTAGTATAGAAGATATGGTAAGTAAAAGATTAAAAAGTATAGAAGATTTTTCGGAGACAAAGTAAATGGCAGAGGAAGTAAGAAGTGTAAAACTACCTAATGGTCGTGTATACATTAATGTTCCTTCTAGTGTATCAGACTCAGATGCTTGGGAAATTTGGAAATCTCAAAATGGCGTAGATGAAAGACAGCCTAAAGTAGAGCCTGAAGAAATAGAAACTCCTCCTGTAAGTGGTCAAGATAAAGTTGATCCTACAATGGGGATGTATGGTACACAACTTTATAATTTACGAAAGTTACAAAATAAAGATACTCCAGAAACTCAATCTTATGGTGAGATGGCTGATAATTTTAAAGATGAAGCCAATGCAGTTAAGATAGATTTTGGTAGACTTTTTGCTGATAAGAAAACAAATTTAACTAGATTAGGGATGTATGGTGCAAGTAGGTTAATGCCATCAGACCAAAGAAAAACTGTAACTGAACTTTTAGATAACCCTGAATTTCAATCTTTTGTAGCAGAAGAAACAGCTAAACCAATAGCTAGGGCTATAGATGAAGATGTAAGAACTATTTATGATTCTGAAACTGGTAGAATATTTCCTATGGATACGGCTGTTGGAACAGCAGCAGAAGTGGGAACTTATTTCGTAGGAGGAATAGGAGCTTATAAAAACCTGCCTAGCCTATTATCTTCTTCTCCTAGATGGGCTGATAATTTTTATAAGGGTACAGCATCAGGAGTTATAGTAGATCAGCTTTTAACTAATCCAGATCAAAATGTTAGCACACTTGTTAAAGATGCTTTAGGAGAAGAAGCATCTAAAGAATTTAATAATTATTTAGTTTTTGCTACTGATGCTGATGATTCTGAATCTATAAAAAGATTAAAGCTTATTGGCGAAGGAGCGATGCTAGGAGCAATAATAGATGTTGTTATGGGAGGAGTAGGAGGAGCTAATCAATTTAGAAAATTTATAAAAAATAAATTTAATAAAACTCCTGAACAACTTACCAAAGAAGATAAAGGAACTTTGCTTGTAGATTATGCAAAAGAACAAAAAAAGAAAAGCACAGAAACTTTTGATGCTGCAACTGATGAAGATATTCTCCAAGATGCTGCTTCTATTAGGAATCTACAAGAACAAGCAGAGTTAAGATTTAATGAAACTCCTGAAGGAGAAGCACAAGTAAGACTACAACAAAGTAGTTTTTTACAGAGGCTATTGCAGGGAACTTTTACTTCTAGAGGTTATTGGACTCCTAGAGCTTTTGATGCTTTTAATGATTCTTTATATGCCCAAAGAGCAACAGTAAATGAAGCAGAAGTCATAGCTAGAAAATTAAATGAATCATTAAAAACTTTTAGTGACCAAGACCCTGAAATTTTAAATAGAGTTAATAGAGCCTTTACAGAAAAATTAGATAGTCCAACTAGTCCGTTTTTAACTCAAGTAGAAAATGTTGCTAGAAATTATGATTTGCCAGAAAAACTTGCTGAACAAGTATTAGAGGGTAGAAATTTTATAGATCAACTTTCTAATAGATTAATGACATCTTCTATGGTGGACAATAATTTAAAAGAAATAATACAAGATAACATAGGTTCTTATATTAGAAGATCATTTAGACTTTTTGAAGACCCCAACTATAAACCTTCTGATGAAGTTAAAGAAGAAGCAGTCTCTTTTATAACTCAACGATATATGAATGAAGGGGCTTTACCAGATATAGCAGAACAAAGAGCTAGAGTAAATGTAGGTGAAATTATAAACAAAGGAGATACTCCGGCCCTAGAACATTTAGCATCTGTTAGAAAATTAAATAATAATATATTTAAAGCTAAAGAAGATATACCTGAACCCATAAGAAAACTAATGGGAGAAATACAAGAAGTTGATGAATCGTTTTTATTAACAGCGCAAAAGATGGCTAAGTTTGCAGAAGACTCTAGATTTTATGATAATCTTTTAAGATTAGGCGAAGGTAAATATATATTTAAAGTTGCTAGGTCTGCTCAATCAGATACACCGCCCGGAACCCAAGCAGTTCCTTCTGTAGAGCCTAGATTAACAATTACAGGTGATGCAGATGAAGTAGTATTTGATACAGATGTATTTAATACAAAAATTTCTGGTACTGGATCGCAATTAGATTTTGGAATTAATCGTGAATATGATTACTACACAACTCCAGAAATTGCTACAGCTTTAAGAGGTGAACAAGGATTTGGATCATTTAAAGCAACTGGAAGTTTACAGTTTTTAGATACAATAGGTAGAGGATTTTTATCATTAAAAGGTTTTTCTCAAAAATCTAAAACTGTTTACAGTTTAACTACACAAGCAAGAAATATTCTTGGAGGCTTTCAGTTTGGTCTTGCTAATGGGGTTAATCCTATTGGTAAAGAGGCTATCCAAACATTTAAAACTTTAAAAAATCAAAGTAATCAAAGTGATGAAGCTTTAAATGAGCTTTATCAAAAATATCAAAGATTAGGAATTATTAATACAAATGCGACCATTAATGAATTTAGATCATTAATAGAAACAGGTATGGATGCAGATCAAAATATATTAATAGCTCTTAATAATAAATTAAAAGGTTATGCTTTAACAGAAAGTACAGCAAGGGCAGTTGATCCTGCACTTAAAGCAGCTACAGATTTAAGTGATAAATATATTGCAAGACCTATGGAGGCAACTTATTTAGGAGTAGATGATTTTTTTAAAGTCGTAAACTACAATTCAGAATTAGATACTTTAAAGAAAGCTTTTCCTAATACAGATTTAAAAACTTTAGAATCTGAAGCAGCTAGAAAAATTAGAGCTACTATTCCTAATTATGACTTTGTTCCTCCAAATATTAAAGCTTTAAGATACTTACCTATTGGTAGTTTTGTATCGTTTCCTGCTGAAATAGTAAGAACAACTGCAAACATTTATAGAGAAGCTTTTAAAGAAATGGCTTCTGGAAATATTGCTTTACAAGCAAGAGGTATGAAGCGTTTTGCAGGTAGAACAGCTATGGCAGGTGCATGGTATGGAACTAGTCAAGCAGCAGGAAGTTTACTTGGTTTTAATAAAGATCAACTAGAAGCTATACAAACAGCAGACGAAAAGCCGTGGTCAACTGTATCTCCTAGATTACCAGTTGTAATGGATGATAAAATTTATACTATAGATACACAGTTTTTAAATGCTTATGAAACTACAAATGCTCCTTTTGAACTTTTATATGAAGAGGTTAAAAACGGAACATTAAAAGGTGATGGTTTAGATCAAGCTATAATAAACGCATCATTTAAAGCTATCGGAGATATTATAAGTCCTTATGTAGATCAGCCTATTTTTACACAAGCTCTTAGTGATGTAGCTTATGCAATAGCATCAGATGACGGAAGAACTGCAAATGGTAAAGAATTGTTTAATGCTACTACTCCTAAAATGGAAAGATTTGAAAATGGTATATACCACATATTTGAATCATTTGTTCCTACTACAATAAATAGTGCTGTAGATTTAATAAATTCAGATGCTTTTCTTGAAAAACCCAATCCCTCTACTGGTAAAGTAAAACCAACTAATTTAGAACTGATAGCTATGTTTGCGGGTGTTCGTGTTACAGAACTAGACCCTAAAGTAAGTTTTGGTTATAGAATTTCTGAGTATAGAGGAAAACAAAATGCTTTATCAAGACCCAGAATTAATTATGAAAATACTCCTGAAGGTATTATAGAAGATTATGTTAATCTTGAAAAACAAAGATATAGAAATATGCAGGACTTTTATAGACAATTTTTAGCTACTAAAGAATTAATAGGTTTGAGTAATACAGTTAGAGTACTTAAAGAAAATAATGTTTCAGAAAGAGAAATGGCTTCTTTAATTAGCGGAAAATACGCAAATCCTAGACCTCCTTTAACAGATGCTAATTTAAGAAATGTATTTGAAAAAACTCCTTTTGATCCAAAGTCTGAATTAAATAGTGTTGGTAAACTATCTAATGCTTTAACAGATGAATATGTAAAAATGTTAAATACTAATTTATATTTTGAAGATGAAGAAAAAACATTACCTGAAGAAACAGAAAATTCTAGGCAACAAAAAGCTAAAGGAGGCCAAGTATATAATGTTCCTAAAGTTCCAGTAGAACCAGATGAGCGCATAGATAAGATGACAGGTCTTCCTTATGATCAACAAGCAGGTGAGGCTTTTGTAGATGAAGAAGATAGAAATAATTTAGAAAATTTATTTAATCAATTTTTTAGGATTTAAAAATGGCAGGTGTATTAAGATCATTACTGGCTCCGGCTTTAAAAAAGCTTGCAGACAAAGGAGAAAATGTTCCTTTAGATAGTCTTGTAAATAGATTAAAAAGAGAAGGAGTAAGTGACTCTGAATTAACTCCATTTGTAGATGCACTTTCTAATGAAGCAGATAAATCAGAAACTTTTTTATTGCAACCAGATATTACTACTAGAACTAAAAAAGGTAATCCGGCTTTTACTCCTAAAGGTTTAGAAGAAATACAAGAACTACAACCTACTTTTAAAACTATAGAAGAAACACAATATGACCGTGATCAACTTGACTTTGAAAGATTAGACACTCAAACTGATAGTGATTTAGCAAACGAGAGAATACTAGGCCAACTAAATGAACTACAAAGAAAAAGAGAAGAATTACTTACTAGGGGGTTAGAAGGAGGAGAAAATTTAGACCCAGATGAGCTTAATAAAATTGAACTAGAAGCAGAGATGCTACAAGAGGAAATACAAGAATTAGATACTATATATGGTCAAAATCTTCTTAGAGAAGAAGAACCACCCAAATATAAATTTGAAGAGTTTTATAAAAACGTTACTCCTGCTGATGTTGATGATGATACTTATGGGATGTTAGTAGTTAGAGACCCAAGAGATAATATAACTGGAGAATCTGCACATTTAGATTATTTAGGTAGAGATAGCTATTCATATCATATGAGGTATGATACTGAAACTGAAGAAGAAGCTTTAAGAGTTTTTGAAATGCAAAGAGATATTATAAATCCAGACGAATGGAATTCAGATAATTATAAACAAGCAGCATCACCTAGTCTTTTACCTCTTGAATTCAGTCCAGAAAGTTTAAAAATTATACAAGATCAAATTGATAAAATTGATGGTTTATATACAAACCCTGATGTACCTCCACAAAATTTTCTTAACACTAAAGAAAATGAAATAAAAAAACTTAATAATTTATGGGATGAATTGACGGGTTCTGAAATAATAAAATTAGATTCTTATAAAAATTTAATTAATAGGGCTTTAGTAAAAGCAGATAATGAAGGCTTAAATAAAGTTAAATTTTTAATTAATCCAGAGGGACGTACTGCTAGAAGAGTAGCTAGATCAGAAGCTATTCAAAGGCATTATAGTACTGTAGTAGCAAATCAAATAAGAAAAACTGCAAAGAAAATAGGATCGTCTGCTATTATGGATAAAAAAGGTTATCTAGTAGTTGCCTTACCCGCAGCAGGATTTACATTACCTCTATATGGCGAAGAAAATAAAGAAGCATCTTTTATAGCTACCGCAGTTAGTAAAGGAATGGATAGGAATGAAGCTAAAGAAATGGTAAATGATAGAGTATCTGAATTTCCATTTCCTGTTGATAAAGAATCTAATAGAGAAAATTTTAATATAGGTGGTAGAGTACTAAGTAGTCTTAAAAGGAAAGCATCATGAAATACTTCACAGAAGATGAACTAAAATGCTCTCACTGTGGTAAGAGTAACATAGACGAAAACTTTATGAAGAAAGTAGAAGTCCTTAGAGAGCAACTAGGTTTCCCTTTCCCTGTTAATAGTGGCTATAGATGTCCAGAACATCCTATAGAAGCTCGTAAAAAAGTTCCGGGCGCACACGCAACAGGACACGCAATAGACATTGGAGTCTCTGGAGAAAAAGCATATAATCTTATAGAAGCTGCTATGAAGTCTGGAGAGTTCACAGGTATTGGTATTAACCAAAAAGGCAGCAGTAGATTTATACATTTAGATGACATAGAAAATTCACCCAAACGGCCTAGACCGTGGATATGGAGTTATTGATATGAGATATTTACTACTAGTTGGAGCTATGTTGTGTAGCTCTATGGCTTATGCAGCACCTACTTATGTAGATGATGTAGCTGAAATAATAAATAATAATTGTGTTGTGTGTCACCGTGATGGTGGTATTGGCCCAATGCAATTTGAAACCTATGATCAAGTCAGACCGTGGAGTCCTTTGATACAACTTAAAGTTGCTAACAGAGAGATGCCCCCATATGCCTATGATCAGGGTATAGGAATACAAGAATTACATGGTGATTGGAGGCTCTCAGAAGCCGATATAGCCACGATAGTAGAGTGGGTAGATACCGGATCAGAGTATGGAAATACTGATATTGTAGTGCAACCTCCGGCCCTCTCAGACCCAGATCAATGGAACTTCTATGAAGAGTTTGGAGAGCCTACAATGGTTATTCCTTCTACTCCTATAGATATACCTGCCAGTGGCAATGACCTATGGCACAAACACAATGTAGCTAGTGGATTGACAGAGGATAGATGTATTAAAGCTATTCAAGTTAAGCCAAGAGGCGATGCTAAGAGTGTCGTACATCATGCCAATAGCTCCGTTAATGTTGATGGTGAAAGATACGGGATGCTTACAGAGTATGCTATGGGTAAGTGGGGCGAGATAGTACCTGAAGGTGTCTGTCGTACTATACCTGCTAACTCTGAGATAGCTTGGGACATTCATATGTTTCCCGGTGGTTTAGGAGCTATAGCACCCGGAACTATTATTGAAGATAATGTTGTAGAGATAGGACTGTGGCTATACTCGCCAGAGGAATCTAAAGAACTTACATATGCTCAAGACCTCAAGCTTTACAGGATAAGCGATCAAGATGATATTGTTATTCCTCCTCATGGTTATCACATGACTCAGGGATTCCACTCCTTTGATCACCCTGTTCGCATTGATTCATGGCAACCTCACGGACACCTACGAATGAATGCAGCAAGCTTTGAAATCTTTTACCCTGATACTGGAGTAACTGAGCAAATTAGTCAGGTATCTAACTGGAGTGCAACATGGCATCACAGTCACATCTATGATCCAGACTTTGCACCTCTGATACCAACAGGAGCAGTACTAGTTCTCAAACAGTGGTACGATAACACTGAAGATAATCCTAACAACCCTGATGCAGATCAGTGGGTTTATGGAGGCAGTAGAACAGGAGATGAAATGACTCACGCATGGATAGCCGTAACTCATCTTGATGAAGAAGGCTACCAAGAAATTTTAACTGAAAGAGAAAATAGGAGAATGATAGCCGGACAATGAAAAGACTATTAATAATAATTTTACTATCACTTACAGGATGTTCTTTAAGCGAAATGAGTATGCAGATGTCAGATTATCCTGAGTGGAATTGGATGGATCAACAATTATATATGCAAAACGTAAGGATTTGCAGAACTATGGATCACTGTGCTGCTGAAAATTTATTTAGAAGATATTAAATTGAGGAGAGGCAGTAATGGTAGAAGTTACAGTAGCTATTGCTGCTGCCTCAAGAGCAGTCACCATAATCAAAAAAGGTCTTGCATTAGGTAAGGACACCCAAGAGTTATCATCTCAGTTTGCACAATTTTTTGATGCAAAAGACAAAATAGATAAAGCTAAAGCAGATTCAGATCATGCACCTATAGGTAAGAAGGTGTTTGCTTCACAGTCTGTAGAGGCTTATGCGCTTGAGGTAGCACTAGCAGAACACAAAGCAAAAGAATTAGAGAAGCAATTAAGAGAACTATTTGTATACTCAGGACAAGCTGACGTTTACAAATCCATGATGAGAGCTAGACAAAAAGAAAGACAAAGAAGATTAGTAGTTGCAAGAAAAATAGCAGAACGTAGAAAATTTTTATTAGACTTAACACTAATAGGCACAATGATTATTTCGGGAATGATGTTTTTAGGATTTATAGTTACGTCAGTAATGGGGAGTTAGTATGTTAGCACTGTACACGGAAGATCAACTAGGAGCAGCATACCAGATATATGCTAGAACACACGCTGCTAAAGGATTAGATATAGTAGACTTTGAAACCTACAGAGAAATATTTGAGACTCAATTTGTAGCTATGTCAGAGCCTCATAGAATATTTGATGGTAAGGAGAAAACGCACTAACAATGTCTCCAAAAAAACTAGAACTACAGTCTAAGTACGAGAAGTTTGATCTAAACAATGATGGCATTATTAGTGATGAAGAACTAGATCGAGCTAAAGAAATGGTAGACTTAGAACTAAGAGAAGAAAAGTCTGAAGCTCAAAAGATGATGGCTTGGTTAGCTATCATTATAATGGTAGTAACTACGGTAGTTTTATTTACGCCCCTCATATCTGATAGTAGAGTGAACGCTCTGTCAGATTTGTTGGGGCTATTTTATTTTTCTATGTGTGGCATTGTCGGTACATACATGGGGGCTACCGCATTTATGCACCACAAAGCTACTAAGTAATTGTCGTTAAGTTTTTAACTTCTTTTTCTATGTAATCGTGTAGACCCTCTAGTTTAAGAAATCCTTCTTTAATTACTTTTTGTATAATAGGGATTTCATTTTCTGGAAATACTTTACCTATATCTTCTATTGGTAGATATTTAAACTCAGATAAAATATTTCCATCTCTAGCTAAAAACACTCTAAAAGAAACAAGATTCCCTTCTTCTTTGCTGTCCATATTTATTACCCCTCTACTCCTATTCCTTTAAATTGAACAGACTCCATGCTGCCCTTTAGACCGCCCTTCATATAAGTTGTTGCTCGGCCTTCAAAAAAGTTTTGATGTTCTACTCCTAGTACATCATCTATCCAATCAATAGGGTTATCCTTTACCCCAAAGTTAGTTTTTAATCCTAGCTGCAACAGCCTCCTGTCTGCTATATATCTTATATATTCTTTCATTTCAGATTTAGTAAGACCTTGTATGTCTCCCATTTGAAATACTAAATCCAAAAACTTATCTTCCAGTTTAACCATCTGCCTACAAACAGTATATATTTCTTTCTTAAAGTCATCTGTCCAAAGGCTAATGTTTTCCTGCATAAATTCTCTAAAGAGTTTAGTCATTGCTTCTACATGAAGTGACTCATCACGAATACTATAAGTAACTATCTGCCCCATACCTTTCATCTTACCGAATCTTGGGAAGTTTAAAAGTATTGCAAAGCTACTAAACAGTTGAAGCCCTTCAGTAAACGCTGAATAAATCGCTAAGTTTTTAGCAATAGATTCTTTGTTATTTATTTTTAATGGAGAGCTACTTATATATTCATGCTTGTCAGCCATAGCCTCATACTCAGCAAATGCTTTATACTCAATCTCAGGCATCCCTACAGTATCTAACAGTAGACTATAAGCGTGTTGATGTATTGACTCCATGTTAGCAAACGAAGACATCATCATCCTAGACTCAGGTTTTTTAAAGACCCTCATATATCTATCTATATATCCTGATGCTACATCCACATCTGATTGTGTAAATAATCTAAATATTTGTGTAAGTAAATTCTTTTCCGTGTCATCCATCTCTTGCCAATCTTTCACATCATTGTGAAGCGGAACATCTTCTGGCAACCATATCATTTGATTTTGTTGAACGTAATAATCAAACATCCACGGATGATCAAAAGGTTTATAGTAATCTCTAGTTCCTAGTAAGCTCATCTATTACATACTCCCAATAGTCTATTATCATACCTTTAGGTATAACCATTATTGCATTAACATACTCTTTGTCTTTGTCATTGTGGTACATATCGGTAGCTAATATCAATTCATTTTCATTGTCAGATACTAACCACCCTACAGTAGAACGAGACACAGCTTTTAATTTCTTAGCTTCAGATATTAAAACATCTTCAGTATCAATCCAAGCATCATCCCATTTTACTTCCACAATTTTACCCTTCACAACTTAGACACCCCTCTTCTTCTAAATTAATTTTAGGAATTTTTATATTAACATTCTCTGTATTACGAGCAGCATTAGATCGCAAGTAATATAAAGATTTAAGTTTATGTATTCCCGCCCAATGTACATCATTTAGATACTGTAAGAAAACATCATGGGTTTCTTGATCAGCTTCTATTGATGGGGTCTTAAAAAATAAATTTACGCTTTGGCTTTGGCAAACATATTTTTGTCTCATAGCAGCGTGTTCTATTATCCATATCTGATTTATTTCAGGAGCAGTTTTAAACATCTCTTTTTGTGCATCTGATAATATATCTAAATGTTGTACTGATCCTTCATGTGCTGCTATATCTTTCCATATCTCATCACGTTTCTTTTTACTAGGTACAAGCTCAAGTAAAAGATCGTCTAAGTATTTGTTCTTAACTTTAAAGCTGCCTGTTAAAGTCTTGTGTGTATATACATTAGCCCTGTTAGGTTCTATAGAGGGGCTAGTACCACCACATATAATAGAGCTAGAAGCGTTAGGAGCTATAGCAAGTAAGTGTGCATTACGTTTACCACTACCCTTCATGTCAGGGGCTTCCCCTCTTTCTTCTGCAAGTTTCCTAGTGGTAGCAGAAGCTCTATCCTTTATGTAAGAAAACGCTTTGTTATTAAAAGAAGATGCGTACATACTTTCAAAAGCTATATTATTTTTTTGTAAGTAACTATGAAACCCCATAGCTCCAAGTCCCACAGACCTTTCACGCATAGCAGAGTAAGCTGCTTTACTGTAACCGCTTTGTCCTGTAACGCCATCAATAAAGTTTTGAAGTACATTATCTAGCATAGTTATAAGATCAGGAATAAATGTATCTACTTTAGACCACTCATCAAAATGCTCTAGATTAACACTAGACAAACAACAGACAGCAGTTCTTTCTTCATTGGTAGGTAAAGTTATTTCAGAACATAAGTTACTTTGTTTAATCTCTAACCCTAGTTTCTTTTGTTCTTCTGGTAGAGCAGCATTACAGTTATCTATATTAATAAGATAAGGCTCTCCAGTTTCCATACGAGTTTGTAGTATTTGAAACCATAAGTTTCTAGCAGATACTATCTTAACTGCGGTATTAGTTTTAGGGTCTATTAGTCTCCACTCAGAATCTTTTTCTACTGCATTTAAAAACTCTTTAGATATATTGACAGCGTTATGTAAGTTCAAACATTTTCTATTTAAATCACCGCCAGTGGTTTTCCTCATGTTTATAAACTCTTCTATCTCAGGATGAGATATATCCATATAAGCAGCATAGCTTCCTCTTCTTGTAACGCCTTGATTGAAGGCTAACATCTGAGAGTCTACAACGTGCATAAATGGTATTGATCCAGTAGACCTGCTACCGTTAGAAGTGTCCACACCATTGCTCCGAATATCACCCCAATATCCACCGATGCCTCCACCTCCACTTGCAAGCCATATGTTCTCATCATAGTGAACAGAAAGACCATCCCTTGAATCAGGTACATAATTAAGAAAGCAACTGATAGGTAAACCGCGAGAGGTTCCCCCGTTAGAAAGTATAGGAGTGCTGAAGCTGAACCAAAGATTACTAGCGTACTCGTAAAGTCTCTGTCCAAGATCAAAGTCAGTATTCCCCATATAAGTTCCACCAAAAATACTGGCACGAGCAAAAGCCTCTTGAGCATGAGTTTCTCCTTCCCATAAGTATCTATCTCTTATGGTTTCTTTTGTAAAAGTATTTAATAAATCTTCCTTGCCGTAATCTATCCTTATCCCTAAGTATGGCTGAACTCCAATCTTCTCAGTCATTAGGTTTCTTCTCCTTCTTTTTTATAGGTTGTTTCTTAGGTTTAGGTTTTATTGAGTTCTTTTTTCTGTTGTACCTTTCGGTTCTTTCAGCTTTCCGATCCCACATTCTCGTTTACCTTCTCTATAAGTTTGTCTAAATACCAACGAGCTTTACGCAAGTCTTTAATATTATCTTTGTATTTAAACCGCCAAACATATTTTAATACATTGCCCCTTAAATATCCTTCAAATTCTTCTTGAGTAGAAGCAGCTTCTATTGCTTCAATACATTCAACCTTGCCATTATTGTAATGACTAGGATGATTTACTTCATCATTCGTTTGGCTGTTCCAAAGGTCAGCAAGAAAAGATTTTCCTTCATCTTTTTTTAATTCTTTATTAACTTTATTCCATTCTTGAGGTGTTGCATCATCAATACTCATAGTGTCTCCTATTCACTTTCAATATTTAAAGTATTATCTTTACGATAGTTTATGTCTATCCACTTATCAGGTAATGAGTCTTCACTATACCAATCAAATCCATTTGCGGAAGCCCATTCACCATGACTTCTTTTAGTGCCATCCTTTCTTCTTTTAGCCTGTGGCATTGGAGCAGAAGGATTGGCAAACAAAAATACTAATGAAGTATTGGGCGGTAAAGCCTTTTTAATCCATATGTATTTACTGTATTCTGCAAAGTCCCAGAACCTACCTTTAGCTTCTAAAAGAATTATTTGATTACCCATAATTCTAACAAAGTCAGGTTCGTAAACGTGCTCAATTATATATGATACTTGTTTAGTATGATGATCCCATTGTTTAAGAAGGCCGTTATGAAGTTCATGTTCCCAATTAGAATCATAACTAGGAGGAACATTCTTTTCTTTAGGCCGTTTAACTCTAGGCTTTCTAAATCCTTTGCGTACTCTTTTTTTGGTCAATGTCCTTTAACCTCACTTTGTCAACGTCCATATTAGTTTTCTTTACTAAAGCTTTGATTCTCTTAACAGTCCACTTAAAAGAGTAAGCACTTAATCTCATTTGATTGTTAGCAAAGATGTGTGTTTGATGTGATAGGTACGAAAGTATATTACGTTCGTTTATATCTTTAGATTGTTCTTCAGATACTAAAGTCTTAAACCATTCTACTAGTACAACTTTAGATTGCTTCCGTATCTTCTTGCAAGTTTTTAAATTCATGGTCTAGCTCCTGTACTTTAGGTTCTACTACAACTTTAGTAAGAAAAGCGTAGCCTTTAGAGTATTGAAAGATTCTTAAACCTTTACCATTATTAGAATCTTTATAGCACTCAAACTTATGTGGACACCAAGCACAGTTTTTGTGTAGCTTTTCATTACCTTTAACTCCATCAGGTATAGTATTATAACAATACTCTGCCGGAGGATTTGAATCCTTTAATGCTTTATCTATAACTTTAATTTTATTTCTTATGTTTGGCTTATCTAAATCTTCTGGTTGATAGAAACAAAGCTCACCATTCTCTTTATTGATAACAAGAAGACCACCTTTGTTTGTACCTTCTGACTCCTCATAACCTGCAAGCTGTCCTAGATAACCAAAAGGATCGTCATCTCTTAGTGTTCCGTTTTTAAATTTGTTAAACGCAAAACCTGATGCAGTTTTAATATCAACTACTTCATCATCTATTATACAATCTATATGCCCTGATACGCCATCAACAACAACTTCTTTTTGTTGGCCTGTTAAATCGTGACCAGATATAATTACAAATAACTTAACTAGCTCTTCTAGCATATGACCATAAAGAAATTTAATCTGTGTATGAGCACTAGGCTTAGAATCAGAGTGTGTATTTTTATATTTATTATCAAACCATAAACGTCTAACAGGCTTACCAACATTAGACATTCTAATATTAAAGTTAGAATCCCTATGAGTTGGGTTAGCCCAAGATCGAAGCGCAGCCTCCATAGCTTTACCAAATACTTCTATTTGATATTCAGATATATTTATAGCTTCACCATCTGATAGAGGTTCTATAGTTTCGTATATGTCTTTAATTAAGTCATCCATTTTTTATGCCTCACAAATCTACACTTGCGACTTTTTGAATTGTAATGTAAGTATTGCACATTTAGTTTTTTCTGTATATCTGTTTTACCTGAAAGCCTAGTATCTTTATATGACTTAACATCTATTAAAGTTATCTCCCCTTCTGGAGACATAGCTACAATATCTACAGGGCCAGTACACCCACAGTTTTTAAATACATGATAGCCATTATCCCATAGCCATGTAATAGCATAGTGTTCTGCTAGATCACCTACTCTACTTGGGTCATGTTTAATTGTCATATTAATTCCTCTATATTATTTAAAATACTTATAGGTAAATTATAACAATCTGTTAATACTTGCCAATTATTAGAGGGATCAATATGTCCTTTTTTTAAGAAGGTAGCTTTTTTAAAATATTCTTTTTTATTTAAATATCCAAGTATCCATCCTTCTTTCATACTATTTAATATTCTAGTAAAAATATACATATTACATTTTTGTTTAGTATTTAAAGCAGCTATAGAACATTCATAAGTAAGTCTTGGAGGGGTGTTTACTCTTTTTGTTTTTACATCTATTTTAAAATTATTATGTATTATATCGTAATCATATGTATTACATAATTCAGATTTTAAAAAATTAGAAACTATTATTTCTCCTAAAAATCCGTGTACGTTTCCCTGTCCTTTTGTTATTGAATTATTTAATCGTCCCATTTTATTAGCTAAATGCTCTGCTTTTTTTATATCTTCAGGAAGTATATTAATGTGTTTCACTCCAGTTATCTCCTATATGATATTCACCATCTAAAGGACACTTCATGTCAAACTCAAGTCCCGCCTGTTGTATAGCTTTAACTCCTAACTTACCTACCTGCTGTGCATCTTTTTCAGCTACTTCTATCTGCCATTCATCATGTATGTTAGCGACAAAGTGGGCATCAAGATTATGTTCTATAATGTATTGGTTTAAAAGCTCTAAAGCTTTCTTCATTACTATACTACCACCGCCCTGTAATAAAGCATTGAGGGCTGAATGTGCTGATCTAATATAAATCTTACGACCATCTAACCCTTTGATGAAACCTTTTGCTGCTGCTCTCGTAACTCTGTTTTTAAGAGTTCTAAGTGATGGGAGATTATCAAGGAAGCGTTGTTTAAGTCTTTGACCATCTTGTTTGCTTCCCCCAACCACACTTCCAATTTTTTCATTTCCTGCTCCGTATATGAAGGCATATATAAAAGTTTTTGCCTGATTTCTAGATTTAAGTCCTGCAATTTTTTGATTAGCGGAGTGTATGTCTCCATGTAAAATTTCATCAGTGAACTCCTTGTCGTTCATATAATGTGCAAGCATCCTAAGTTCTAGCCCCGAAGCATCTATACCTACTAGGTTATAACCTTTGGGTACTATCCAACAAGCTCTACAATCTTTTCCATAAGGAGAGCTAGAACTAGGAACTTGTGCAAGGTTAGGTTCTCGGTGAGTCATACGTCCTGTTATAGTTCCATTGGGATTAACAAAGCCGTGAACTCTACCATCATCATCTGCATTATCTAACCAAGATTTAATTTGAGCTATACGTTTTTGGTACATCAAATAGTCAGCTATAAGTTTAGCTTGAGGTATAGAATCTATTCTTTTAAGAGTTGATTCATCTACAATAGGCTGACCAGTAGGAGTAAACTTACTAGGCTTCCAACCAAACTTCTGTAAGTATTCTCCTATTTGTTTTCTAGAACCTAGATTAAACTCTGTTCGACTAATTCTTGCAACTTGATCGTGAGCTTCTAAAGCATCATACTCATCAGAGTTTAGTCTATACTTAGTACCATCAGAAGCTACAGCCATTCTAGATAGTTTACCTGCTTTAGTTTTAACAGGATAAAGAATTAAAGTATGTTCCTCTGGCTTAAATTCTTTATGTACTTCTGCAACTGTAGCATCTAACTTATCTTTTAATGTAGCCAACAAAAGCGTAGCAAACTTAACATTTAACAAGAATCCCTTATCTCTTTGTTTAGTTAATATACCTGCTATACTTTGTTCTAAGTTTATAGAGTCTCTAGAAAACCCATGCTTCTCTTTACTCAAAGCATCATAAACTCTTTTGTTAAGTAATACATCACGCTCACAATACTTAACCATATCAATAGAGAATGTTTGGTAATCATTAAACTCTATCTTAGGACAATCTAATCTAAAACCCCAAGACTCAAGGCCATGATTACCCTCTCGTACTGGATTGAATAATCTAGAAAGAACTAAAGTATCTATTAGTTTTTTGCCGGACAAATCAACACCAGTAAGTTTTTTCAGTACAGGTATATCAAAACCTATAATGTTATGACCTATAAGTTTATCAGCATCCTGTAAAGCTTGAAGACCTTTATCAAGTTTGTCACCCCAATAAGAACAAACGTGTTCTGTATCGACATCACAGGTACTTAAACACCAAATCTTAGTGGCATTTAAGTCATCTGTTTCTATGTCAAATACTAAAGAGGTCATAACTCTACTCCATCATCTTCAAAGTCTGCGGAATCTAACTCTTTAAGTCTACCAGTATCTTGATCATATAACAAATGGGTAGCCATACCAACGTCACCAGTATATCTAGATTTAAGTATCCGCATATGAGTTGTTTGAGAATCTATAGGATCATCAGATTGTTGGTTACGTTCAAGAGCTATAACACAATCAGATAACTGAGCGATAGACTGAGAACCTCTGAGGTGATTGAGTCCTACTGTCACTCCATTCTCATGTCCTCTATTACCTTCAACCCTTCTTAGGTGTGAAACTAATATCATACCCGCCCCTGTTTCTTCAACGATAGATCGTAGTTTAGTCATAATACTATCTATGGTTCTACGTTCATCGCCCTCAGTGGTAGCTGATACAAGCATATGTAAGTGATCTACTACTACCCACTTACAGTCACAACCTATAATCATAAACCTAATCTTACTAAAGATTTCATCTATATCATTAGAGCCAAAGTGAGCATGAATCCACACTCTACCATCACTATAAATTTTATTATAAATTTCATCTAAATATTTTTGATCATAGCCTTCTCTAACATGATCTATATACAGTCTATCATTAGCCTCAATAGACATAAGACAATCCAATGTCCTCATGTCATGTTCTTCAAGAGCTACAATGCCTACATTATCTTGAGTCTGAGTTATAAGCCAATGCTCTAGCTCTCTAGTAATACTAGACTTACCTAGACCAGTACCACCAGTTAGGGTAACTAGCTCACCTGATCTAAGACCATGAAGCTTTTGATTTAAACCTTCCCACGGATAAGGGACAGACTCTTTCTTTTCTCTATTAAAGTATTTCTCTTTTAAATCTCCGGCATTAACCACACCGCTAGGAGTATATATCTTAGCACTCCACCAAGCAGTAGTATAAGCATGGGAACTGCCTTTGCGTAGCATATCATTGGCATCTTTAAAGTCCTCTGGTAAATTCATTATCTTAGCTTTACCGGGGCTTAATATTCTAGCTACCTTTTTAGCTGCATCCCTGCCCGGTTTATCATTGTCGAAATTAATTACAACTGTGTCGAACTTCTCTAAGAACTCAAGGGATTGTTTAACATCTTTGACTGCACCACCCGCCCCATTCTTAATAGAAACTACAGGCCACTTGGAACCAAGCAATTCGTATGCTGCCATTGCATCACACTCACCCTCAACAAGAGTTATAAACTTACCGCCTGATTGACATAGCTGTTCACCAAACAATCCACTGCCTTGTCCAGTTCCTTTCCATGTAAACATTTTGTTTTGTTCTCTTACTTTATAACCTACAATTTCATTGGCTATATAGTAAGGATAAAGATGTTTAACTATTTCTCCCTGTAAGTTCTTTATAGCTTTGACTCCAAAAGTCTTAGCTGAGTTTAAAGATATACCTCTATCAGTAAGAGCTACAAACTCTCCTTCTGCATTATTCATAGCATTATTCCTGTAAGGTTTAATATCTACAGGCTGTTTACAAAAATCATTTTCAGGAGTAAAGCTACTTCTACAAGATGACTCATAGTTTTTAAAGAATGTTCTACAACTAAAACAATAGCCTGACCCGTCATCATTTACTGAGACAGGATCACTTCCCCCACACTCAGGGCAGGGTAAATGATACTTAGCAAATCCCATATCTAATCCTCTTTATCGGGCTGAACGTATGCTTCGTTAACATCCGGTGTAGAAGGATCATCAGCTTTATATTGTCCTGTAGCAGTCCTCGCTCTTTCAGGTTTAATAAGTGTATCATCATTACATTCATTATCCATAATGCTTTGGCGTAATGATTGCAATGCTTCTCGTTGTATCATAACTCTATCACTTAAATCAGACAGTTCAGTAACAGCTTTCTGCGCTAATTTAAATTTTAATTTACCTTCATCGCTGAAAAGGGAGACATTAAAGTCTCCCTCGTCAGTCCTGAATCTTGGAGTTTCAGGAGTTACATTCATAGTTCATCATCCTCTTCTAAAGATTCTTCGACATCAAACTCATCACCCGCTTGATTGTAGGATACCAAGTCAAGAACTTGTACAGCTTGAAGATCAAGACCCTTAAAGGTTTGTCCTTGTCGCTGAACTTCCCACTCTTTGTATTGAACATTACAGGTTGATCCATTACCTACTGATACATCTATTTCATTCTTAGATTTATCAAATAGTTTTGGAGCCGGACGAGTCATACCATTCGGGCCATTAACTTTTCTTTTAATAACAACTGCTTTACCGTTCTCAGTTTCTTTTATTTTGAAGCCACGCTTCTCAAAATCAGTAGCAGTATTGTTATCCAATAATACATTAACTGTATATACTGGTTCATAGGTTGTGTTTGGAACAGTTATAGATGCCCACTCTACTTTGCAGTTTTTAAGTACCGCCATGTGTTATACCTCCATAGGTATGTTGTTGATAATTCTATTAAATTAGACATCCTTGTCTGTCTTTCTTCCTTTATGCTTTATATAACCTTTCTTTGATTCCTTATATTGATCTGAGTGTATCATAGATTTGTTAAACTTTCTAGCATTTTTAGCTACAGGATTACTTTTAATTAATTCATGTGGAGATTTTCTACGCATATTATCTTCCTCGTATCTATCTACGATCAACCGAACTGCATCTACATATGCTATATCTTTTTGAGATTCATAAGGTAATCCTTCTAAAGTATCTAGAAGTAATCTTAAATCATCATAAGTTTTTTTCTGTATCATTATGGATTTTATCCCAAGTACCATCCATATAAGAATCTATCATAAGATAAATAGCTATGTCAACACTAATTATAATAATAAAATATATTGTTCCAATTATCATTTGATAGCTCCACAAGCTCTGCTTTTTTGATTCTCAGTCATTGCTAATCTTTGACCATCTGAATAGGTACAAGGAGTACACTTCTGTATTTGACCGCCAGAGTTTACATAAGCTTTAATTTGAACCTCTAACTTTTTACTAAGTTCTCTTTTGTTTTCTGTAAATTTTGTTTTATTTTTTTTATATTTATTTCTATAAAATAAAAGTTCTCTGTCAGTTGTTTTTTTATGTCGTTGCTTTGCGCTCATCAAAGTTACCCCACTCATATTTATCATCATTAATATTTATATTTGTTTGCATTTGAAAATTACCAGTATCCATGATCTCTATCTCTAATAGTTTAAAGTCAGTATCATGTTTATCTTTCATAAGCTTTTGAATATACTCAGCATTTTTTTTATTTATATAACACAGCTTATGCCTATCTTCTATAAAGTTTGATGCCTGTACAGTGGCTAACATATATACATTCATTATATCACATCTCCAGTATCTTTAGTTACAAAGTTGCCTGATCTTTTTTCATAGAATACACCGAGAGCCTCAGTAATTTCATTAAAAGCTTTCTGCCATTCTATGTCATCAGGATCATAGTCTGAATAGTTAAGCATTATCTTTAGTGCTTCATTGATTTTCATATTTATTCTCCAAAAAAACGGGGGGTTTTTACACCCCCCAAAGGACTACACCACACGCAACAAAATTAGACTGCTATTTTAAATCCCCACTCATCTTTGTTCAAGACCTTTTGAACTTTATTTTCTCTAGTATGTTGGATACTAGCAGAGTATGTAGGAGCATTAGACTTTGAAACATGAGTAGACCAATCAGTAAGTGTATTATAAACACCCCAAAGATTCTGACCTAGAGCATTTTTGTAGTGAGTATTCCAACGATCCCAAAGATGTAAAAAGTTTCTATTGTTTTTGATATTCTCTTGCTCAGTAAAGTGTATACCATCTACAACTTCTATAACTCCATGATTGCCATCAGATTCACTTGGAGCCATATGTCTTTGCAAACTATTAGCAATCTCAGGTTTTTGAACTACATCAGCAAAGATTCGTAAGGCTTTGTAATTATTGCATCTAGTACCATGCCATCTATGCCATACTTCAGACTGCTCCATAAATACTGGAACTGCTTTAGTCATCATATCAGCAGCATGATCTAGGTTTAAGTGTATGTTATGTCTAGATTTATAGAGGGTTGCTACATCATTTAAAAATAATTGATTGTTCTGACAAGCACCTTGTTTAGCTCCGGCTGAAACTATATAAGCCCAAACACCATTAAAACTATTAGTAGATAGAAATCTTAGATTTGCTTTATCACCATCTGGAGTATACAAATAATGATTAGGTAAATCATGTTTGACATAACATTTTTTACCTGTCTTATCTAAAGAAATAGTTTCTTTTATAGAGCCGTCAGCTAAACCAGATCGAATAATAATCTCTCGCTGATTATCTATCATTTCTTTGTGGGTCAAAGGCTTATAAGATTTACTGTGAATCCCTAGTATTTGCCCGTTGTCTTTACGAACACTGGCATATTTATTATCTACAATAGCTCCAGTATTATCTAAACGTAAATTAGAATACTCTACGCCAAAGTCAGCACCATTATAACTTGCTTCTCTTAGTGCTAGTCGAGCTTCGTTTTGAGCGTTAGTGTTAAAAGATGTTATATTTTGCATGGTATATCTCCAAGTTTTAAAGTTTAATAATCGTCTAAATAACCTAAAAAAGTATCACCAGATTTGTTTGATACTTTTACTATCCAATAGTCTCCTGTAATACCTAATGCTTCTACAAGTTCTACATTATAGATATAGTCAGAGTCATATTGATTCCTCATTGAATCATATGCACCTTTTAAAGTGCGATATTTAAATGGTTCCTTTAGAAACATCATGGTCTCCAGTTAAGTATGTGTAATGTAATTCAGATACATGATGAGCGTCAATAAAATCTTTAGGATACTTGTCTGCTATCATTGAACACCAAGAGTTCCAAAGATTTCTAGTGCCGTAGTCATGGCATAGTTTTATATATTGTTTTATCTTTTTCTCATTGTTTTCTATACCTCGCTTGCTAGTTAAATTTTTGTTTAAAACCAATGACTTAGGATCGATACCATAAGTTTTTATATTATGAACATCCATACAGCCAACTAAACCAGATACTAATTGACAAACAAATCCGGCTTTAGCTATACCTAAACCATCTATTTTTAAAAATATTTTCATCAGTGAAAATGCTTTAAGATCATCAGAATAATATGAGTTTAATGCAGCCATCATTTGACCATACATAAAATGTTTATGTGTAGATATGTAGTCATAAGTTGCTGCTTTGTTACCCCAAACATATATAGAATCTTTCTTTTCTCTTTTAACTGATGACAACATATGACCAACTGTAGACCATTTTTGTTGTATACTTAACGAAACCATTAGTATAACTAAAGCTAAGTTATCAGCGTTCCTTTGAGCAAAAGAATTTATTTTAAAATTGTGGTTGAGAAACATAACGAACTCTCCGTTTATTAGAAATTCTTCTTAAATAATCTGTGTAACATCTTGCACACCATAAAACTTCTCCGGCTTCAGTGCTTTGAGAGACTACTAAGCCTTGAGTTTGGCTACAAGATACACATTTTTTCTTTTCTTTAGACATAACTCTCTCCAACTATTTCTACAGGGTCTTCAGTTTGTATCCATACTTTAGCCCCACATGACAATGGTTTGTCGGGACTATAAATAACTCGTCCATTAGTAAACTTAACTTCATTACATTTAATATTTTGTTTATAATTTTTTACAGTTAGTACAGGCTTGTTAGCCCCTTTATTATTAGCTTTAATATTGTGTTGATTTACATGGATGTAGGTCTTCATGTTAATGTAACTCCTCATCATCATCTTTATTAATTACTACTTTATATTCACTTGCTGCGGTATCAAATGCTTCTTTATCCCATTCTTGATCTTCTATAATTTTATTTACTAAAATTTGCATAGCTAAAGAACCTTCAAGCAAACCAACTTCAAGCTTACCCATTATCATAGCTATTGCAGTTTTAGCAGTATGAATTTCATTAACAACTCGTTGAGCTTCTTTTCTATCTTTTTTATGTTTAACACTACGCCATTCTATTACTTTACCCATTGTGGTTCTCCTATTATCAATATTGTTTTTTAATTCCAGATTTTTCTTGGTCATCATAACCTTGATTGTACTCGCTAAGTTCCTTAGTATTTAAATCTGTTATTTTTTTTGAATCATAAGTAGCCCCCTCATAATAATGAGGTTCTTTAGGTCTACCATAATAACTATCAGCAGAACCTCTATCATATGGACTACCATGTCTTAAACTAATTTCTTGCACACTAACCTCCAAGCTAACTTTAGTGGTGGACAGGGTAGGATTTGAACCTACGAAACCTAAAGGTGACAGTTTTACAGACTGTTTGCTTTAACCACTTGCATACCTGTCCTCGATTTGGCCGAGCCGTAGAACGTCTTTAATAACCCTTCTACACTTCGTTAGAAGGGTTTTAAAGACTTCTAAAATAATATATTAACTACCATAAATAAAATAAAAACTATCGTTACAACCATTCCTAACGCTCCAAAATTATCCATATTAATACTCCTCCTTCCAATTTTTGGGAAGCCTTCTACGCTTCGGCTTATCTTTATAAAAAGTTTTAGTTTCATCAAGATAATATGGCTGAGTTACACAAAATCTGCCAAAGGCATCACTAGCAGCTTTACGCCAATAGTAATTTTTTAAATATACTCTGGCTTTAGCCACACTAAGTTTAATAACTCCAAAGCCAAAGGACTGTCGAAACGTAGCCCACTTTCGACCCCAAGTAACATTATAATATCTTTGACCATTTTTAATATTAATATCTATAGAGAATTTATCTCCAGATTTAGGGCCGAGCAATAAACTTTTATACTCTTTGAAATTACTTGTATCGATAGTATCTTTAAATAAATATTCAGACATTTCTAGCACTCCTATTGGCTCGTCTAAGTTTATAATTTTTAGGATAAGTTTCTTTATACCAAAGGTATTCTGGAAGCGATCTCTCGCCCTCCTTAACTTTAGTTATTTTACCATTAGATTTAAAAAACTCTATGATTTGATTATTTAAATTATTATTATTCATAAAGACCCTCTTGAGCAGTTTGAATTACAAATTCAAGATTTTCTAAATCTCTTATATTTTGTTCAGTAAACTTACTACGGCCTCGCCCTAGTAAATCTAAAACTTGAGTAGCATAACGATTCATAGGTTTATAACCTTGAAGCGAACCATTCCAATAAACTTTTTTTACTAATACAACTTGTGTAGCCATAATCGCTCTCCAAAGTGTTTGTAGTCTTTCTAAGTACCTTCACTATGTTAAGGTACTTAAAAGACTATTTAAATATTTATTTAAAATTTCTATTTCTAAAACACCAATCTTTGTGGGAGTTATTTCCAGTAGATTTAACTATATGAATAGCTAATATTCTTTTAGACCTTGAATATCTGTCAATTTTATACAAATCTGAACCTGACAAAAACTTATAGTTATTATATCTAACTAACCGGAGAGAAGGATTTAACAAACATAAAATTAATCTAAAATATATAAACATAATAAAACTCCAAGAAGCCCCCCGAAGGGGGCAGTTAAGATTTAAGAACTAGGCTGAGTAAGATGAGCCAAGATAGAATCCATTTTAGATTCTATACCTGAAAATCTGTCTTCAGATTCAGATATAAAAGCTTCCAGAATCGTTAGCCTCTGGCTAAGTTCGTCAGCCTTGGAAGTAGTCTTCCAAGCTACGTTAGATTTTATAGCTTGCTTGGGAGCCTCTGGCTCCTCTGAAACTTTCGGAGTAGCCTTTGGCTTGGGAGAAGTTTTAACTTTCTTGGTAGCCTTTGGCTTGGCAGAAGTCTTTGACTTCTTGGAAGCCTTTGGCTTGTCTCCAAGACCATCGGTCTTGATTAAGTCTAAGATTTTCTTGGGACAAGTCTGTGACTTGAACCATTTCTGAATCATTCCATGATTTGGCTCCATTCTCTGAATAACTGCCGTTATTCTGGGCCGTAAGATTTTATTAACCTGCACTCCAGAAACTCCTAGAGTTTTAGCAGCCATTGGAGTAAATCTCGAAGAGATTGCAAAAACTTGCTTCAAAGAAGCAGTACGAGTTGAATCGATTGTAGCGAAGTCAAAATTTGACATGGTTGAACCTCCGGTTCATTTGGTGGCGAAATTGCCGTTGAAAACTTTGGGAACCTTTTGTGTCCCTCTCAAAAAACGAGAGGGACATAAAAGTTTCTTTATATAAATAAAATCTAAGATTTTAAAACTTGCTGAAGAAGCTGATAATCTTCCTTTGGAAGACCGAGATTTGCAAAAGGATGCTTTGCATCATATTTTTTAATCCTTTGGATTAATCGGTCAGTATTTAAATCGTAAGATTTAAAATCTAACGAACCTTCTTCAAACATTTCTTTTAAAAGTTTAAACTTTTCTAATAATTTTCTCATTGTAAACTCCTTGAGTTTAAAAGTTGTGGTGTCGTTGTTGACCCCTCTATTAGAGGCAAATTTTGAAATCGATGTCAACAAAAAAATGTGCATGATTTTTCCTATGCATTATGCGTTGAAAACAGGCGATTTTTTGGGATTGAGCCGGAACTCTTTATTCTTGGTGTGTGTTTTGGCGGGAATTTAACTTGTTAAATCGTGTGGAAAATACACGAAGAATCAGGTAGAATTTATAAACTCTCCAGAGAGTTTCTAAGTTTGGTAGATAAGGTTCTAAGTTATTGAATCTAAAGGATTCAAAGAGACTCTAAAGTTTACTTTAGAGACTTATAAATCTCTTGAGATTTATGGAAACTAGAAAGTTTAGATCGAAGATCTACGGAGAACTTTAAAGTTTCTTTGGAATCTTGGAAGATTCCAGAGAGTTCTAGAGTTTTCAAAGTCAAGGACTTTGAAGATTTCATAGCCCTTTGAAGTATATCCTATACTTCATAAGGGCTAGGCAGGAGGCCACCCCATCCCCCCTATATATATACTAATACAAATACATTTTGAAGGGTTTTAGAGTGTCAACCAGTTAGGGCGGGAACTTTAAAGTCTCTAGAGTGTCTTTAGAGGAAGAGTCGGGGCTGTATAGGATGTAGTGAACCCCGGTGGGTTCTATAGTATTATACATATAAATCTTTAATTTGTCAATAGGTGTTACACTTTATTACATTATTTACTTGACAAACCCTGTAAAACTATGTATAATATACAGTATTATGAAAAAAGAATTAACAGTCAAGCAACAGACTTTTTTAGACCATCTGATAGATACAGGGGGTGATCCTAAGAAAGCTGCAAAGTTAGCCGGATATTCCGAAAATGGACATTGGCAAGTCGTACAAGCACTTAAAAACGAAATAATCGAACTAGCCTCTAACATACTCGCGCAATCCGCACCTAAAGCAGCTATGAAACTTGTGGATGTTATGGAATCCGATAATCCAATTCCACAGGCTAACATTAGGCTCCAAGCTGCCCAAACTATCTTAGATAGAACTGGCTTGGGTAAGCAAGAAAGAATGGATGTTAACCACAAAGTCGAAGGTGGTTTATTCATACTCCCGGCTAAAGATGAGATTATTATAGATGCAAAAGCGGAGATCGAGTAGTACAATCCCATTTGGGTATGAACTATCTGAAGATAATAAAACTTTAAAGCCTATAGAAAATCAATTAGAAGTTTTAAAGAATGTATCTTCTATGGTAAAAGAGGGTATACTTTCTTTACGAGAAGGAAGTCTTTGGATAGAACATAAAACCGGGAGGTCTTTAAGCCATACAGGGCTAAAGAAAATTATAACGAATGGAAGATTGGAAAGAGAATCCACAGAACTACCTGACTGATGAAGACGGGAACTTCATACTTAAAAAGGATGGTACTCCCCGTAAAAAGACCGGAAGGCCCAAAGGGTCTAAAGGTAGAGGGTATAACTACCACTCTGAGACTAAGGCAAAGATTAAAGCAAGACGAGCAGTTAAAGATAAAGAAAGAAGAACAGAAAAATTAAAACAAAGACTAGAAGCTAAACGAAATTCATTAAATGCTTCTAAAGAAACATTAAACAAATTAGAAAAGAAAACAACTAATAAAGTTGTTACTGAAGATATACTAGATAAAGTACCTAAAGCTCTAAAGCAAGAAGTCGATGACAATGTTATATTCAAGCCTAACAACGGGCCACAGACAGATTTCTTAGCAGCACCAGAGCGTGATGTACTTTATGGTGGTGCAGCAGGTGGTGGAAAGTCTTATGCTATGCTTATTGACCCGCTACGCTTTGCACATAGAGCAGCGCATAGAGCTTTAATACTTAGGCGATCTATGCCAGAGTTAAGAGAACTTATAGATAAAAGTAGGGAACTTTACCCCAAAGCATTTCCGGGGTCTAAGTACAAAGAGGTTGAAAAACTTTGGAACTTCCCAAGCGGAGCCAAAGTAGAGTTCGGCTTCTTAGAGCGAGATGCCGATGTCTATCGGTATCAGGGCCAAGCCTATTCTTGGATTGGTTTTGACGAGATTACTCACTTGCCCACTGAGTTTGGATGGAATTATCTCGCTTCTCGCCTAAGAACGACCGACCCTGAGATTACACCCTATATGCGGTGTACAGCAAACCCCGGTGGTGTTGGAGCTACATGGGTAAAGAAGAGATATGTTGATCCGCATCCACCTAACGAATCGTTTACTGGAGAAGACAACCTAACTCGAAAGTTTATTCCGGCTAGGCTAGAAGATAATCCTTACTTAGCTGAAGATGGTAGATATGAAGAAATGCTAAAAGCATTGCCTCCAACTCAAAGAAGGCAGCTTTTAGAAGGTAATTGGGATGTTAATGAAGGAGCAGCCTTTACCGAGTTTGAACAAGACATACACGTTATTACACCTTTTGAAATTCCTATATCGTGGGAACGTACAAAAGGTATTGACTATGGATATGCTTCTGAAAGTTCTTGTGTATGGGGAACAGTAGACCCATCAGACGGTACTCTTATAATTTATAGAGAATTATATCAAAAAGGTTTGACGGGAGAAGATTTAGGAGATAGGATTACTCAAATGGAATTAAGTGATCCTTATTCAGTTCAAGGGGTTTTAGACACGGCAGCGTGGGCTAGGACAGGAACTACAGGCCCAACAGTAGGTGAGTCCTTAATTCGTGCAGGTCATAAACTACGAAGGGCCGATAAAAATAGGATACAAGGAAAGATACAAATCCACGAATACTTAAAAGTGCAACAAAGCGGTAGGCCACGACTACAGATATTTAATACTTGTCCTAACCTGATACGGGAGCTACAAAGTATTCCTCTGGATCGTTCAAACCCCGAAGATGTTGATACTCATGCGCCAGATCATGCTTATGATGCTCTGCGCTACTTAATAATGTCTAGACCAAGAATACAAGATTCTTTTAGCAGAATAAGAAATCTACATTTGGAACAGGCTTATACCCCGGCTGATAGCGAATTTGGCTATTAGTAAAATAATTTTATAACTCAAGCGAGGAAATAACCAATGGCAAATCCAGTATATAATGTTAGAGATACAGGCAGAAACTCTGCTAGAACAGGTGATGTAAGAGAGATGGCTGAGAATATGGTACATTCTTGGACTTCTGTAACTACAGGAACTATTGCAGTTACGGCTGACACAAATACTGATGTTAGTTTTACACAACCTGCCGATACAATTATTCGTAACCTTATTGCTATTCCGGCAGGTAACATTGTTACAGCAGGAGCTTCAGGTGATGATGTTGATTTTGATTTAGGTACTTCAGCAGGTGGTGGTCAAATTATTGATCAAAAAGCTATCTTAGATGATGGCGGTTCAGCAGTAACTTGGACAGCTAATGCACCTTTGTATATTATTCAAAACTCACATGGTCATGCAGCAAACCAATTTGTAAGTACATCTACTACAGCAGGTGTGGTTGGTGGCCCTGCTACAAGTGAAGCTATTGTCATAGCAGGTACTTTGTATACAGCTAGTGCAAGAACACTTCATGCTCGTCTTACGCCATTAGCAAATAATCTTGCTACGGCAGCAACGACTGTGACTTACTTAGTTCAGTTCTTACACATGGGTACAACACCTGATCAATAGATCATAACTGTTTAATCATGGACGCTGCCTTTGGTGGCGTTCGTGGTTGTTTAAGGTTTTAATATGGCTGAAGAAGAAAATACTTTAATACAAAATGCTGATGGTCTTTACTTTGAATCGGTAGATGATGAAGAAGGTATGAACTTAAATCTTGAAGAAGATTTAAATAATAAACTTGCCGGACTTATACAAGACAGATTTACTTCTGCTGAGTTAGCTAGAGATGCTGATGAAAATAGATGGATGACATCCTACCATAATTATCGTGGGCTATATCCTAAAAATGTAAAGTTTAGAGAATCAGAAAAATCTAGAGTATTTGTAAAAGTTACTAAAACAAAAGTTCTTGCAGCTTTTGGTCAATTAGTAGATGTTATCTTTGGAGGCAATAAGTTTCCTATAGGTGTGTCAGAAACTAAAATACCAGAAGGTATTCCAGAAATTGCACATCTAGATACTAATAATCCTGTGCCGGGAATTGAAACTAGCATGGGTGATGAAGGCGATGAAGAATTAGAAAATCCTTATGATGTAGGTTATGAAGGAGATGGTAAAACTTTAAAAGCCGGAGCTACTTATGGCTCTGGTAAGTTTGAAGGATACTTAGATAAAAAAGCTCAAGACTCTTTAACTGAAGGGGCTTCTTCAAATCCACAGCTCCCAGAAATAAAACCTGCACAAAAAGCAGCTAGACGCATGGAAAAATTAATCCATGACCAAATAGAAGAATCTAATGGTGCTAGTGAAATAAGAAGTTCTTTATTTGAAGCATCTTTATTTGGAACAGGAATTGTTAAAGGACCATTTAATTTTAATAAAACATTAAATAGGTGGACAAATGAAGATGGCGAACGTAGTTATAATCCTGTCCAAGTTCGTGTACCTAGAATTGAATTTGTTAGCATATGGGATTTTTTTCCAGACCCTAACGCTACTAGTATAAATGAATGTGAATATGTAATCCATAGACATAAACTTAATCGTTCACAATTTAGAAGTTTAGCTAAACTACCTTACTTTGATAAAGATCAAATAAGAGCTTGTCTTGAGATGGGTCCAAGCTACGAAGAAAAAGATTATGAGTATGAACTAAAAGACGATAATAGAATGTCTGACATGGGTTCTGCTAAGTATGAAGTACTAGAATATTGGGGCATTATGGATGCTCAATATGCTAGAGAAGTAGGCATGGAATTAAGTGATGATGTAGATGATTTAGATGAAGTTCAAATTAATGCTTGGATTTCTAATGGCAAAGTACTAAGAGCAGTTGTAAATCCATTTACGCCACATAGATTACCTTACCATGCTTTTTCTTACGAAAAGAATCCTTACAGTTTTTTTGGTATTGGTGTTGCTGAGAACATGGATGACTCTCAAAAGATTATGAATGGTCATGCTCGTATGGCAATAGATAATCTAGCACTATCAGGATCACTAGTATTTGATGTAGATGAAACTGCTCTTGTAGGTGGGCAGAGCATGGAAATATATCCGGGTAAAGTATTCCGCAGACAAGCAGGAGTTCCGGGTACAGCCATAAATGGTTTAAAGTTTCCTAATACATCTACAGAAAACATGATGATGTTTGATAAGTTTAGACAACTTGCAGACGAACAAACAGGAATACCTAGTTACTCTCATGGACAAACAGGTGTTCAAAGTATGACAAGAACAGCATCAGGTATGTCGATGTTACTTGGAGCAGCTTCACTAAACATAAAGACTGTTATTAAAAATCTTGATGACTTTCTTTTAAAGCCGTTAGGTGAGGCGTACTTTCAATGGAATATGCAATTCTTAGAAAGTAAGTTGGGCGTAGAAGGAGACTTAGAAGTTAAAGCTACTGGTACAGCAAGTCTTATGCAAAAGGAAGTACGAAGCCAAAGACTTACTACTTTTCTTCAAAGTGTACAGAATCCTGCTATTGCTCCGTTTGTTAAGATTAATAAACTAATTGGAGAGCTTGCATACTCGCTTGATCTTGATCCTGATGAAATACTCAACGATCCAGAAGAAGCAGCTATTATGGCTCAAATTATAGGGATGCAAAATAATGTTGGACAAGCAACTGGCGAAACGCCTCTCACTCCTAACGAGCAACAAGGAGTTATGGGAAGCCCTGAAGCAACACCTGAACAACCTCAAGACATTGGAGTTACGGGTACTGGTGGGGGCAACATCGGAACAGGAAATGTACCGCAGTCAGGGGAGGATCAATTCTCTGGAACGCCTAGAGCAGTTGAAGGATGAAATTAGTGAAGCTAAAGGAAGAGACTCCTAGTTATGAAGGAAAGTTTTGGTCTTATTCAAAAAGAAAATTTGT
>VTLG01005196.1_pt1 | contig 44457 bp, 62 predicted proteins | sample 4694571 | NCBI WGS metagenome assembly VTLG01 (sample SAMN12604809, study PRJNA352737) | marine metagenome | biome: ENVO:00000447; feature: ENVO:00000209|ENVO:00000569|ENVO:01000036; material: ENVO:00002151; isolation source: viral sequences binned using virsorter ...
TCTCAAGGCTGCATTTAAACTGGGGCCAATAAAATGCTCAGACACTTTAAATGTAAATGTTTTTGTTGTACCAGGTTCCCAAATACGGCTTGTTTCTGTGATGCAGGTGGCTAGGCACGAACCAATCGTGTATTGTTCCCCAGAAGAAAGCGCTTCGTCTACGTCAATTCTGCGGCGATCAATTGCTTGCCTTACGTCTTCTGTGCCCCACGTTCCAAAATCAGCAAAATCATCTTCGTCTATGCCTTCGCCCGAAATTTGGTATTGAAAAGTTTTGTTACTGTCATTCCTTGAAATTAATGCGGCGTAGATTGGAAAATCAGCACGCACTTTCCGCCTTTTAGCTCTTGCTGCATCTTTGGGTTCGCCTTTTAAAGATTCTTGTATAAGCACAAGTTCATAATTAACCTTGTATCTCATCCCGTTAGGAAACGGCGAGTACACGCCAAATTCAGTTTGTGAAGCTGGAGTACGCGCACCAGAGAAAATAGGCTCCCATTGCCTTTGAAACCCTTCGTGCCACTTTGTTGAAAAAATGTCGTTATCGTTCCGGTCTTCGTCATTGTTTATGGTTCCTTGTGGGTATTTATGGTGTGTTTTTAAGCGATTGCTGCCAGGACCTCCGTCATTGAAGTACAGCGCAAACTTGCCGTTGGGGTAATCCTTCAACAGGGTGTCGCCAATAGCAAAACCTTCGAAGTCTGGGTTTTGTGCAATTCTGCCATGACTAAGGAGCACTACTGCCTTAAGCTCTTGGTGAGATTTGCGGCTCAAAAGTTGCGACCAAAGTAGTGTTGAATTGACTCGGACACCTTTGTCAGCAAACACTAAGGGAATTATCGATCCAATCGTTGCTAGTTCTTGAAGTGAACCAAAGCTGTTTTGAGGTGTGAATCTAGAGCGACCTGTTGCGTCGTCGGTTTGAAGTGATGGTGGGGTTTTCGGTTGCCTTGGTTTTGGTGCAAGCAGGATGCTTACTGCAGTCAGCGCAACGCCAATAAGAAGATTGACAATAACAGCGGTCGTAGTAGTTAATTCATTTTGTATATCAGGTATGTGCTCGTATTCAGCACTCCGTGTTCCGTTATACGCCTCCGCTTGTTCTACAAAAAACCAATATTCTTCTTCATTTAAACCAACGGCATTACACAGATCTACTTCGTACTGGAGTAGAACGCGACGACCGGCAGGTTTTCGGTGGGGGACCATGTCACCGCCGGCCCGACGAAACTCAGACATCCCTCTTCAAAATAAACTGCCATGCAATAACCTTCATCGGTTCGGCACAGCGCAACTGTTCCTATTGTAGGTTTATCGACTTGAGTGCCCCAGCGCTCCAGTTCTTCGCGAAAGATTGAGTAGTCCTTGCGGCGTAACCTTCTGTACCACTCGCGTGTTGGCTCGGTGCTTTCGATGCCGTAGTAAGCCAGAACTGTTTTGGTCAGGGACAAGCAGTCGGCGGTTCCGTGTTTGACTGGATCGCTGCCCAGCCTGTACTTCATGCCGATCAGTTTGTACGGGTTCAAATGTTTTGAATTTGGGCGCTTACGGGTAACGCGCCAACCATTTCTGTTGTCAAAACCTTGTGCGGCGCAGATACACCGACTGCATCAATACTGCTACTTAAAGTAATTTCAATAGTTTCTGGGTCGTACACCATACTCGCGGCAATCCAGTGCTCTGAAGTTAGTTCGCGTTTTACAGTAAACGCCATGGGATCCATGACGCAAGTTGTTGCTTGTATATTCCAGCGATTAGTGATAGCCGCGTAAGCTTTTTGCATGGACAGTTCGTTTTGCGCCAAAACCAGCTGGGCTTCCATGTTGTCACCAGTTCTGTTTTTTGCAGCACCTTGGTAAATAAAGGAGAGGTAGTTGTAGGGATGTTGAGCCGTTGATACCGGCACTCTTGGATCCGGGTTTGTGTCTCGCTTTCTAATTACGCGGCCCGGTTCGCTGTTTTGAAAGCGGTGTTGAATCCTGTCATTCGAATCTCTAACAACCAAAAAAGTTGTGATGCCGACAAGTGTGCTCATATTCCAACCCTCGAACGGTTAGAACGAGAATTCCTCATTGTTTTAAACGTACCAGCTTCGCCTAACTTTGCGCCATCTTTGGCGGCTCTAGTCATACCAGCGCGGAACTGCTCCTCAGTGACAAAGTTCATTCCGTTGATTTGGGTCACGTTGTAGTTGACGTTTAGGGATCCACCGCCACCGCCCGATCCGCCAGCGCGGTAACGGTCCATTGCTTCGGATGTGTTGCGGTGGATAAAGCCGGATTGGTTGCCCATGGTGAGCAACTCTGGTCCTTGCTCGCCAACCATGTAAGTTCCGTTGGGCCTGACTGGACCTCCGTTTGCTCTGAAGAAACTTGGCCCCGCAATAGACATATCGCCGTAAGCGCTAGCTGGTACTCCGCTAGCGCCTGGGCCTACTCCGCCCTGCAAAATTCCCAAGGCTTTCATGATCAGTGCTTTGGCGATCATTTGAGTGGCCATGTCGATAAAGGCCTTGCCGATGTTGGCGAACATCGTGCTCATTGCCTCTTCAACAGTCTGCGTTCCATTGATTACGCCTGTGATTGCAGAGGACATTGCAGTAGACACCTCACTGATAACTGTGTTTGACAAACTGATAATCATTCCGTTTACATCTTCTATATCGGCTTCAAGTTGGCTTACGTATTGCTGTAGTTGCATAGATTTCTTCAAAACATCGCTATCTTTTACGTTCTGTTTTCTGCCGCTTATGCCGTCAATAATGTCCTGTCTCCCTTCGCGCAGCTTATCAGCGAACTCTTTAAATTCATCTCCTTGAGGGAGTAGTGCAATTAGTTCGTCAATAGTGTTCACAGCTCTTTCTGCTTCAAACTCGATTTCAGCAAAAGCTTCAGCCAGTTCTGGTGATACGCCCTTCTGTAACTCGGTACGTGTTAGCTCCATTAACCTGTTTTGGGTCTCTAATGCTGTACTCGATTCACCTATTTTTGAGGTTTGACTTTCAAGCAAACTACTTAAGTTTGTGATCAGTTTTGCCCTCGCTGCGTCTATTTGATTTGCCTCTTGCATCAAAACAATTTGCTGCTGGAGCTCCGTCAAGAAGCTTTCAGTCGCTGTTTGTTGGGCTGCAATGCTTTGAGCGGCAACCATGCCCGGACCAGCGCCAACACCTTGTACTGCAGTTGCTTCGGGAATTTTCGATTCAAACCCACTAAGGCTTGTCTTCATCGAAGACAAAGACCTAGTCAGGGTGTTGATCCTGCTGTCAACTGAAGCGATTCTGATTTCGATTTCGTCGAGTTCTTGTTGAGTGCGTTTAACACCTCGCACGCCACCTGTAGCCCGGCCTCTTCTGTTGAAACCGCCGCCGGTTCTTTCTCTTTTCTCCCTAACTAGAGCAGATCTTTCTGCTTCAGCTTCTGCTCTCCTTGCAAGGAGTAGGGTTTGCGCTTGGAAAGCGATAACGCCTGACTCGAAGACTGCTATAGAACGCCGCTTTTCGAGCACTTTTTGGCGTAAAGCTTCAACTCTGATTGCAGTGTCTTCGTTAAACCGTGCGATTGCTCGGGCGTTGTCGAGCTTCAATCTTTCAATCTTTACAGCAGTCTCTTGGGCTTTTAGCTGAATTTCTTTTTCTGAGATGACACGGTCTTCTTGTGCAGCCTGGACCTGTAGCTTGTACTTCTCGACCGCGTCTGAGATTTGAGCACCGATGTTTGCTTGAGGGTCGCCAGAAATAGAGGCAGCGAGGCTTCTGTAGGTGGCCTGCAGTTCTTGTGCAGTTGCACGTCGCTGCTGGTTGAACTTCGTGAGTTGTTTTTCAAAATTAAGCTCTGCTTTGCGCCGCTTGAACTGCAGATCCTGCAGCGCTCTTTCGTTTTTACGCCGCTGGTTAAAAATCTTACGTTCCACGCTGAGCGCAATGCGTTCGCGCTGTTTTTCGATGTCGAGGTTGAATTTTGCGATCTCTTTGTTCTGTTGGATTCTTTTGTCTGAAAGCCGGTTGATGGCTTCCAGCTCGATTTTTTCCCTGTCTCTAATGCCTTTCTGTTGAATTTGTTGAATAACTCTTTCGATCCTTGCTCTTTCTTCTGCGGTGCGACCCTGGCCTAGGCGCTTGCGTGCTTCAGCAACTTCTTTTTCGCTCTTAGCGATAGATTCAAGGATTTTTTGCTGGGTGTTTAAAGCTTGTTTTTGCTCTGAGGTGAGTCCCACAGAATCCCTCAAGACTTGATTCGAGGCTTTTTGAGTTTTTAGGTTTCTCTCTAACGTGTCTGACTCTTTGAGCAGCTCTACTTGGCGTTTTTGGTACTCTTCAGAGCCTTTAATAGCTGCTTCAGTTAAAGCATCGCCGATACCGCCAACTCTTCCAATTTGGCCTATCAGAGAAAGTAGTACGTTAAAGCCTACGGCTATAGCCTGTACAGCTCTTAGTACAGCAGTTAATGCTTGGATGAATGGTGCGGCGATTACACCGACAAGTGTGCTGACGGAGTTAAGAACACCTTTCCAGGCTTTTTGAAGCTCCGAAAGACTTCCGGAAACGAGCTGCCCCAGCTTTCCTTCGAGGTCTCCTGTTTGTTTTGCTGCTTCTTGGATCGCTAACTTCTGTGCTTCCTCTGCTCTGCCCACGGCGGTCAAAGCTTCTATTTGCCTTTGGAGACTTGCATTAACTTCGAGGCCCGCATCACGCAGGCCCTGCATATTTGAGGTTGCTAGAGATAGTGCATCAGCAAGTTCTGCTGCTCGGACAACAGCCGTATCAAGGAAATCTCCGATAGTGGTGCCTGCCAAAGAACCAGCAAAACCGCCAACCCCTAGTGCTTCACCGAGTGCTCCGCCGATTGCACCACCGGCTGCAGCCCCTGGGCCTTGGCCGAATAGCAACGGGAATGCTCCGCCGATGATTGCGGAACCCTTTTGCTTGGATTTAAGTTTGGCCTGTTTGTCTAGTTCTACAGACTGTCTCCTCAACACTTGTAGTTCTTTGTCAAGCAGGAAAAGATTCTTTTTGTTTTGTGTATTTTGGTTTGTACCTGCCTGTACTTTTGCCCTGTCAAGGGCGTTTTGCGCTTTACTTGTATCTAAACCTTGACGAGCAAAGTTACTTATTTCAGAAACAGCATTTTTGATTCTTTCAGAGCTCTTTACTCTGTCTAGGTCGTCTCTTTGAATTTGTCTGTTGGCTTCGACTATACGCCCAACTTCTGTAGCAATAGTCTGCACGCCTTCTACGTTTCCTCCACCTTTAAAAAATTCAAAAGCTGATTGAAGCTCATCTAACGCTTTTCGATCCTCGGTTCTTCCAACACCAATAGCAGCAGCTTCTTTAAGTCTTCTTTTATACAGTCTAACAGCAGCATTTAATTTAATTTGTTTAATTAACTCTCTGCTAGTTTGATCTAAGGAGTTTTGTTTTTCTTTTGCTATTTGTTTGTAACCTGCAACAGATTCTTGTAAAAATTTCTTTACTTCGACTCCGCTAATGTCAGCTTTACTCGTAGAGTTTAATGCATTTATTTGCTTTTGTATACTGTTAATATCTTTTTTAAGCTTTTTTAAGCGGTCCGTGCCACTTACAAGCAGTTCGATCTTAGCCTGATAGCTTGCCACGAGCTGCTTACGTCTGTTTCTCTACTTTAGCGGCGGCGCTTCGCCTTCTCCATTGCTTTCTCTTGGTCCTCATTGAGGATGTGGAAGTAGGCGCTCCAGCCGATGAGTTCTTCTGGGGTCATCGTTGCAGAAACTTGGGCCACGCTCATGCCCAGTTCTTTGGCAACGCCAAATTTGAGCATGAGCCAGTTGTCTTTGCGTAGCTGGGCGCTCAGGATTTTGGGTCCAAGTCTTCAGACTCTTCTTCAGTCAAGACGCCGAGCATCAAAGCTTGGAGATCTTTGTCCTTGACTTCGTGCTTCAGCACGTCAATTTCGCCAGCGCTAAACAACTTGTTGCCATTTTCATCTTGGGCTTTGCCGATCAGAAGCTGGAGTGCGAAGGCATTGGCGTCTTCAGACTTTGCATTCTTTTGAGCACGCTCACGCTCAGCCATAGTTAGCGGCGTCACGTACATCTCAAACATCGTTCCATCCGAAAGTTCGACTTTCTTTTTTACTGGTTCGAGGTTGGCTGCCTTACGCAGCTTGTCGATTGCACGCAGAGATGAGGCGGGCATTAGCTCTTTTGATGTATGTCATTAATGTAGCCATTAAAAATAAAAACCCTCGGCGGGTAACCGAGGGTAAGCGTTTTTGTGCTCTGTACCTTACTAGGACTTGGAGAAGTCGAAGGTAGGGGTGGTAGTGGGGCGGAAGCTGATTTCCACAGACTGAGCATCATCAGGGTTGATGGACAGGTTTGCAGAAGTCAAGTTTGCTTCAAATTCAATCGAACGTGACTTAGTGTCGTCAAGCGTGCCACTTGTAAACACTTGGTCGGTGTAAAGCTTGAACTTTGCACCGGTTTGAATCCGTTGGATAACGTCTTCGACCATCCGGTTGCCCAGGGAATCGTCGGTGTCACTGAAGTAAACAGTGGCGCTTCCTGAACCGTCTGCGAAACCTGCGATAAAGGTTTTAAACGGAACGTGCTGACCGGGGGTTTTACCAATCGTGGTAACGTCGATTTCATCGCGAGTAATCTCAAAAGACCATTCGCGCACCTGTGAGACATTCGTAAAAGCGTTGTACTCAACCTGAAACTTGTTGGGTGCAGCAGCCGTGCCAACATCAGTGATGTCGATGGCAGAGCCGCCGTCAGTTGCAGAAACTTGCAGAACGCCGCTTCCAGCAGTGTATGCAATAACGTAATACACAGTGCCCGCGACAATACCGGCAGGAAGAGTACCGGTGCCGGAAGCACCCGTAGTGGTGTTAACGACGCTAAAGGACACAGGATCACCAACCTTAAAATTAAGGAAGGGAGCAACAGTAATGCTGTCACCAGAAGTGCTTACGTCAGTAGCGGAAGCGCCAAACTGGCCAAGTGTGCCAGCGGGTTTGTAATAGAGGGCACCGGAAGTGCCGGACAGAACGGTAGCGGCCATGAAAGCACCGGAGAATGAGGTTTTCTGCGGGCACTGCCCGGCTTTTTACAGGATAGCCGGTTTAGTTATGGCAGTACAGTTGCGCGATATGTGGCTTGAATTGTGCTCACAAAATGAGGTGACGTTTCGTCTGCTGAAAATGACGGGCCATCAATTTCTGTGAGCCTAAAAAATGTTCCGGTTGCTGGTTTTGCGGCTGAATTAAGTGTTTCCATAACATCAACGGCTGTAGTTAAAAGTGTTTGGTTTCGGGCTGGGCCCGAGCCTTTAGCAGTAAAAACACGAACCACGACAGCACCTTTTGCGTCGTCGAGGGTGCCTGTTAATGTGGTTTGGTTTGATAGACCAAAAGTTACGTTTACGCGGACGTACTCTGTTGTGATGTTTTTTGGTGCGGCAGTAATGTTGTCAAAGTAAACCGGTACTGCTGGAGACAGGTTGTTAAACGCCGTGAGTAACGGTTGCTCAATCGCTGCTCGGATTTTTTGGTAATCCATCAGCCAAAACCCTTCTTACTGCCAAGCGGACCGTCTCTAAAACCAAGTTTAACTCCTTGGCCTAAGTCCCGTTCCATGCCGCCGCCTCTGACGTAATTGTTGTACCAGTCCAGCTGTGCTGTGCTGATTGCTAAGCCACCTTTAGTTTTTTGGACTTGACCCCTGATAGGGCCTGTACGTCTACCCCCTTCTACAACCGGGTTCTTCTTAATTGGAGGGATAATTTTGTTGTTATCGTCTTTTTGGCTTTGGAACCTTCCTTCCTCTAAGTCAAGGGCTTGGGGCGCGTAGTCCATGCCGTTGACAATTTCGTAGTACGCACCAGGCTTTAGGTTTTTGAACTTAGATTTAGGGACGTTCCTCAGGTCGTAGCGGTACTCTTTGCCGCTGGAACGGTTTCTTCCTGGAGATTGACCTGGTGGGAGGGCGTACCAAGCTGAGGAAAACTCGCCTGAGTAAGCGGGGCCACCTTCTACTAGGCCGTTCATGATTTCGACGGCTGCTTGGCGTAAGCCTTTTTTGACGCTTTCGGAAACGTCGGGGATTAGATCTTTAAACTTTTTTGCTGCCATTACTGGGGCCTCGCAATGGCGGTGTGGAAAATGGCTTTGTCGCCTCGTTCTGTCACGATGTTGATTAGCTTGGCTTCGCGGGTTTCGCCCGCTTGCGCGTACTGAATTTTGTCAGCTTGCGTCGGATAGTAGTCGCCTAGTTCTGCCGCTCCAAACATCACCTTGAGGTCGGTGGTTTGGTACAAGCCGTCGTACTCACGGGGGTTAACGTTGGTAATTACGGCTTTGACTGTGACCGTGGTTTCGGATTGGGTAATCGTTCCGGTGGTTGGGTTATAGACGCTGGGCAGGTTGACTTTGATGTAGGTGATGTTACGGCCCCAGTCAGCTAGTACCCTTGCTGGAATGCCACCAAATACGTCATCGATTAGTGCCATGTCAACCTCGTACCAGCTTTACGGAGCGGGTGCTTGCACCGGTAAGGGTGTAAGGGCCTAGATATGTGGAAACCCAAGGGAATACATCCAAGATGGTATTAACCATGCCGGGATTAAGAGACTGGGAGCTGTACTTGACTTCGAGGTCGCCAAGCTTTACTTCTTCGTAGGTGCCGTCAGTGCCCTTGCTTCCGACAAGAGCATCTGGATCGTTGGCTAAGCCGCGTGCTAGCTCGAAGGTTGCAACTTTTATTTCATCTGGGATAAAGGTGCAGTTGATCTCAACTCCGTCAACCTTGTAGTCCTTGCGGGGCCATTTAAGCGCCTGCGTGGTAGTGCAGCGTTCCCCGTAAAACTCAAAATCATCAATAAAACGAGTAGCAGATATGAGCGAACGGTTTTTTTGGTCGTCTGTTTTATCCGCCCAAGTGGAGTCATCTGGGGTTGTTTCAAAATATGCGTTTGCATCGGCCAGCGTCACAAAGCTGTTAGCCGAAGCTCCTTTGAGAGTGGCGTCGATTGTTGCGGCCACGGCTTAATAAAACCTTTTTCCAAGTTTAGCTCTGGTACGGCGCTTGGGCTTTGGTAATACACAAGCGTGGTAGATTGTCGCTCCAGATAATTCGATTTGTGCTTGTTGCTCATGCATTTCATCGCTTGGGATGTCCAAAAAAGTTTTTGTACTATCCTTGATAATGAAAAGCCGTACCAGGTTCATGGTTGTACGTAAAAGTGATTCCGGTGCTTGCAGCGTAAAGAGAGTCACCAAAAAAGAGGTGGTAAAGCCACGCAAGCTTTCAGATGTAGTGAAAGAAGTCAAGAAAATGCGGTCTCAAGGAAAGACCGTGCCAGAGATTGCTTCTGAGCTTAAGGTCAGTTATGTAATTGTCAACCAGCTTGTGTTGCGTTCTTACAAAATGGCTGTAAGGACTGAAGAGGTGTTTAAAAGGCAAGAAGAGATGCGGCTCGGCTTGTGCTGAGGCAATAAAAAGCCCCCTTTCGGGGGCTCTTAGTAACCTGTGTGAGTCCAGCTTATCAGGAATAAGCGGTGGTGTCAAACGGGGTGTTGACCAAGAGGCGCACGATGGGCACCATTTTGGTGGTTGCAAACACCAAGTTCCAGCTGCTGGTGTTAGCCAGGTTGCCGGAGGTTGCGGCGTTGGTGGGGTTGTCGCCAGCGGCGGCCCACTTGGTGCCGGTGATGTGGTAGCCGTAGTGGTAATCAACAGCCATCACGTCCTGCATGGACAGGATGTTGCGGTCAGCGGCAAGGCGCAGATCCTGTTGGATGCCCTCGGCCACAACGCCAGACTTAAACATGTACACGGGGTACTTAACCACATGGGTTGACGTACCACCGGTCAGGTAAGTAAGCTGGTCGTCAATCACAACACGCATACCTGCAAAGGTTGCGACTTCTGGTTGTGTTACACCAACACCACCACCACTCCAAGTCACTGCGCCAGATGCGGCCAGTGCGGAGGTGCTGAACACTAGCATTCCGATTTGCTGCAGGTAATACGCAACAGCGGAGTGCATAGCAATCGTGTCGATCTCCTCGCCACGCTCGCCCAACTTGTTCTTGGCTTCAAGAACGTTGTTAACCGAGATGTAGTTAGCCTCAGCAGCGGTTGTACCAGAGACGGAAGCGTCGTGCTGGTTGGGTCCAAGGACGCCAGCGCCAGTGATGCCGCCAAACAAGCCCATTAGTTGAGCTTTTAAGGTGGCAGTCTTCAGCTTGTTAATCGCTGCGGTTAGCTGGTTGCGGACGTGAGCCAAAGGATCAGCGCCTGAACCCAGCTTGCTGAGATCGTCTGCGGCGTAGCTAAAGCCACGATGCAGCAGGGTCATAATCTGCTCATCGGCAGTGGTGCCCTGAGGGGTTAGGTATCCAGCGCCACCGGTGCCCCAGGTCGCGTTGGAGAGGATTTGCTCCTCAGTTGGGTTGATTGGGTCATGGAAGGGCACGCGAACCCGTGTGCCGCCAGCACGGGCATCTAGAGCGGCGTTGCGCTGGATGATGCCGCTTTGCACCCACTTGGATTGCTCAAAAATACCCTCAGAGGTGTACTGAAGGAATTCAGGGCGGGTAATCAGATTCGACAGAAAAGTTCCGCCGGAATAGTTTTCGGAAATAGCAGCCATTGGAGGGGCCTAAAGGGGTTTACGGAAGGCGTCCCACTAGGACTATTTCCCGGCCTCAGCTTTAAGGATTCGAGCTTTGTCAGGATCCTTTGTTAAAAGCATCATCTGCTCGGTGATGTTAAAGCTGTCCTTCAACCACGGGTTGGATTGGCCAGGAAGGGCGGTGGCGCGGGCACTACCCGTAACACCCATTCCAGCAGTGTTACTAGCCGCAAAATGATGCTCGTAACCGCTGCCGGGATTTTTCAGGTTGGCCACATATTCGGCCACCGGAGTCTCCACACCGCCGACAACAGCCACAGGCCGTCCATCTTTGCTGCGAAGATTATCCTCTACTAAACGATACAGCTGGTCCGGTGCAAGCGCACCAGCTGAGGACAACTGGGAAAGCATATTTGAGCGGAGTTGCTCTTTTGAGTACCCCTGCTTAATTTGCTCTACCTCGGCTTCTTTTTCGGCAAGTGTTTGCTTCAAAGAAGAGATTGTTGTCTGGGCATCGTCCCAGAGGGTTTTGTACTCTCCTGATTCGGCGAGGCGAGCTTCCTCAGCCTTTTTATTGGCTGATTCGATGTCACTCAGCTGCTGCTGGAGCTTATCGCGGTTTTCTTTGTCCTTGCGGCGCTCGCTAATCAACTCTGAATTTTTAGCTTTTAAAGCTTCGAGTTGGGCTCGCAGGTCTTCGTTAGCCACAGGCTTAGCAGCCTCATTCTCCACAGGAGATTGTGCTTGCTGTTCTTCGGACACAGTGAGAATCTACTTAGACAATACTATTCTATAGGTTGTTTATTAACTACAGCAGGTCGATCAAAGTTTTGCTGGAAAGCTAGTGGTGCAGGTGCAGGTGTATCAATTTGGGCGACTTCATTCCGAATATTTGTGTTGTCGGGGAGGATCTCGCCACGGCGCAGAATCTCAAGCAGCATTTCATCGCTGATCTTGCCATTGCTGTTGAGGTCAGACAAAACGGCAACGTCTTGACCGATTAACCGGTAGTAGTCAAAGTCTCGGTCAATGGTAATTTTGGGCGTTTCAACTCCCACATATTTGGCAGCTAAATCAAAAGCTTGGTTTAGTGCGCTCTCTAGTTCTTGGCTGATGATGGACAAAACAGAGTTGCTTTGTGCTTGGTCAATACGTTTAGCCTCGGCAGACTCAGCAACAAACTTTTGGCCAAACAATTTGGTGACGCCTAGGGTAGACATCTGTGATTCAAGCGATTGCAGCTCCTGCATCTGTGCATCAAAACTTGTGGCGTCGGCTTGCACGTAATACGCCTTGTTGCCGGGCGTCATTGAGATTGCATAGTTGACGCCCATCGTTGCTCCAGATAGTGCGTCGTCATAGCCTTCGAGGACGAGGGTAGGCATCGCGGCGATGTGGAGTGCGTGGATTAGGTCGGCTTGGCGTTGATAGTGTGTGATGTTGAGGTTGGCAATGTCGAGCAGTGGGGGTTGAGAGCGCAACATGCCCCTGCGGTTGCTGTAAATGGGCACCACTGGAATTTCGTCCAGGCTGAAGCCTCCGGTTTGGGAAAATTCGACAACGTCTTCGCCCAGCGTGTACAAGTCATAGCGGCCTGGGTAAATAACCCTTATCTGCTCGACTTGCTCTTCACCAAAATCGTTTAGAGGACGGGTGACGTACTCGTGTATTCGGACTTGGGTGAGGGGGCTGCCGGGCATTGTGTAATCAGCCTGCCTCCATCCCCAAATTTGTGCTGCGTCAACGTGTACGAAATAAGGGCGGCGACCCATTGCACGCTCTTCAGCCAGATTGCGTGCAGAAGTTGCGGCAGGGTAGTCGACAAGAATTGCACTGTGGCCGTAGGTAAGGCTGCTGACTAGGGCACGACGCGCATATTCATTGATGTTTGAACCAAGGCCGTCGATGTTTTGGCTGAGTTCAAGCCAGTATTCGTCGCCCTCGATGTGGATCGGTTTGCGAAGAATGGCTCCAGCGGCAGTTTCAATTAAGCGGCTGGTGTACGGAGAAAGAACACTGCGATCTACTCGGGTCTCGTATGCCTCATCATCTTCTCTTGGTTCCTGCGGAAGATACGTTTCACATAAATCGCGAATGTAATTGGTGCCTCGGGTAACGGCTGCCATTACCTTTTGATCTGCCATCATCGCGATGACATCAAGGTCACGTACAAAAGGCGATTCGCTGACTACAGCGCCTGTTGGTGGAATGTTTGCGCTATAGACCACGGTGAGTTGCCTGCTTTATTGTCATTTTGACAAACCTTTTCACATCCCCGCCCACTTCCGTTTTGGCGGATCAGGAGTCACCTCGTAAGCACCCCAACCCGCGGGCAGCTCCCCTAGATAATTGACATGCCAACCAACCATGGGTGTTGGGGCTGTTATCTCCTCACCCTCTTCGTTATAGACACCATCGTCGTTGTATAACGTTCCAATCACATCGATAGCGCGGTCTGCCGTGTAGGCTTGAAGCTCTTCAGTTTCAGTCTCTTCATTAGTGATATAGAGGCCAGCAGCTTGCGCAGCAGTTACCCATGTAGTCTCGTCAGTAAAACGAAAGTATGGTCCGGGTACTGGAGTAATTTCTTCTGTCATGGTTAGGAGGTGATTTTCTGCAGGGTGGTGTTATCAACTCGCGTTGGGAAATATGCAATGCGTTTTATGTGTCCGCTATAAGGAGCACCGTTAGCATGGGTGGCACCAATACTAAGTTGGTTTATAGTAGGAATCGATCCGGTCGAATCAGTCAACACACTTGAACCAGCTGACGATACAGCAAAGTTATTTGATGCGTATGCGTAAGCTGTTTTTGCAAACACTCCTGATGCTGGAATTGCAACTTCTAGTGCAGATTGATCGGTCGAAACTCTAGTTCTAGCTCTGAGAGTTCTAGGGTTAGCAGTTGTCAGATAGAACAAGCTATGCCTGTTGTCTGTAGTGCCATCGCTGAAGTCCAATACAAAATCAAAGCTATTTAAACCTGTGTAAGCATTGTCTGCAAAAATAGTACCTGCGCTTTGGTTGAAAAAACTGCTGAAGTTAGTGCCAGTAATCTCGGCAGTATCGGTTGCACGGGTCACAGAAGAGCTGTCAGTAGGAATATAAGAAGTTGCAAAAAGTCCCTCCTCTACTTGTGCACCCCAAAAATAAACGTCAGTTGCAAAGCTGTCGTCGCCATTGTTTAAATAAAAACGATTATTAAGTGCAGTAAAAGTAAAACTAAATCTTTGCCATTGATCCGTAGCAATAAAGTCTCCTAAAGTTGGGAATGACCCAAGGTCGATTGTAAATCGATTATTTGTGCCAGGAGTTACAGCTTTTGCATAAACAGAAGCCGTATAAGTTTTGCCAACAGTTAAAATGTCTTGCCGAATCCAGGATGAGCCACCGCTACCGTGTTGAACTCGATCAGCCGTAGTTGTGCCATCAGGCGCTACAGCTTGATTTGCTGTAACACTACTTCCATTACCGACAACCCATTCATTCATCTTTTCACTTTTAAGAAGAATATTAGTAGCAGCCTTTTCCATTAATAGTCCAAGGCTTTCGCCAGTTGCAGGGTCATGGTCAAAGCGAGGAGCGCCAGAGATTGTGCTTCCGGTGGGAATGTAGTCAGTTGCAACGGTTCCTATCTCGATTTGTGCCCCAAACACATAAAAGTCTTCAGTAGCAGTCACCATATTCATGTCAAAAAACCGCAAGTTATTTGGGCGAGAACCTCCGGTTTTTACAATACGAGTCCACTCACCAGTAATAGTGGCTGCTTGACCGCTAGAAGGAGCTGCATCGTTTATATCAACGTTAATAGATGTCGTTCCGCCTGAGACAGTTTTGGCAAAAAAACTAATCGTATAAGTGGTGTTAGGAGTACCTCCACTTGTAGATCCGACACGCCATGTTTGAGCACCTCCTGCTGGGACATCCCTTCCCAATCTACGAACAGTTTCAGTAATTCCTCTTGGAGAAACTACACTTTCAGTGCTGTTAGGAATTGCCGTGCCAATGCTACTTCCTTGGACACTGTTACTATTCAAAGCAAAGTTAACCGGCGTAGTCTTAATCAAACCATCGGCACCAACATAAGTTCCGGTGCTAGCACGGGTAAACGTGATCCGGCTGTCTTTCGTATTAGTGCGGCTGAAATCGAACGAGGCTGGTGACAAGGTAAAAATGTCGCCTGTGCCAAAGCCGCCGCCAATGCTCTGGCGCAGACCGCGTTGAATTCCAACACGTAGGTTTCTAGCCATCGGTCACAACGCTCCGATAACAGTTGCGACTGACGTGGAGTTACCAGAGCCCGACAGACTGACCAGACGCAGACGCACATGCGTTACAGGCATCCCGTTCAACGCAAATCCATAGGTGCCGTTTGCTGTGATTGTTGTGTCTGTGCCTGACTGGTCAAGATTGAAAAAATTAGTGTTATCAAGACTTCCTTCGAAGCGCACCACGGCGTTGGTGTTGATGTTGGTCACAGTTACTTGGAATGTGACTTCAGAAGCTTTGACTTCTGTTGCTGCAGTAGTGCCAGCCGCAGTTAGAGCGGTCAGCCCGACAGTGTTAAAGGGGTAAAGGGCCATGACTGCTGGGCAAGTTCGACACTTGATAGGTTTAGTCTAGCTAAAAGCACGTTTTACCACTTCACACGGTTGGCCCAGTAAGCCGCAGACATCTTGCCCTTTGCGATGTTTTTTGCGTGGCGGGCTTTGAAAGACTTGCTTCTAGCGGTTCCTTCAGGACTTCCTTTTACACCTTGCTGGCCGAAACGAATAAGTTTTACTTTGTCACCTTCTTTTGCAAGGACAGCGTGAGATTTTTTGGGGTGGCCGGGTGTGCGTTTTGGCTTGTTGTAGCCGCTAAATGTTTCGCCACCGCGTTTAATCGCCATCGTCGTCGACTGAAATCATCACTTCTATACCTGATGCTAGGCGGGCCATGAGTCCAGCGAAGTCCTCCACGTCAGTGGGGGTCATAAAAGCAAAAGTAGCCTCGGTCATGCGTGACTCTGCGTCTACTTCCATGTGGGTGCAGAACCCAGGGACAATGCGGGTGCCCATTACTTTTTCTTCTTCGCTTTACGCTTGTGGTTGTACCTTATTCGTGATGGACCAGTTTTTTCGCGCTTGAACTTAGCTTTTTCCTTTGGGCTCATCTCCGATGAGGTTTTAGGTGTCTTGCTAGATACGCGCTTTGACGGGCGGCACGCTGGGTAGCCGCGTTTTTCGCCTTTTTGACGGCCACAGGGTTTGCCTGTTTTTACGTCGACCCACTTTTCTGCGAACCAGCGTCCTAAGCCGCCTTTAGGTTTTCTTTTTCTTTCCGCCATCACTCACCTTGCGGTAGCCACCGCCGCGTTTTTTATACTCGCGGACCAGCCATGCGTTTGCATACGCACTCGGGTACACCGCAAATTTGCGCTTTGCGGCGGCCTTTACTGCTGCGTAGAGGACTTTGTTAGTAGGCTCGTTACGAGTGGCCATAACAAGCGCTACCTCATTTTCTTGCAGCCTTTCTTGGTGCTCTTGCCTTTGGGCTTCTTTTTACCGCCTTGTCCGTAATGTCCGGGCATAAGAAACCTCAGGTGCTATGTACATATCTTAGCTCTACCAAACACGGTAGTTAGTGGTTCCCATGGTTTCGGGTTTAGCCAAGTTAAATACTTGTAGGCATAGGTAGCCCAGAGCATCGAAGGCATGGTCAACACCTAAATTTTTGTTGGGGAGACCTGTTCCTGGAGTGTAAGTCAGGGTGCGTAGCGCTTTGATTAGTTCTTTACAGCGGGGGTGAATAAACATGCGGCGCGTTCCAGTGGCGTCTAGTAGGGCGGTGTTAACGCAAGTAATTTTGTCGCGGATTTTCCATGGTGCTTTGGGGGTGGACACTGTAAAACCTGATTTGCGCAGGATGCTGTGGTCGGTGGTGCCAACGCCTTGGGTTTTGCGGGCACCGCCAGTAGGGTCGGGGCAACTGATGATGCGACGGTCCACGCCGTAACGGTTTTGGACCTCTTCGCAAAAATCCCAAGTGGTTGCACCACCAGTCATGATAATTTCGTCAAAAATCCAAAGGGTGTCGCCTTTTTTGACGGCGCAGATGCCGGTCATAGGGTCTACGTTGAAGTCGACGCCTAGTAGCAGGGGTAGGACTGGTAAGTCTTTTACATCTTTCGAGATGTTGTCATCAGCAAAACTTATAGCTACTAGGCCGCTTAGATTCTCGAAGGACGCTTCAAATTCCTGGCGGAACGTGCGCGAGTCAAGTTGAGTTCTCGCAGCCTCCACTTCTTCTGTAGGAACATTTCCGCCCTCGATAGTTGTAAAGCTCCAGCGTGCCCAATCGCCGGTCTTGTCTTCTGGGACGTAGCACCACATCTCGTAGAACCAGCTGGCGGTTCCGTCAGGAGTGCTAATGAAGAGCGCCCAGCCTTGTTTGTCGGCGAGGGCGGGACGGATAACTTCAAACCAGACACTGGCATCCATGTACGCAGCTTCGTCCAACACCACACCAGCAAGGGAACGGCCTCGGAGAGCCATGGCGTTTTCGGTGCCTTTAAGTTCAATGGTCGAGTCATTGACTAAATCGATTCGAAGGTCGGTTTCGTTTTTAGATCTAATGAACTGTGGCGGAATTATCTTTTTTAGCGTTTTCCAGGCGATGTCTTTCGCCATTCGGTAGGTCGGAGCGCAGTAAAAATAGGTTTCGCCGGGGCGTGCCAGGGCTTTGGTGAATAATTCGATGCAAGAGAGGTAGCTTTTGCCGAATCTACGGCCCGCAACAAGAACACGGAAGCGCTTGTCGGACTGAAATACCTCTCCCTGGGCGGGACGAAGACTTAAATCCAAAGTTGTGCTCAATTTAGTTGTGTATTACTCCGGTTTTTCAATCCTAACGTGGATTTCGGGTAGGGTTTCACTTACTTCGGGTTGATCGCAACCGACTTGACGCGCCAGGGAGTCGAGGACGTTGGCTGCGGTTTGCATTTGGCCGCGTTTCATGGCTGCGTTGAAGAGACGTTGGCGCTGAGCAAATATTCGGCTGCTCATCTTGTCTCTTTCGTTCGCAAAATCTTCAGCTACAAGTTCATAAACTCCCTTCCAATCACGCCAAGCGGTAGCAATCCCGATTTGCTCTTTTACAGCGTGATCCATTACCAGTTGTCGGACCGGTAAACCCTCAAGCTGGCGTTTATATAGCCGCTGAATACGCGCCAGTTGAGCTTCTTTTGTGCTCTTCGGGCCAAACGGGCGAAGGGGTTTCTTTTTCTCTTCGTTTTCGAAGTCCATGGCTTCGCCCATAACTCTTTTAATCTACCAATTTTGTACAAATGTAGCCTATTCGTATTATTTTTGACCTCTTGTAAGGCGTTCCAGGGAAGTTGACCCCTGCCCCCTAGTAGTGTATAGTTACTGTAGTGCAGTTCAATTTTTTGCCCATGTTTGACTAGGTTCCCCGGCCAGCGTTGTGACAGTCAGCAAACTGTACACTACCCCTTGACCTTAGCCGGCCTACAGTGCTACACTGAGGGTACCGAAGCAAAGGGGAAGACCGCAAGGTCCAGCCTTAACACTCGGTAACACAGAGTAGACAAACCGCTTCTGGTCTGCTACACTGAAAGAGTCAGCAAGGGCCAACTGGTTCCCTGACACCCACAACCGATCCAGTCCACCACTGCTTGCGGTGCTGGCTGCGTTCGGATGCACCTTGACAACTGAACCCATGCAAGAGCAAACGCTCCGGACCATCACGGTTCCCAACGCTCGCTTGTCCCTGCAGTGCTACGCGTGGCAGGACAGCTTCTCGCTATCTGTCACCGATAGCACCACACGGGACGAAGTGCGCATTGAGGGCATCAAGTCCCCGCAGGCTTTCCAGACTATCGCTGGTTTAGTCTCCGGGCTCAAGTATCACGACGAGAAGAGCCGCGCCAGAGACGAGCAACTGCTCGACGACCTGGAGGCTCAAATCAAACGTGTCCGTGATTCATGGTCCGAGTCTCAACAAACCCAATCCAACTGATTCAATGCGCTACGTCATCGTTCAATGGAAAAGCAAAGCCGGCTGGGTCCCCGTCAGGGGATACCACCGGCCCTTGGCCAAGCACGAAGCCGAACGACTCGCGGCAATCATGACGCGGGTCGAGCCGGCCCACTGTTTCAAGGCCCAGGGCCTTGCTCCTGAACTTCCTACCTTTCTATGACTATGGCTGACATCACTCAAGCCGCTGTGATCCGCTCTGTACTTCCTCTAGTACAAGAGCGGGTTTCCGCCGGTACGTTCGATGACGAAGAACTCTACGAGTCACTTTGTGTCATCGTCAGGATTTTATCTAAAAACCGTTCAGATTCGGAATGTGAAGAGGTCGCAGACAAGATTCACACTTGGATCACATCTCGAATCTCTTGAGTTAATCAAATGACCCAGGACTTCACATCCTGGGCAACACTTTCTTCTTTTAAATCATGGTTGCCGAAACTTACAACGGATGGGCCAATTACGAAACCTGGAATGTTGCTCTCTGGATCCAGAATGACTTCGATCTGTACTCAATCGGGTGCAATTGCAGTGATTACGCTGAATTTCTCAGCTACATCACCGACGGAATCATTCTTCCTGAGACTCCTGATGGCGTTTACTTCAACAACGTGTTTGTGAATCACCCCGAACTGGATGAGATGATCCAGGAGCTGGCATGACTGAGCACATCATGGGATTCAAGATGGACATTTTCGACAATGAGTGGAAGCCTTTGCTGAAGCTCTTTAGTCGCGCTGTCACAAATGACGAGATTATGTCCCACTTCAGTGAAGAAGAATGCGACAGGCTCCACACTTTCATGGACGCCTTGCAGGACTTAGCACTGGAGAAAGGATCATGAGACACGTCCCAGGGCTCGACGCTGAAGCTGCCATCCGGCTTCTGATGCGCCAGCACAACATCAAACGTGAAAAAGCGCTGCTGATATATCTTCAGCAGCGCAAGGATCAAATCGATTCACTCTAAGCCCCTACGGGGGCTTCTTCCTTCAAACAATTATGAGCGAACCAATCAAGCGGCTAAATCTAAACTTTGAACAGCATGAATTGCTGTTGAAACTTTTAGAAGACAATCTGCCGAACGATCCAACCTCAGACGAATTTGAGTTGTTCTACACAACTTTCTTGAAACTTAAGAAGGCCCCAACTTACAAGACTGCCGCCAATAAAAAAGGCAACAGTCAACAGTACAAAGTAAAATAGCCCCCTTGCGGGGGGCCTTTTTCGTTCCAATCATTCGCCGTAGTAGAACTGCTCACAGAACCACAGCAGAGCATTAGTGTCGATGTCGTAACTCGATTCAGTCCAGGCTTCGAACCAGTCCTGACGTTGCAGGACAGGCCGACAGCCTGACTGCCTGGCAACCGATCCGGAATCAAGCTCGCCAATAATGCGACAGGCAGGGCCACCGGTAGAGAGCAAGATCTCGAACTCGGCAGCAGTAAAAGCTTCGCCTGGGTTGTGCCAGTCGGAACGAATCCGCACGCTCAGCGGCATTAAACGGGCGTACTCCGTGATTGACTCTTGCAAGTTCTCGGACGTGTCGGTCTCAGCGTCCCAGTCGAGATCGGGAAGGATCGATTTTGCGTAAAGCGTTAGCGGTATTTCTTGATTGCCGTCCCAGCAAGACAGTTCGTAGAGGGCCTCGATGCTGTAGGCGTAGCCTGTTGCGTTGCGTTTGGCGTGATTGGTTTTAGTGGTGATCACGTTTTTTAAGTAGAAGGATGCTACATCGAAAAGGTAGCGCCAGGTCTGGCATCCTGTCAAGCATTGGCCTTTTCAGATTTTTTCCGGGTTTTCCGGGTTTTAATGTGCTAGGGTTGTCGTGCCCCGCAAACCGTCATGGACTCAGTCACTGACATCTATGGTCCCTACTACAAAGAGAAGGGACGTGAAATTCCACGGAAATCCTCGCTTTCTCCGTCAGCCGCAGTGCTTTGGCGTGAAATGGAGTCTGCTGTGATCGACCAACTGTACCACGGAGGGACATCGCAAGCGGTGGAGGAAGCCATCGACCGCCTACTCGCAGACCCTGGATGCAGTTGGCGTCGGAAGTTAATCGAATACCACATTCGCCAGGTTTATTACAAATAAACAACATTTTTCCCAAATGCAGCTTTAGAGAAGAAATGACGACCCAGCGTGAAATGCAGCAGCGGGTGTCCTTCGCATCCGCTTTTCTCGAACGCAACGTCCGCGTGGCCTCGATCGCCACGATGCTTGCGACAAAATTCCAGGTCTCTAGATCAACCGCCTATGAAGTGATCACCAAAGCTCAGCAAGAGATCGATTCTTCCGATCACGGGCCGAGCAGTGATGAATCGTTCCAGCCTGTGGATCAAGCCTCGTTGATGTCGCAGCTCGCCCATCTCACTGATGTGGCTGCTGCCGATAACAACTTCCAGGCTGTGTCCCAGATGGTTAAATCAATGGACCAGGTGAATCGCTGGTCCGGTTATCGCCTTAGTTCGTAAGACTCATGAAACTCAAAACAGAACAAGGTGTTCTGCTCCATGTCTCTGTTGGTTGGAGCAAGCATTACCCGCAGGAACCGAGTATCGAGTTCCGCTTCGACAACCAGCAGCTGTGCAGCAGCTACTTCGTCAGCACGTTCCAGGCAATCCCTGATGGTGAGGGGCTTGGTTTGGATGGTGGGACGTACAGCTACAAGTCGATTTCGGCTGAGCAGGTTGCTGAGTGCCAGGGGTTGATCGAGCGTTCTTTAGCCCGCCTCATTTAGTAGGGCCTCTGTGTATGCCTGGACCCGTTCACTGAACCTCATTTCAGCACCCCTCAATTCCAGCTGACTAAGCGTTCTTAGTTGGGGTTCACCTGTGCGACGTGCAATGACGATGACACCTCCAACGGGTTCGATGCCGGTGAGATGGCGAAGTCCCAGGGAGTAGGCACCGAGCTGGTCGATGTAGTTTGTACACATTTCTTCGCTGCGTTCTTTGACGCTTGTCTTCCAATCCACGATGAATGGTCCTTTGCCGTTCAAATCCACCAAGGCATCGCATGTCCCTGCATGTCCCAGGGGGTGATGAATGGAAAATTCGATGGCGTGAATTGCTGTGACGTTATCTGCGATATATCTACGCAGACCACGGGCATAGCCAGCAGCGCTCCACGGGACTTTGGGGGCTCCTTGAATGGCTCTTTCAATACCCCAGCGGGTGATAGAGCCAGGGCACCTCTCTAAGCCGTCTGGGGAAGTCTTCCAGCAGTTGCGCTTATTTGCTGTCTGACGTGCCAGTTTTACAGCTGTCTTTAGGACGTGCTCTGCGTGTGAATGGGCCAGGGTTCCGCGTGTCGCTGCCATGTTACGGTCTTCGCCTGATGAGGGGCGCTGCATCCACCGTTCCAGGGCTTCTTTCTGTTGTGGTGGGGCTGTTTCTTTAATAACGTGAGTCACACTGTGGTAAATATTTCCTTCGCTATCTCTGTAAACCCGGTGGGGGCCGGAGTTATCTTGTACCAGGGATGACTTACGGAGTTTTACTAGACGAGAGTGTTTTTCAGAAGCCATTTCATGGTCAGCTGGTGCATCATTTGTTGCACAGGCTGAGTTGTACTAATACAGGCTATCTGTTTTCCTACAGAAAACCTGTTAAATCTACGCTTTTTAGGGGGTTTCAATGGGTTCTTTAAGGCCCAATCTTGAATGGTGCCGGTACAAGTTGTAAAGCCCTGTATATGTTCCGTGAAGGGGGTGGTCTTTACGGTTTCTGCCGTCTGCGAGATACCAGGTTTTTAGTGCCTGAATGCGTGCTTCGCAATCAGCTACGTCTTCTGCTCCGTAGGTCATGTAGACACTATTACCCAAATCTATATTAGCAATAAAAAAGGCCACCGCTCACAACGGCGACCCTTTTTTGAACGCAAAGCCCCGCAGCTTTTTGTTCTATACACCTGCATTTTACTTCAATAGTCAAGAAATGCTAGTTCGAACAAGGCAACCTTTAGCTTTGTATAGGTTTCGTTGAATGCGCTTTGCTCCACAGGCGAGCCAAAGGAGTGCTTCTCCAAGTGTTTGTCAAGGATATTTAAAAGCAGCTTAATGCTGATCTTATTGAATTCAATAGATATGGTTTTTGCCATATAAACGTTTCAGCTTTCGCTTTTGTTCTTGTAGCCTAACTTGCTCTGCAGTCAGCACAGGCCAACGGCTTAGCGTCAGAGCACTGTGAAGTCGCTTCCAGAAGTCCTCCATAATTTAACAATACACAACAAAGCCACCTGTAAAGGTGGCAATGTTGACGGACTTACAGGTAGCAGCTTAGTAAAGCCCGATCAAGCCCATTGTGCTCGGAACCAACCTTACTCCTCGACGGGAACCCTAGTTGCTGTAATCGACAAGTACCGTGGGGTAGACGCCCCTGAAACCGCTTGGCCCGAGCAGTTTCCAAATCAATTACGGGCAGCTGCACAACTCGCGGGAAAAGCGAACCATGCCGTCGATCATGTGTCAGCTTTGAATGGATTACCTCCAGTCATTAGACGATCGATATTGAAGCCGTCTTCACAGGCTTTGGTCCAGGCGTCATCAATCGCGTTTCGCGAGTCCTTTTTGGGGGGGACAATACGAAGGCTGTACGACGTATTCAAGCCAGCGCCCTCCTTTTCCATTAGAAAGTCCCAAGAAAGAATGTCTTTGTAATCTTCCATTTGCGAAAGCTTGTCGATTTCGCGAATGAGGCTCTTTTGTGTGAGGCTCATGACTTGGACGGTGCCGCTCTCGAAGTTGAACACCGGTGCGGCCATCGCAAATTTTGCGGGGTCGACATCAGTGCCATCACGGTTCATGCGGCGATCGTAGTTCGGTCCCATCTCAGCTTCAACTTCTGAGGGGCTGGGATCGTCACTGAAGCGGAAGGGCTTTGCTTTGCCCTCCTGGTCTTGGCCCCAGCACTCGTAAAACTCAAGTGGTTGGTCGGAAAGGAGTGCGAAGCGGACAGATGATCCAGATTGGATCTTGCTCGGGTTGAGGTAACCACCTCCACCACTCGAAACTGCGCCTTGATTCTTTTTGGAAAGGAAACCCATGAGGTTCTGTAGCTGTGGGCTGCTGTGCCCGTTGCTCGACCAACCTAATACAGATTTTTCCCGTTGACAACCTTTCTACAATGGGAAATACCTGGTGCCTGCAAGAGCCCAAGGGATCTCAGCGCGTGTCTCAGACAGGACACATGCGTTTCTTTTATAGGAGTTTAACAGATGTCGAAACTCGTTGGCTTTGTACGCGGGTTGCCTGAGTTCTGGGCCACTTGTCCTATCTACGCCAAGGGGGTGGAGCTTCCGCCCGACAAAAACGGAAAAATACGCAACTCTGATGGGAAGGTTCCTCATGTGCGGTGGAAGAAGGACCATATCACACCTGATAGTGCTGCCCGGATCATCGAATCCGCTCCAGATGTTTTTAAGGCTATTGGTGTCCGTACCGGTCCTATTAGCCGGGGCCTGGTCATCCTCGATGTCGATAAACGCCTAGGTGCTCTTAAGCGTGGATGGACTGGCCTTGAAGGTGCTCCATTTGTCGAGTCGGGTCGCCGCAACGCTGGTAAGTACCTCTTTTACGTCCCGGAAAAGCTTTGGGATGAAGTTTCAGACCTCAGCCACGCCGCTACTGATAACCGGGGCTTCGAGGTTCTCTGGACTCGCCAAGCTGTGATTTTTGGAGCATACGCTCACGGTGGTGATTACAAGTTCCAAGGCGATCTGAACAACATTCCTGAGGCCCCGGCTTGGTTGCTGGCGGAGATGAAGGAGGGCTTTCGCCGTAAGGAAGAGTCTAGAAAAACAGCGACCGAACTTATTGACCGGCGTTCCAGGGAGGAAAAAATTGATTTTGTAAAAGTCTGTCTTTCTGCGCTACCAGCGGAAGGCGGTAACGACTACTGGGTCAAGATCGGAATGATGATCCATAGTGGTCTTCCCGATGAGACCGGCCTGGATCTGTGGCGTCAATGGAGTAAGCAAGACACCGACTACAGCCAGGACTGGGAGAACGGTGATCCCTGTGAAGATCGTTGGAATGCTGGTTTTAAAACTGGCGGTGGTCTGACTTTTGGCACCCTTCTTCATTTGGCTAAAGAGGCAGATCCACGCGGTAATCGCTTCAAGTCTGAAGAAGGTAAACGGGTCAAAGAGTGGATCATGCGGATCCACGCGGAAGCGGACGATGAGAAAGATCGTTATGTCATCCCTAAACAGAGTTACGAAAGTATTCGTCAAGGAGTCCAAGACGTTTACGAGATCGACAACCCTGCTGAGCAGATGGTTGAAATGCACTTTCTATCCATCAGAACCGGTATGAAGGTCGAGCGCTTGGAGGAGGTGTATGTCGCGGACCAAGAATATCGCGCAGCTGAGCAACAAGGGGAAATTACACTTGCTGACCTAATGAAGATGCCGCTGGATCGGAAGTATTTGATTCCGGGTGTGCTTCCCAGCCCTTTCACCGTGTTGATCTACGGAGCTGGTGGTGACGGAAAGTCTTCCGCTGCTTGGGCCATCGCTAAGCATGTTGCTACGGGTAATCCCTTCAAGGTCAAAGGTCAGGAGGAGCCAGTTAAAAAAGGTCCTGTTTTGATCCTCAATGGTGACCAGCCCATGATCCAGATGCAGGATCAACTTGCTGAAATCGACATTCCTGAAGACGCTATGAGGAACGTCATCATTCGCAACGGCTTCGATTTGACCCAGCAGGGGCGTTTCATCGACCTGATGAAGAAGTACAGGCCCTGCCTGGTGATCATCGACTCCTTGGTCGGTTGCTCAGGTGCCAGGGCTGCTGATGAAAACAAGTCCGTATATGCGAGGCCGCTTTATTGGCTCACCCGCAACAACGGTTTGGCCTATCCAGCCACCACGGTGATGATCATCCACCACAGCAACAAGTCAGGCGGATTTCGGGGAACAACCTCTATTCGGGATAGCCTCGATGAGGTTTGGGCTCTTCGCAAACTTTCTGACGAGGAGCAAAATCTCGAAATCAAGGGCGGCAATGATGATCCAAGTCGTACCAGGATCGTAACGGTCGAGAAAAGCCGTCAAGGGCGTGAACAGAGCCACCTCTGGCTTCATAAGAACTTGGACGAGACCTTCACCTTGGAAGAGCGGGCGAAGCCTCTTGCAAGCGATACAAGGCCCATGTCCAAGAAAGACAGGGTTTTAGAGTTTTTGCGTGAGCAGCGTGGGAAGTGTTTCACGATCCGGGAGATCAACAGAAAAATCCACAGCGGGGTGCTGTTAAAGGAGTTTGAACCAGGGGTAAGGACAGCTATTAATCGCCTTTTGAAAGAAGGGTTGATTGAGAAGGCAGGAGTCTCAGGTAAGTCTCACCAGTACAGAGCACTGCTTGCAAAAACAACCTCTCTCCTGCGGGGGGATCCATCAAATTGTGAAACAGTTGAAGTAGTTCCCTTGCAAGAGAAGGGAAGTGATGTGTTTCAACCACCTGTTTCACCATGTGTGTCAAACCCCGATGAAACACTTACAGAGGCGGTGATTACGTCGTCTCAACCCTCTCAACCCCTGGAACCCCCAACTGTTTCACCCGTTTTTGACGCACATCTTGAAACAGGTGCTGAAACACTTAAAGATCCCAGTGATGCCAATGGATCTGACCCAAGTGTGTCAAAGGTTCCGAGGATCCCCACGAAGATGCAACGTGGTCCTGATATGTGGAATGTGGGTTGACAGAGCGTCTACTTGCTGCTATTCATGGTTCTGAAGTCTTAAAAACTTCGTTTCCACTACACAGTTTAATTTCCATGCCTTACGACATTGTCATCCCCGATGAGGCTCTTTCTGTTGCTGAGCAGATTACTCTCAAAGACCTCCTAAACTCCCCTTCTTGCCAGTGCTTCATGGTTAGTGCCCTTGGAAACTCAGTCCAAAATTCCCACAAGTTCCACGAAGTAACAACTGAAATGGACGATATTCTACAGTTTCGGCTTTTGCGGGTTTTTAACGCTATCCCATACAAAACTCGTCGCGACTGTTTTAATGAAGTAGGGGTGCTTATACGGGAACGTAAGGAAGAGCGTCGTTCTCAGTTATCCACTATGTCTTAATATTTTTGGTCAGCTTAACTTCATTCGCTTACAACCGCAAGTACAACTCATGACCAACCTTCTCAAAGGCAACAAGCGTTCCCAAAAAGGGTCTCGCGTTCCAACAGAGCTACTCCCAACTGCTATTCGTTATGAAGCAGCTCGGGCAGCCATCTTTAAAGATTGGGGTAATTTAAGCAGCGCCAACGACTGCTTAAGTTTGAAGCGCCATTACGAACGCCGTGCAATGGAGGAAACCGTCGATGTTCCTCCTTGCCAAGCGTCTTCAATCGATGGAGCTGGGTAAAAACCCTTTCTTCACCATTTCGTTTACGGTGTCCTGTTGCCGTAGATACAGCTGCATAAGTTTTACAGATACGGTCTGGAGTTCTTCAATGTCCGAGCATCTACCAATGTCTCGCCGAAACCGTTGAAGTGCAAACTCACGGTGCGCGTCCATAGCATTGCGGATTAAGTCATTTCCATCATGGCCCCGCTAGCAAAACTTGGGCACATTAAGGGAGCGGTGTTGCTTTGCATGGACTTCATAACGATTACTTACTACAGCGTCAGCAAGGTTGCTGAAACGCTTGCTGTTGTTCGCTATACCGCTTACGATGCAGATGGTTGCCCCGTAGCGGTCTGCGAAGACCATTATCAGGACACTCCTGAAGACTTTTGCCGTATCGAAGTCGATGTTGAAACTGCCTTAGCCGGTGGTATTGACGTGTCTGTCATGAGTCACTATGAATCGGAAACCTTTCCGGTTATATCTGATTACTTGAATCTTTAGTGTGCTACATTATTAATGATCCTCTTACACCCATGAACCGCTCACCAATTATTTCACTTGATGACTATGAGCTTTGCGATGAACCCATCGGACGTGTTGTTTACTTCGAGGCAACCATCGAAGACATTGTTCAGGTCTCTTGCGCAACGCGTTTTGACCCAGCGGAGTTTGCGTCGGCTGTATGCACTGCTGACTTACTACTTTCTGAGGATGAGGAGCCTCCGAAAACGTACGCCGACTTCATGGCTTTGGCAGAACAAGTAGAAGTATGGAACCCAAAAGAGTACGGCTACGACTGATGCCCATCAACCCAGTTCATCTGGGCCGACACCAAAAACAAACCCAACTAGCACAATGTACGTTTCTACTTACGAAGACCATGGACCGTATTTCAGTCCGGGGAAAGAGATTCATGAAGTACATGACCTCAAAGATTTTATTTCTTGGGTACGTGACTCCATGGAAGAAAAGGTCCACTACATCGGTGTATTCGATGATGAGGGTACCTGCAAAGGCATTTGGGACCTCGAAGTTGATGTCGAGTATGGGACAGGGGAGTGTTATGACGAGCTCTATGTCATGGGTTACGCCTACGTTTTATTACGTGATCCGCAAAGCTGGCACTTTAAATATGCACTCAGGCATCTCCCAACCAAATAATCCAGTCAACTGTTTTATGATCCTTTGGCATGAACCGTTTCATTGCTTCCGTGAAAGATCTCTTCACGTTCGACAACATGGCAGGCGACCCTGACATGTCTAAGCTCGTTTTCTGGGCACGGACTGAGGCCGGTTGGTACTTGGATGATTCCGGCTGGTATGCCCCAGACGGCACTCATGAGACTGAGTTCAAAGGCTTAACACCGGAACAACAACTTTTTTGATGGGCTACAAAATCTTTTACGGTATTGAGCACCTTGATTTGCTCGAACACGCGACTCTCATTGCATTTGACACAGAAACCACGCAACTTGAGCCAAAAAGTGGTGGCCTTCGATTGTTGCAGCTGGGTAGCGACACCTATGAAACAGTTGTTGTTATTGACTTTTTTGACTTACAGGAGTCTGACTTTTCTCGATTAGAGAGGTTTTTTAATAATGGTCCCAGGCATTGGTGGGCTCATAACGCCGTTTTTGACCTTGCGTGGCTGCAAGCACACAACCTTTATCCACACGGGCATGTTTTTTGCACCATGCTTGCCAGTATGCTCCACAACAACGGTAAGAAGCAAATTAAGCACCGTCTTGACGCACTAGCAAAGCGTTACTTGGGTAAAACTTTGTCAAAAGAGCAGCAGAAATCTGATTGGAGTACGGATCAACTCTCCCAAGAACAGTTGACTTATGCAGCTAAAGATGTTGAGATTTTGTTAGATCTAATTCCAATACTTAACCATTTTTTACTAAAACATGATTTAGTTCATGCGTTTTATTTAGAGTGCGGGGCTCTTCCTGCCATGGCCCAGATGTGGAGGACCGGTCTTCCTTGGAATCGAGATGCCCTCAAAAAACTCAGCGATAATTACGTCCATGAAATCGAACGCCTTGGGAAACATTTTTTACTGGAACTTGACGAAGCTTTACCTGAGGGTCATAAGTTGCCCAGAGAGTCAGATGAACGTCTTGAATACCTTAAAAAGAAGCTTGAAGAAACAGGAAATGAAATATCTGATCGGCTTAAATGGGAGGCGGAAATGGAAAAACTTAAGTCCCAACCCGCTGCATTTAATTTGAGGGCAAAAGAGACGGGGAGTAAGCGTTTAGGTACAAAGCAGTTGGCAGGCTTTAATATTAATAGCCCCAAGCAGCTTGTCGAAAAATTTACTCATATTTTAGGGGAGATACCAAAAGATGAAAAAACCGAAAAACCCAGTGTTAGCAAGGCTTCCCTTAAAAACTACGCGGCGGACCATCATGTCGTGCAAACCTATTTGGATTGGAAAAGAGCTGAAAAGCGTCGGCAAATGGTTGAATCTATACGAGGCAAAATTACCTCAGACAATTTTGTTCGAGCCAGCTATCTACAGCTTGGGGCAGCAAGTGGGCGAATGTCCTGCATCAACCCAAACAATCAGCAAATACCAAAAGATAAAGCCTTTCGTGCATGTGTTGAAGCTCCTGAAAATTGGGTCCTTGTTGATGCTGATTTTTCTCAAATGGAATTACGACTTGCGGCGGCAGTTGCGGAAGACAAAACGATGATCGAAGCTCTGCTCCAGGGCGGAGACTTACACAAATTTACTGCGAAAGCGATGGGATACCCTGAGCCAATCAGTGATAAGCACAGAACCATCGCTAAATCTGCGAATTTTGGTTTGCTGTATGGGTCAGGTCCTAAAGGTTTGCGGACTTACGCTTTGGGATATGGTCTTAATTTAACCATACAGCAAGCAAGTGACATTCGTAATAAGTGGTTAAAAACATATTCCGGTATTGCTAAATGGCAGAGGGAGAACGCTAAGGATGCCGATAAAACTGCTCATAAATCTTGGACAGACATCCGAATTCCGATTAGTTTTATGCGCCGTCAACTATCGCGTGAGTTTAACAGACTAACGATTCGATGCAATACTCCGATCCAGGGCGCTGGCGCGGCGGTTTTAAAGTGTGCGCTAGGAAACCTTTGGCCAAAACTTTATGAAGCCGGTGAAGATGAGGTTAAAATTGCAGCTTGTGTTCACGATGAAATCTTACTTTTAGTAAGAGAGCCGCACGGTAAAAAGTGGGCACAGATTTTGAAAGAGGTCATGGAAAAGTCTGAATCTCTGTGGCTTGGTGAAGTTCCGCCGCTAGCTGAGCCCTACGTTGGTAAGCGTTGGGCAGAGATTCACTAACTATTTATTACACTGCAGTAGTTTCAGCGGTGATATGTCGGCTAAAACCGGTAGACAAATTATGCTGGATTATTTGCGGTACGAAATTGCACGCGCCACAACAGCAGACCTTCAACGTGCGGCTGAGTTTTTAGAGGGTGCCAGGAAAATAAGAGCGGGCTGTAGAAAGAAGCGAAGTAAGTCTCGTGAGTCTCAAGCGCAGGGATGGCGTAAACATGTAGATGATTCGATTAGTTGGTAGCACATTGTTAGACTGTTGGATAGCGATAATCAATGTCTGTGGCAATCAAGCACGGAAATAAAACATACATGCAAATTTTGCTGGACCCAAACCGAGCTGCTTTGCTGATGCAGCTGGCTGATGATCAAAAAGTAAGGCCCACGGCGTGGATTCGTGACGTGGTCTATAAGCAGCTGGAGCTATGCGTAACCTCTGAGGCCTACGAAAACGCTTTTGAGGCTGATCAAGAAATGTGGAAGGACTCGATTCGCCGTCGTGTTGAGGGAAGGGCCAAGGTTAGGAAAAATGTCCAAGACACTGAATAAACTACTTGCCAACCGGCCAAGTTGTGATATTTTTTTAGGAGCACCTAAAATTTCTGATGCGCTACGCCTTGTCAACTTCGCCCGAAACCTACTTGGCTGCTTGTTACGAGGCGACGGGTAACGGAATTTTAATTACTAAAAAGTCAGAAGATGCTTGCTCCTACGTGACTTGGGAAAAAGCGTGCGAAGTTGCCAAGGCTGTTGCTCCCTGTCTTGGCACGCTGCCTTGCATCGTAGAAGTTAATAATTAAATGGAAAGTTTTTCCAACTATCTTAAAGAAATCGGTCGGTATCCATTGCTGAATAAAAATCAAGAGATTCTTTTGGCTAGACAAGTTCAATGTTGGGTTTCTAACGAAAATCCGACACCTCAGCAAAAAAGACGCGGGCAGCGAGCTTACCAAAAATTAATTAACTGCAATCTTCGTCTTGTTGTGTCTATTGCTAAAAGATATACAAAAAAGTGCAGGAGGACTGATTTATTTGATTTGGTCCAAGAGGGGAACATAGGCCTTGCTCACGGTATCAAAAAATTTGATCCTGAACGTGGTTATGCTTTGTCCACCTATGTGTATTGGTGGATTCGTCAGAGTATTACAAGGTATATAGGGACGCACGATCGCGTTATTCGGTTGCCGTCCCACGCAGTAGAGATTTTGGCAAAGCTGAGGAACTGGACACCAGCTTTCGAAAGCGTTTATGGCCGAAAACCGACTCTTGAAGAGTGTGCTGAGTTTTGTAAAACCAGTCCAAATAGGATGCGTGAGTATCTGGATAAGTGCAACGATGCCACCAGCCTTGACTCCCCTATAAGTTCAACAAAAAATGAAAAAATGGTTTTGCTTGACAGCGTTACTTCAAGCAGTAACGTTTTTGAAGAAGTTGCTTTAAACATGGATATTGAGCGTTTAAATGACTTGTTAGGTAAGCTCAAGCCGAAGGAGCGTTATGTAATTGAAAAAATGTTTGGTATTGGCACTGGCGAGCCAATGACGTTCCAAATGCTTGCTAAAGATCTAGGTATGTGCCGGGAAAGAACTCGTAACATTTTCCATAAAGCTCTTCGTAAACTTCAAACTATTAGAAAAACATGAACTGTCCTAAATGCGGTGGCGTCACTCGTGTCTCACACGTAAAACAAGAGGCAAAAATAAGCAGGAGATACCGGAGGTGCCAAATCTGCGGTAATCGATTTATTACTGAGCAGCCACATGAAAGAGTTGTTTCGGCAAGAAAAAATACAATTTTTTCAGATGCCAAGGTTCGTGCGATGCGGGCTTATGCAAAAGAAACGGGTTTTGGTTACTCCAGAGTTGCTGCGGCTTTTGGAGAACGGCCCGGTACAGTGCAAGATCTACTTAGAAGGCAAACTTATAAAGATGTGCATGACCGCGATGCCGGGTAGGCAGATTTAGTAGATAATGTTTACAAATGGACTATGCACCGTTCCAAGTAGAGCGTTTGGCTAATGGTTGGTTCCGCGTTTGCTGCTCTAGCGGTGCAGTGTGTGTTGATAGTCCCTGTGAATTGCGAGCAAGTTCAATCGCGGAGACGTTGCACGCCTACTGCTCCACCCACTCTGAGATGCGGGCTTCCCGTGCCTCCGTCCAAAAATCCTGAGATGCGTACCACTCTTTCCAGTCGTGGCCCGACTTATGGCTATTGCAGGAAAAACAGCAGCCAACTAAATTCTTTTGCTCAGTTAGGCCGCCTTTCCATTTGGGAATGACATGGTCAAGAGTAGCATTTTTGCCGAGTGGTTCTGCACAGTAAGCGCAGCAGTAGTTCCACTCTTGAAGGATTTTGTCTCGAAAGCGTTGCTTTGCTTTCTTTCGTGGTATTAGCTCGGTTTCATCAATTTGATGATCCATGCAGCCACCTTACGAAGGTCTGCACAACCGCTGCCTCAGGGATTACTGATGCCTCTAATTTAGTTATTTTTTAATGGCTTTGCAGGCTTTTTTGTACAGCTTGAGTCGATGTTCAATTCCGTTATACCCGCCGTTTAGCACACGAGTAACGCGGTAAACATCAGTTCCTTTGCAAATTGAAGCCCAGTCATTTTCTTCAATCCAACAAACTGCGGACAGAAACGGGTATTCGTCGGCTACATAGTTTGCGCCCTGTTGCATTACTTTGTCGTCTTGCATGCCATTACGCTCCAACCAATCGCTAAAACGTTGGTAGTTGTAGCGGCCAGTTAGCATAATGCAGCCTGCACCAAAGTATATTTTTCCTTCGCCTGGGCCGTTGCCTAAGTCCGAGCGGTTGTCATACATGCGGGTAAAGTAGGCGTCACCGCCTAATTCCTTCATCCAGCGGTAGCAACCAGTTTCGTGGGCAGTTTGAGAAACTAAATGGCGGCGTTGCTGCAAGCTTGTCATTTTTGTTGCATACATAAGCTTATTAAGGTCACATATAAACTTGTCATCAAATTTATTTTGTTCAAAATCGGTAATGGCAGCCACCTGTTCACGGGTAATCAACCAATCACTTTCTTTTGGGGCAACAGCAGATGACCATGTTTCGTACCATTCTTGACCACGGTCAAAACAAGTTGGATAAACCTTTAAAATTTGCTTCTCAAGCTCCAGTAGACCAGCAGTTTGGTGACCAAGCTTCTTGTAATACTTAAATAAATCAAGTAAGCGGATCGGGTTTTTGTTTGTGGGGCTACTCATAGCTGCTGCTCATTGGTGGACCTAAGCCGGTGGTGTCCTCCCCCGAATGGTGCTTAATAACCGTGCGTGGTTTTTCCCCAGGTTGGGAAGCGTGCCAATCCTCAATTTCAACGTCGAGGCGGGGCTTCAAAGTTGCATGGAATTTTAAGTTTTGTGCGGCTTTTTCGAGGCGTTCGGTCCAGTGCTTTTCACCAAATCGAACCAACCATGTCCCATCTTCTGGAATGCCGCTTACTTTTTTGGGAATACGCGGGCTAATACTTCAAGCACAATTTGAATGATGCTGTTGCTGCGCAGAGGCGATAGAGCAATGATCTCAGACGCAGCGGCAATGCCAACTGCGATCATCGCCATGGTTGTGGGGTCCATTTCAATCAAACAGATACAAAATTATTCTAGTGGTGTTGCTCGAGCGCCCTTAAGCGTTTTTCATGATCGTCAAGCCTTTCTTTATGGTCGGATCGCAACGCTGTGATGTGCTCAAGAACCAAACTAATACGGGCGTCCATCACACTGGAGCGCTTATCAAGGCGCCATAGTGCGCCGGTTGCAGAAGCGATGATAATTGTCGCCACACCGGAGAACACATCCACGGCAGGTTCTCCAAGACTTCTTAACTTATTCTAATGGGTCTTTCTTTCCAGAAACAATGGCAACCGCACGTCTGTAAAAGAAGTTGTCTGTGCGGCCCTCACGCTCCATCAACTCTTTAATTTTTTTCCAGTTTTCGTAGGTGTACGGGTCGTACGGGTCCATCATGCGCTCCATGGGATGCCCTTGGCTTTAGTTGGTGTGCGTTGTTCGTCTAGCTGCGCTTGCAGCGCGGCTTCAATCTCGGTGACTTTTTCTTGGCCGCCAATAGCATTGTATACCCAACCAATAACCAACGCCTCAGTTAGATCTGAGTAAGGGATCAACGTTTCAGGGCGTTCAAAATCGACGCTACCGTAAGCCCCAGCGGTGTAGGTGTTGTCGGCGGCATCTACGCGGTAATGGGCCGTATAAACATACCCATCTGAAGTTTCACGTTCCAAGGTGGCGATTGACCAAGTGAAAGTGGTGGTCATGTTGGTTTAGTGCTTACTCAACAGTGTATTAAAAAAGCCCCGCTGTGACACGGGGCGATTAGGTGTTACCCGGCCTCAAGGGCTGCAACTTTGGTCTCAAGTGTTTCAATCTTAGAAATTGCCTCTTGTAATGCAGCGGTAAGCAAAGGAACAAGTTTAGCTTGATCAATACCTTGATAAACAGGTTCGTTACCAGTTTGTGTCCAAGTACGAGTACGAGTTTCAACGGTTTGATTACCGTTTTCATCAGTAACCTCTTCCTCCCAAGAAAGTTCATTAGCTGGAGGTTTAGCAACATTGGTCTCAAGGACAGTCCCATCCCACTCAGCAAGAGTGCCAATGTCCTGCATTGCATCCTTTGTTCCATCAATAGCTTCTGGAACAACGGTTTGTGCTTCGTGAGCAAGGAAGCCATCAAGAACAACGCCGTTTCCAATAAAATTAAAACGCTTTGGCAGAAGTTGTTTGACACGATCAATCGCGTTGTCTAAAACAACAACGTTTTCTTTCAGTCGATAATCTGAGTTGGTACTGTAAGATACACCTGGAGCAGCATTAGTGTTAATAAGAACCCTGCCGTGTTCAACATTATTTCTTCTGAATTGTAGAATTGTGCCGTTGTTACTCCTGTTTAAATGTAAAGGTGTACCACCAGTTCTAGAAATGTAGCCTACCCCTCCATTATCAAAACTATAACCAATGCTGGTGTTATTAAATCCAGGAGTCGCTACACTTGATCCTCTAAGATAACGAAAGTAGCCGTAATTCCACCGTTTATTACTCAAACCGAGTTGCTTGGAATGATCGTTTTCTGGTCTAAAGTCGCCACTATCTTCTAAACGCACAACATTACTTCCGCTATCTTGGAAAATAATTCCGTTTCCCTTTTGATTAATATAGTTCCAACTGTTGCTGTTAAACGTGACTGTAAAGTCATCGCTATTGCCCATCCGCAAAACATCACCGTCGGCAAAATCCAGCGCACTGCGGATATTTACAGCACCGTTAAATGTAATAGTTCCAGCAGCGGAGTCGTTGCCTGTTGCGCTTAGGTAATTGGTGTCAGCACCGGTAGCAGTAACTCCAAGGAACGTCCTAATTGCAGACGTGCTGTTGCAAACCCTCAGATAATTATCGCTGCTCTCATTAATACGAAAAACCATACCACCGCTAATAGTGCTTTGGTTTTGGAATGTTTGCCTGACCAGCCGGACATTGATATCGCTATTAGCTGTTCGACCAACAACAGTATTTGCGGTACTGTCAGAACTAAGGTTCTGACCGTCTAGTAAATCAGCGTCAAGACCTGAACCCGAGCCATCAACAGTTTTAATTGCGTTGAGAACTTCAGTAGGAGTAGAGTATCCTGACCCTGCTGTAGCGCCAGCCTGAATACCATCGAGCTTGGCTCCATCTGCTGCAAGATCGCGACCATCAACTGTGCCAGAAACTGCAATGTTTCCTACTACATCTAGTGGCTGGGTAGGATTACTCGTCCCCACACCGATCGCACCTGAAGCCCCTATTCTGAGTCTTTCTACCTCTGTGCCCCCCTGAGCGGATCTAAAAACAATGCCCGTACTTGTGGTCCCGATTCCTCCACCAGTAATTACAGCGTTACCTCCGTGGACTCCAATACCTGCGTATTCACTAGATTCGTCCGCACCAGTAATTCCAAGTACATTTTGATTATCACTTCCATTGAAAATGTTAAATTTAGACCCAACTAATCCAGCTGATCCGCCTAAGTTTGTCTTACCATCTGCTGTAACCTTTACTCGCTCAGTACCTTGAGTTGATACAGCTACTGTGTTCGCACTAGGTGAGTAAATACCCGTATCTGTATCTGAACCTGGGTGAATGCCGGGAGCTGCAGAACTACCCGCATCAAAACTAATTTTGCCGTTGGCGCTTAGCAATCCTGCAACAGATGCCGTCGAATCGAGAGTCGTCGCGCCAGTAACATCAAGCGTTCCTGGGACATCAACATTGCTTGTAAACTCGACATCGGTCCCCGCTGCGTTGGTTTGCAGCAGTTGACGAGCACTTCCGGCTGCCATCTCAACGGATTGAAAAGCCGTGCCGTCATAAATTTTCAGGACATAATTTCCGTTTGTTGTATCGAGCCATGCTTCGCCTTTTGAGTTACCGGTTGAACCACCAGTAGCAGGGGTTGAGTTTGGTGCCGTAGTTCCAATGTGAACTGGGCCGGTTTTGACCAAGTCGCCGTTGGAATCTTTAAAAAAGAGACCGGCACTAGCTGCTGCTGTATTAAGCGCAATTTGCCCGTCTGACATCGAGCTGGCATCAGGCCTTTTGCTCGGAGTTGAGCTGCGCAGATTTTGAAGAGCCATCCTTAACGCCTATTACTAGGCCGGAAGTAACCCTTTTATTTTAATGATTAATATGTGCCGTCATCCAGCTGAGACGTTAAAGCAACGGTGCCGTCTGCATTTTGAAACGTAATTAGCCGGTCAGCAGTGGGATCAACAACTGTTAAGCGTGTCTCAAATGCATTATCAGTTGCACCTTCAAACTTAAATGTTCCGGTATTGCCGATAAGGAGTTCACCAGTAATCGTTCCACCCGCTGTCGAGAGTGCTGCATCAGCAACAATTTTGGTGGCCCGAACCGCATTAGCAGTCGCGGCTTGGGTTGTCGATGTTGAAGTCGTGGTGTCGTTGAGCTGAACAACACCAACAACCGAAGTCGTGCCAGAAACAATCTTGCTGCCGGAGATTGCAGCAGTGGCGCTGATGTCAGCGTTAACAATCGAACCGGCTGTAATTGCGGTGACGCCAGAATTGCTGATTGTTATGTCACCTGTTACCGGAGTGACGGTGGCCACGTTTGAGCTGCTGCCAATAAGCAGATGGGCATCCGTTAGAGGCGCAAGCTTGCTGTACGAAATGCCTGCAGTAGCACTAATGTCTCCATTGACGATCGTTGCATCCGTGATCATCGTGGATGTAACGGTTCCCGTGTCGCCAGTCGTTACGACGGTTCCCGAAACATCAGGGAAGTTGATGGTGCGATCGGCTGTGGGGTCTACAACACCAATCGTGGTTTCTGACGGGTCAGCAGTAGCGCCTTCAAAAATCAGTGACCCGGTTTCACTAATTTCAAGTGCGCCAGTAATCGTTCCACCTGCTTTGGGCAGCTTTTCGGTATCTAATTCTGTAATCGCTGTTTGGACATTTGTCGAAACGATGCTGCCTTGCGGCGTATAACTGATGTTGCTTGCTTGCTGGGATGCAATAAAACTTGATACTTCTAACCTGTCGTAAGTTGTTCCATTGGAAAGCAGAATGTCTGGCGGATTTAACCCAACAGCTGGTGCAGGTGCCGTTCCAGTACCAGCAACACTGACAACCAAGTAATACTTAAGGTTGTCGGCACTGGCGGCAGGAAGTGCGGAACCAACGGTAAAACCTGCAGCTTGGCCAGCAGTCGTTACGGATGCAATTAAATTTGTGCTGGCGTCATACGTTCCACTGAAAATAATTTCACCGCTAGTGATCGTGACTGGTTGGTAAGCGTTGCCGTCGTAGATGTAAAGGTCTTCGTTGCGGGAATCAAAAAAGAACTGTCCTTTATAGTCAGCAGTGGGGAAATTAACAATTCCGCCACTATCATTCGCACCACCGAATTTTGCGGTGGAGCTATCGGCCATCATTACGCCGGTCACATAGTCATTTGCAATCCGACCAGTTGGAAGAGTCCCGCTTGTCAATTTTGCAGCGCTTATGTCTGGAATGTCAGCAGCGGCAAGAGTCGTTCCAGCGGTAACTATTCCCTGCTCGTTTACTGTTACTTTGGTAAATGTTGCTGCGTTTGCAATTTGAGATTGATCTGGGATAAATATGTTCCCTGAAGCGTCAACTTCTAAACCAGAAGTTGTTGGAACGATTACCGCACCGGCTGCGCTAGAAGTGGCAATAGGAAGATCAGCACTTGTTAAAGAGCTTGAGCCAGTAACAAGTCCTTTTGCATCAAAAGTAATTAGCGGGGCAGTTGCCGCAGTAACGGTGTTGTTAATGCTGATTTGACCGGCAGCATCTACGGCCAAGCCAGAATCAGCAGGCACTGAAACTGCGCCAATATCGCTAGCGGTTGCCTCGGGTAGATCAGCGGCAATAAGTGCAGTGGTGGCTGTAATGTGACCTTGCGTGTCAAAAGTAATCCCAGAAGTTGTGTTTGGGGTGACGCTATTTGTGTGGCCAATACTGCCTGAAGTCTTGTCTAGTCCGCGATCCAAGGATGCTGTAGGAATTTTTGCAGCAGTTACGCTGTTATCTGTAAGTTTTGTACCGGCGATGCCGGTGGCAACTTTATCATCAGTTACAGCTCCATCTGCAATCTTGCCAGTAGTAACTGCTAAAAGATTGATCTTGTCTTCGGTTACGGCATTATTTGCAATCTCAGTGCTTTCGACAGAGTTGGAGGCAAGTTCTGTGTTGGTAATCGAGTTCAACTCAATGTGAACTGCGCTAACGCTTCGGTCGGCAATCGCTGGTCCGGTTACAGAATCAGCAGCTAATTTTGCAGCCGTAATAGAAGCATCAGTAACTTTTGCACCGGGTACTGAACCATCAGCAAAATTGGTTTTTGCAAAGCTAATTGTCCCATCAATTATGTTGGCATTGCCAACAGAATTAGACGCTAATTTTGTGCTTGTTACTGCGCCAGAATTGAGTTTTGCTGCTGTTACTGAAAAATCTGTAATCGCAGTTGTAGTAACAGCATTTGTTGCAATGGATGTTGAATTAACCGCTCCGGCAGCAATTTTGTCATTTGTAACTGCATCATTGGCAATTTCAGTAGTGCCGACTGCGCCGTCTGCAATTTTTGCGCTGTTTACAGCATTAGCTGCTAAAGCGGTTGTATCTATCGCGCCAGCAACAATTTTTGCACTTGTAACACTGTCGTTTGAAATGTTGGTGGTCGCTACCGCGTCAACGGCAAGTTTTACATTGGTGACTGAGGCATCAGCTAATTGTGCAGTAGTGACACCGCCAGTTGCAATCGCAGCTGTATCGATTGCGCCCGTTGCGAGTTTGGCGCTAGTTACAGAACTATCAGCAATTTTTGCGGTTGTAACGGCACCGTCAATAATTTTTAGTTCAGTTACTGCATCAGTGGCTAACTGAAAAGTGCCAACGCCACTGTTTACAAGTTTTGTCCCAGGGATTACTCCGTCATCCATTAATGCAATGACGCCGCCTTGTACTAGCTCTTTGCTAGTTATTTTCTTAGTTTCACTTGCGGACGTGTCTTCAATGGGAAGAACATCAGTCGCGCCTAGGTCAGCCTGCAGAAGTACAGGAAGATCAGAAATCCTTACGTCTGCCACGACTCAGATGCGTTCGGTACTAAGTTATTCTAGGCTTCCAGCTTCTTTGGCCCGTTTTTAAGGCGTGTTTCTCAGCAAAGCGCCGAAACCAGTGCTCTGGTACTCACCCAGAAGAATATCCCCAAAATTGTTTTGGAGCACTTTGCCAGGCGATTCCAGACGAGTTTGTAATGTAATAGTGCCAGTTGTGACAAATTCGACCGTCATCTCCACAGCCTCACTTGCAGAAAAATCTAGTGCAGCCGAAGTGACGCGGGCATCGCACTCGTAAAAAATAGTGTCATCTGTTGTGGTTTGTGTTCCATAAAGCTTGTTACCTTCACTTACAACGAAAAATTTACCGTTAAACTCACTTCCCAGTTCGGTCCGTAAAACAAGCTGACTTATGTAAAAAGGTAACTCGTAGCGGTCCAGCACTTGTCCTTTATACTCGGGATCTAATGGATTCCGTCTGTAGTCAAAAAGAGCTGTAAAACGTCCGCTACCCGAAATTAAACCTGAAGTAGATTTTCTAAAATCATCTGAAAGAGCCGTAGTGTCTACAGCTTCTCTTTCTGTGTTTAGCTCGTATGAAACAACTTGACCCAATATTTTATAAAAGCCTTCTTGGATTTGAATGGTGTGTTCAGGGCTTATGGTTACATCATTAGACAGGCTTAAACGACCTGTTGTTTCTCCGTTTATTGCATCGTTGTAATTGTGATACAGGTAGATGCCCCCTGCAGCGTCTACATGCGCATAAACAGTAGCTTCTGACTGGGTTGCATAGTCATCGAACCAGGTCAATAAGCTGCTTGAATCTACTACTTTAATCGATATACGGTCTCCTGTGAGAATGGGGATTGGACCGCCTGAAGCAGGAGTAAAAGAGAATCTATTCTTAGTTGAGTTTATGTCTGCCGTGTTTAGAGTAAAGTTAACCGTCGATGTTCTTGAATCGGAAGCACGGCGTAACTCTATTCTGCCTTGATCGCCAAGTAGTACAGCCATCAGAGATCAATAGCCGTGTAATCTCCGGTCATTTGAAAGCTAACGTCAGCAGTCATTACGTCGCCGACAGTGCAGGTGATTGTTATTGAAGTAATGTAAGCTTCAAAATCAAGATCCCTGCCCTCCCATTTGAGTTCAAGCTTGTGGGGGGTAGGACTGCTTTGTGCATTAGATCTAATAGACGTATCCAGTATGTTTCTAAGAGTTGCGTTGTCGTCGTGATACATAATTGTCGCTGTTGCTGTCGCGTTTTCCTGTCCTGGTATATATCTCCTTTTACGGTCGCCAAGATCCGTAACCTCTAAGGTGTCGACCGTCGTAGTAACAGACCAGTTACGGACATTAACCTGCTGCAGCCCATTAAATTTTAAGATCCCATCTTGTCCTGTATAGATAGCCATGGTGTGCGCCGTAAAGTGGCCAGTGATTCAATTCTAGCCATCTAGGTAAGCGCACAAAGTGACTTCGACAGTGGAAATACCTGGAAACACGCTTGTGACCTGTGGTGGGTCCATGTAACGCCAGCGTAAACCACGCGGTTGGCCGTCAATGTTCTGCCGCAAATCATTGACCATCCCTTTTAGCACTGGGTCTGTCGCTGAGATAAATGCAAAATCCCAGTCATCGTTGACACTGATGTAGTGATCAATAATTCTGTCAGCGTCGTCGTCTGAAATGTTTTCAAAAGTAAGCTTCAATTTTGCGTTGACAGAGCGTGATGCGTAACGCATTACAGTAGTCGCCCCGTTTTGTGCCTCAAACATGGTTTGAGGGTACGTTCCAGGGGTGTACGACCTTCTGGTAGGAGTTAAAAACGGAAATCTTCGTGCTTCGTTAGCCATTGATCGAGAAATCCCCGTTACCCCATTCTAAGATTCGCAACCTGCCTGTATTGCTAAGGGGTGTTTCTGAACCGCTAACTTCAACAAGCCCCTCTTCTGCGTAAGAAAGCGTTTCAACTTTGTACATGCGTTTTGTTGTCGTGGTGTTTCTAATACAAAACACGCCGCCAAAAAATTTTGCTTGAACAGCTTTCATACTGCGAATAGTCATTGTAGATTGTTGAACCGTAGTTTTTCCAGGCTCCCAGTGAAGAACGGGATAGTTTCCATCGGGCCGGTTTTCACGGGCAAAAATCGTGCCATCCGGTGCAACGCTGCCTGTGTTGAAACGGCTGGTGTGGGTTGCTTCGCTGACTAGGAAAAAATAATCGCCAGGCTCTAAACCCATTGCAGCTTGCGGTGTTGTCTCGAATTTGATTCCGTGTGAGACGTGCTTACGGACCAACAGAGCGTATTTAGCGAATTTAATCGCGTGGTCACGGCTTTTGCAGAAACCGCTCATGTCGAAAGTTTCTTCTGGGAGCTTGTCTAGCTCTCTTGGATCAATCCGCCTTCCATCGGCGTCTACAGTTGCAGTGACTGTTACAGACCTAATTTCTGGAAACCCGTTGTCTATGTCGTCCCTATAAAGAGCTGTAGCTGTAAACATTTGACGCTCTTCTGGCGTCAAAAAGCTGACTTGCATTTTCCTTATATTGCCGTCAGTAAAGAGTGCTTTTGCTTTTATCGCGGTGCTTGGTGAAATTTTATAGTCTGCACCGTAGGGCACAGATGGCATTAAACTAAAACGACCGCCTTTAATGGTAAAGTCAAGCAGATTGAAGGCGGCGTTTTTGAAAATAAATTCTCTTAAATTTTGTGGCTCACTAATCACACCGTTCCAGTAAAAACCGTTGGCCTCGCAAAACTTGGTTGCTTTAGCCATACCAAAAGCATCGACTTGCTCTTTTCCAACAGTGTCCCCAGCGCCAAAATCTGAGTTTGTCAAAAGAGCATAAGCAATTTCTGGGAAAGAATCTGACTCAGAATTATGAGTTATATACCCAGTGTTATATGCATCAGGGTTAAGACGGTCGACTTTAATTCCCTTTTTTATGTATGCAGAAAATTCACCAAAACTTGTCCACTCTTTTCCGCTAGATAGGCGGATGCCTGCTATTGCAAGACTGTCATAAGTTGCAGGCGAGTCAAGCCTTTGTAGTTCATTAACATAAGCTATGGAATGCTCTGGGCCGTTGAAATGGCTACCCTCCTCAGCGTCAAACATGTAATAGTCTGCGATTGCATTTTGTGGATTTAAGTTCTTGACTCTTTGTAGATCTTCCTCAATACCTGCAACGCGAATAGCAAAAGTTCTTGGATAGCCCGGAATTTGGAAAGTTAATCTATCGCCTACTCGGTAACCTTCACCGCCACTTCTAATGTCCCATATAGCCGCATCAGCTCCACCTGCTACAACCCAAAAAGAATAGTTGAGCGTTAAGCCGCTACCTGATCCACCCGAAGGTGTTACCGTGCCTGTTCTGGACGGAGTGATATTGGTCCGCTCGCGATTGTATTTTTTAATCTCGTAAATACTTCTGTTTCTTTGTCTCGCCTTCAAATCGCCTTTTTCGTACTTTTCAGTGTCACTGTCTCTTACTGATCTTCCGTCCCAGTATTTTTCAACACCTGTTACAAATGAAGTGCCGTCTGTGTGTTTTTCTATGTAGGCGTATTCGTGATCGAACGGCGACCCCAGTTCATACCTAGTTTCCTGAAACACCCAATCAAACTCACCTGGCACTAATGCATCGGTCCGCCTAGTCGGGGTGATTGTTGTTGCTTTACCTGGTACTACTTTTGGAGGAGGCCCAACAATCCATTCCAAATTGTTTGTATAGACGTCTGAAAGCGTTACTTTTTCACCTGTAAAAAACACTCGATAGCCTTTGTCGGCAAAGTAACTGTCGCCAACGCCATCCAGTAAAAAGACTTGCGAGGTTCGGTGTTCTTTGTAGACGTAATTGCCGCCTACTGGCACAAACCGATATTCATATTGACCCCGATAACTTGGGTAAATACGAATGTAGTTATATTGCTCTCTCGGTGATTGGCCTCGAACTACAAAGAACCTGTCATCGCCAAGTGTGGTCCAGCTATTGCTGTTGATTGGCCTAGCTTGTAAAAGAAAAAAGCTTAAACGACTAACGTATTTATTGATGCCGCCTAATGTAATGCTTCCATTTTCTTCTTCAAACTTTTCAATAGTTTCGTCGTCAGGTTGAGTGTTTACGTTCGGAAAACCGTTGATCTTGCGCCAAACAACTGATTTCAAGCCTATTTCGGTTGCATCGCAAGCCCTATTGTTAGTAACTGCACCAACAGTTGCACGCAGTAAGGTAGGTTTTTCAAATGGGCCGCTTGTACCCCTAATCGGCTCCCGTTCAACCGTTCTCAAGGCTGCATTTAAACTGGGGCCAATAAAATGCTCAGACACTTTAAATGTAAATGTTTTTGTTGTACCAGGTTCCCAAATACGGCTTGTCTCTGTGATGCAGGTGGCTAGGCACGAACCAATCGTGTATTGTTCCCCAGAAGAAAGCGCTTCGTCTACGTCAATTCTGCGGCGATCAATTGCTTGCCTTACGTCTTCTGTGCCCCAC
>VTLG01009319.1_pt1 | contig 44448 bp, 33 predicted proteins | sample 4694571 | NCBI WGS metagenome assembly VTLG01 (sample SAMN12604809, study PRJNA352737) | marine metagenome | biome: ENVO:00000447; feature: ENVO:00000209|ENVO:00000569|ENVO:01000036; material: ENVO:00002151; isolation source: viral sequences binned using virsorter ...
GATTGAACTTGAAAAGCGGCGGTTGTTTTTGCAGTTCCAGCAGCTGCAAATGTGGCCGTCACCCCTGTTCCAACTGGTCTATGTGCCATTACTACTATAACCTAGGTTCATTTACTACTTATTTATAAAATTATTCCGCACCTGTTTCAGCAGCAACGGGAAGTTCTTCCTCATCTGCTTCTGCTTCAGTTTCGGTATCGACTTCATCTTCAACTTCATCTTCAACCTCTTGGTCACCAAATATACTATTAGCTACCTCAGGTCTAAATGCATCAATCCTTTCTGCTGATTTTGAAAACAGCATATCCTTAATACGATCACTAATTTGAGATGGTGATTCATCTTTAGTAATCATATCCATCAGTTCAGCTTGAACTGCATTCATATCAGGTTTCTCATTTTCAGGCATTGTATTTAGAATAAAATAACAGTCAAATAGTATTTATACACTATATCAAGTGTGGAATTGATGTTCGAGTAGCATAGTATAGAAAATATTCTTTATTTTCATTACTCTTTCATACTCTTCTGGTTCTGTATTACCATTTTGAAGATAAAAACTTAACCCTTCGTACATATAACGAACATCTTGTATAGTGAAATTTGCTTTAATATAACCCCTTCCAACATCATCTCTCTGGGGTTCACCCATATCAGGCATTAGATTTCTCCGCCTTTAGGTAACTCCCGTTTTCCTGCTGGTGATAATGATTCTCCTTCTAAATCTGGATCAGCAACTGGCGCACCAAGATCAGATTCGCCCTCCATAGCCATTGGATCTATTGGCATACCTGTTTCTGGGTCTATTGGAATAGAAGGATCAGGTATAATACCATCAGCAATTTCCTGTTCAATCTTTTTATCTTCTTCAAGAATCTCCTCATCAGTCTGACGAAGAATTCTACGTCTCACATAGTCCTGTGAATAGTACTTACCAATGTAAGGTTCAGCAGTTGCAGCAACGTTAATTCTCTCATTAAATAGTTCAGTTTCCTTCAATTCTGAGAAGTGATTATCATACAAGAAGTCATATTGTATGTGTTCACTCATTATTTCCCAGTCTTCTGGGGTGATTATATTCTTTAAAATTAACTGAGTTTTAAGCATATCATCGAACATTCTAGAGAATCTCTTCCTTAAACGTCCAACAAACTTAGTGAATTTTAATTCATCTCTTAATATCTCTGAGGATCTTCCGAGGTTAAATCCTCCTTCTCCGTCCATTCTTGATGGGGGTACATTGAGCGACCTATATAATTTCTTTTTGAAGTACTCAATATCCGTGATTTCCCCCAGGTTTTGTCCTCCTGGAAGAGTAGAAATTTCAGTACCACGCCCTCCTTCTCTCCGAGGGAGCCAGAAATCTTCAAGCATCGCCATGTACTTCTTGTCATCACGTATCTCTCCTGTGTTAGCGTCGTAAACAAGTTTGTTACGATATCTCATCATCACATCTCGGAGATATTGCTCAGCTTTTACTTTAGGTAGATTGCCGACATCAATATAAAAAATTCTTCTTTCTGGTGCTCTTGATAACCTGTAAATTACTAGTGAATCCTCAATCATCCGTAATTGGTTGATTGATTTAATTGCTTTATGAAGATAAGAAAGAGTTGACCCCTTATTCCTATCAACTAAACCAGAGGTACAATAAGTTACTGCATCTCTTGCCATTTTAATGCCTTGGCTATGGCCTTTTGCATTGATATTCCCAGTAGGATAAGATCCTTTGGGATTATAGATAAAATACTCTTCAATTTCAGGAAACTCATAATCCATTGGGTTATCACTTTGCAATTTCAATGCATACTTTTCACCCTCTTTTTTCTTCTGCTGCCTAACATAACGCATTTTCATTGCGTCAATATAGCGCAGTTCCTGAATACCCTCTTCAGGTTTCTTTAAATCAATTACCTTATGATAATAGATTCTTCCATCAATATACCAATTCCTATAGATCTCGTGAGATTTTTTATCAAAATCCAATAGATCTAAAAGATTTTTAAACTCCTTTCTAACCTTTTCTTTAATACCATCACTGGCACTTAGATTGTCAAGGTTAATTTGTATGGGAGTATCATTGGTATCAGAAACAATTGCTTCATTTACAATATCTTCAATAGCACTATCCGCTTCTGGATGAAGTGCCATTTCACGATATCTTTTAATAAGATCAAACTCAGTTCGATAGATTCCTTCAATATCAACATAGGACCCAAAAAAACCACTACTCATGTAATGGTCAGACCCGTCCTCATTATTCGGAGGAACGGGTGAAACCGTAGACGGAGATAGTGGTTCGGTGTCCTCAATAGAGAACCCAAATAATTTTGCCATGATTTATAAGTTTCCTTTAGACTATTTAGTTAGCCGTTTGGACCGCCACCTGCAACAGGTCTGAAGGATTGTACTTGGAATTCAACTGTGAAATCTTCTATAGCATCGCTTGAATCGTAAGATAAATCGATAGCAGCGACATTAGATGGCCAAATATCAACAAATTCGTATTCTTTTAATACAGAGTTTGTTTCACCTGCACTACTTTGACTGCTCTTAGTTGATCCTCTACCGAGTTGGAATACTCTAGCATTTGTCATATATGCCGATGGATCAGTAGCACCAAGGTTGTTATCCAACTTGGCGATTAATTCTGCCCATTCTTCAAATGCATTTCTGAGATTAAAACTCTCATCATTGATGATTGTTACCGTCCAAGTATCAATAGTACGGTCTCCAGCAACTTTAAAAATACGACCTCTAAACGGTACATCGATGTTTGCGACGTTTTGTGCTGGCAATGTTGCTGCCTTACACATATATCGGAATGCATCTGCGTCCCAAGTAATCCCTGCAGGTAGAGTTGTGAGCTCTACCTCAAACAGATTGGGTCTTGCACCGCCACCTATCAGTGCCGACTTAAACTGAGAAATGGTCTTGTTTTCTCTTGATGTTGCCATAATTCTTTGTTCCTCCTGTTAGTTATTTAGATGAATTTTACGATTAAACGCGACCAGCGACTTCTTCAAATGAGACCCCAGTTCTAGTAGCAACGAACGTAAGTGTTACGTAGTTGATAGACTTGGCAGGTTTCAGATAGATGTCTGCTCTAAATTCATTGTTATCAATAACATCGGGAGTATTATTTGTAGTGTCACAAACAACCAAGAATCCGTAGAGTCCTCGTTTTGCTTCGACATCTCTCAAATAAGGTTCAACAATGTTTCTAAAGTTTGCTCTTGTTAGTTCATCATTCAATTCAAAGAGTTGTGCTTCAGCAGATCTTTGTAGTGCTTGTTCAATTGTTAAGAACAGGCGACGAACGTTAATTCTGTCGAATGCAGATGCATAACCAAGTGCAGTCTTATCACCAAAGAGCATAGTACCAACGCCAGGTTTTGTGATAATAGCGTTAACTCTTTGTGGATAAAGAATGTCTCTTTGATCCTTAGTTGGATTATATGCTAGTTTAATAGCATTATTAATCATACCTCTTTGCTGTCCAGCAGGTGAGAACCAAGGATAAGCAACGATATTTGTGCGACACATTAGACCAGCAACGTCTGCGTTAACTGGGATGTATCTAAACTCGTTGTTAAATCTATCGTAGGTATACTTGTAACCACTATCGAAGATTCCGTAGGAGGAAGAAGTAAGTGGACTGAAGTATTCTACAAGATTATCAGTCTGAGTTGTTGTATTTGTAATGTTAACAATGTCTGCCCTATGTGGACCAACAACAGCAACACAGTCCTTTCTCTCATTTGCAAGAGAAATTAGATAATTTGCTTTGGACTGAGATAGGTTCTTAGCACCTAAACCAGGACCCATAATTATGTAATCAACTGCAATTTCATCCTTATTCTCAAAGAGTTTGTAGGATGTTTGTAGATCACCTAGTGTTGCAGTCATTCCACCGTTTTCACCGATGATTGGAATTCCTGCAGAGTAGTCTTCACCACCACCTAAGGTATAAGTAACATTTCCGATTGCGGAGAATGTATTATCCTGTGCTGGTTGACCCCATAAACCTTGTGCGGTTGTGTATGGAGTAAATGCTGTTCCAAATCCAGTTGCTCTTGGTTCAGTTCCCCAATATGCATCTTTAGCATTAGATGGGTTGTATCCAGCATATGTATTGTCAGAGTAATCTGCAATATGCTGTTTGTAGTAATTCTTCTGAGGAGAATTTACAGATGATACTGAATCAACTGCCTTAGAAATAGATACGTGCTTCTCAAGTACGTTACCTTTGATTCCAGTGATTGAACCGTAATCATCAACAACAGCAACGTGCATTGAATCACCTTCACCGTTTCTATCAGTTACATATACGTTAGAAACAGGTTTTGGAGCAATGGACTTCCAGTAGATTGTTGCGTTATCTAATGTAAGTGTCTGGGCATTATACCAGTCGGCAACAGATGCAGCACTTGCAGAAACTGCAGTGTTAGCAGCATTTGGAGCACCAGTGTTAACACCAACGTTATCTACAAACCAGAGAGTGTCAGATGCTTGGAATGATGCATATGAAGTTGACTCTTTATAGTCAATCTTAGTTTCTGCATAAACTCCAGCAGTACCACCAGCACCAGTTACACGAGAAACAACTTTAACGTTAATGGTTGAATTACCGTTAGTTGCATCAGTAGATACACCAGTAATAATTCCCTTAAGGTATCCATTGAATGAAGAAGTAGTTCCAGCACCTGGAATAACTTCATTAATTAATGCAGAAGTAACACCATAACCGATCTTAGCACCATAGTCGCCAAGACTAGTAGTGGTAATACCGATTGTTTGGTCGGCAAGGTCATCAATAACACAAACCTTTAAACCGTTTGACCAAGAACCAGGAGTTTTTGCTGCCCAAGAGAAATCAGAGGTTGAAGTCCAGTTTGCCTGGTAATCATCATAGTTCTTAATTTTTGTCGTTGTTTCAGAAGCAACACCAACACCAGCATTACCCGTATTCAGATTGGTATTGTCAGTTCTAACAACTTTTAAAACTCCCCCGTAAGAAAGATAAGATGCTGCACTCATCCAGTACTCATATTGAGCATCTGTAGACAGTGGCTTACCATAAGTCGCTATCAGATCTTCTTCAGTTGAAATATCAATTGGGTCATCGATAGGTCCAATTCTAAAAGGACCAGCAATTGCACCGATGTTATCCAGTACATTATCAGCTCTTCCTACTGTTAAGTCAACCTCTCTAGTCAGTACTCCAGGAGATAATTGAGGAGTCGCCATGTTTTCTTTCTCCGATTCTCAGATTAATCTAAAAATTATTTATTGTTTTGGGGGTTTACATATAGTTCCACATATAATCCATACCACCACCCTTGTCACCATACTCATCAGTATGCCATCTATCGCCTTCTGCATCGACAAAACTTTCATCATCTAAACCATCAACCATAAAACCAAAAGGTGCCATATCTTGCTCAATTTGATTCTTTTGCTCTTCATATAATCTTTTTCTTACATCTTGATCAGTTAATTCTTTAAAGTAATCATTTTGAACTAACCAAGCATATATGACCAAACACATAGCAAGGTCATCATTGCATCCTTCTTCTGCTTCAAATGAATTATGCTTTTGTATGAATGTTGTTAACTCAGATATAATTTCATAATCCTTGAATATAATCTTATCAGATTCTATAAGAGTTTTTAAATTAAGAGATCCAACCTTCTTAACAGTCTTAGACATCTTGACTCCCATTTGAGTCTTCTTACCAGAAAATCCTTGACCAATGACTTGACCTGCTCTTCCTCTCATAGATGCCATAAGAAGATTATCATACTCAAGATCGTAATGAATAATAGATGCTACTTGATCACCTATATCATTTACTTCACATAATATGAATGCATTATTATATTTCTTTGCTATTTCCCAAATAACATTCGGGAATAACATTGGTTTAATTTCATTATTCCTAAACTTACCAACAATCCTATGGGGGAATTCTGTAATATCAATTAATATAAATGCAGAGTAATCAGCATTAACTCCTCTTGCTACATCAACAGTCATCAAATAATCGTGACCCTTTTGAGGATGTTCGTAAATATCTAATCCAGCACTTTGCTCTATTGGATTCTCATATACAAAAGTTCTTAACTTACTAGGAGCGATAAGAGTATCAACAGATCCTAAGAATTCACATTCAAACTCAATTTTAAACTGTTGTTCTGAAGTGTTAGCAATTGTTTGCTCTCGCCACTTAGCATCCCTACCAGGAACTTCTGACCAATGAACATCCGTTGGTTTATATTCATTCTTTCCTCTTTCAGCATCGTGCCAATATCTATAAAAATGATTCATCCCGTGAGGGGTAGAAACCATTATGACTTTCGTGCTTTTACCACTAGTAATAGTAGGATAAACAGAGGCAAAAAACGAATCAGCAATATGATTTGGAACGAATGCAAACTCGTCCAAAAACAAGATATTGAAAGACATTCCTCGAACAGCTGAGGCAGAAGTTGACGCAGCCAAGATTCTGGAACCATTCTCTAACTCCAAACTACCTTTATTCCAGGATATAATACCCTGCTGCATCCATTTAGGTAAATTCTCATATGCAGTCTGTAATCTACCTAGCAAATCTCTAGCAGTTGCTGCTTTGTTTGCCAGAATACCTATATTAACATTATCATTAAATACCGCATAATGCAACAAATATGCAACAGATGTAGTAGACTTACCAGTCTGCCTAGGCATCTTACAGATGTTGAATCTGTTCTCGTGGAAATTTCTGATTAAACCTTCTTGGAAATCATAAGGTTGAAAAGGTACAAGACCCTCATCCAAACTTACAATCTTTACATGTTGTTTCGCAAAATATACAGGATCCGCTTTACAAGCCATAAACTCAAGAACTTGTTCTTTAGTAAATTCTTGTTTAACATTCGCTTTTTTTAAAAGCGGATTACCTAGATAAACATCGTCAAGTACAGGCATAATTACATCATTTCATATTTAAAATTTCTTTGGAGTTTTCTATCGTGATCTGCGGTTTTTTGTTGTAGTTCTATAATTTTCTTTAAATTTTCTACTTGCTTTTCTAGTTCTTCGGTTTTATGATCCTCCCGTCGTTTGGAGGATTGGTTCTCCAGGTTCATGACTCGATACTTGGTAGTTCCAGAGTTTAGATCCAGGATATACTTTGTGCAACTGATCCTGAACCTCTCTGCGTGAGGGTTTTTTGACCGAAGGGAAAAACATTTTTATCATGTAGTTAGTTCCTCTCCAGGCCAAATAACAGTCGATTATATTTCCTACTTTATTGTAATTTGGTAAACGTGTCGCTTCTTCAACACTTTCCAGTTTAACCAACCCCTTTGTGGGCCTAAGTGGTTCTGGTTTTATGATATCAATAAATTCATATTCACGAAAAGAGATATCTCCAGTAGCGTCTTCGACCTTAACGCCACAATTTTCTAATGCACTTATTTGTGCTGGAGACCAGTTCATATTATAACTTAAAAATTGCGATACCTAGTTATTTATTAGTTTCTTCATCTTCTAAAACAAATTTATAGTATTGCAGTCTCTTTCGGAGGACGAGAACCTCTTGCTTTAGGTCAGCGTTCTCCTCCTCTAATTGTTCAATATGTTCTTCGTAGACTACATACATAGAATTATTTAATCACTTAATATTCTCTTCAACTTCTAGATCTTCACAACCCTTAAAGTCTTGCGCCATTTGACCACCTATTTCAGCACCTTGATCCATACCTAACATTGTAATAGCACCACCTAGTACCCATCCAATTACAGGAATCGAAGTAATACTTGTATTTGTAACAACAGCAGCACCAAGTCCACTACCAACTAATCTTCCAGTAGATTCTCCACTACCTTGTGCTTTAATACACGCAATTTGTTTTGCTGTAAGTTGCTTACCGTTTTTATCATAAACTGGAATTGTATGAAGAGCACCTTCTGCCATATATTGTTCTTCTATAACTGCATTCTTTCTACCCAATCCTAAGAAACCCGCAGGACGATTTACCTCCTGTACCTTGGTCATTACCTTAGGATCATGTGCTCTATAACTGATACGATATCCTTCAATACCTGCTTCTACCTCATAAGAAGTATACTCTCCAATAGGGAGATTTATCTTAGGAATCTTATTGCCTTGGGATATCATCCCAATCATACCAATATGAGATATACCCAACAATGCTCCCAAACTAAACCCAAACCACTTCTTCATAATATTCAATACGCTATTTTATATATGCAATTGTACTAAATGCAATACTAATGCTATCCAAATTCCTTGAAGGACTAACAAATTAAGTTTTATCATGTGCTTGTTCAGAACCACCTAGATTACAAGAAATATCAGAATCACAATTTTCAGATCCACCTACACTAAAAGGATTATAACGTGAAGTAGCAATATTGTACATCTTTTCATGTATAGTCTCTTCTTTCTTTTCTGGTTCGTCCTTAAACCAATCCTTTGCAACAGGCATTGAATCTAAAGGATTTACAAAATCAGGTTCATATTCACAAGGTGCAGTATCTTCCCAACTGAAATTAGGTCCTCCATCAGGTAAACCAGACTTAAAGTTATCACTCTTTGGTGGATCTTCACTCAATGGAATTGATTCTCTAAACCACTCCTCAGGATCGACCCCTAAATTGTTCATTCCCATCAAACCCAACGTGTAACAGTTAACTCAATACTATTATCATCCATTTCCCATTCTTCCGCAACTTCAAACCCTTCTTCCTTTACAGTATGATGCAAAGCCATTCTAGCATACTGTTGAGTTACTTTGTCAATAAACCTTCTAGGAGGTGTTGGTAAACTCCAAGTTTCTATGTCTGTTACCAATTCATATGCTTGTGTATCATTACACCAGCGGAATCCAATATCAGTGGCAATACAAATATCTGCTTGCACTACTGGATGATTGTGACCGTGAGTTCCACCCACAACCAATTCTTGATCTTGTTTAACTTCATGTCCAAGAAGATTTAATGCTTCTAGTAAAAAGTCCTTTTCTTTTATTTTAGTCTTGATGGTGCTGAAGTGAGACATTTTCCTCTACTGTGTTTTGTTGATAGTACTCTGGTTTATGTTTAACATCTTGAACTGTTCCCAATCTCTCTTCGATTCTCTTAGTGAGATTTTCACATTCATTACCGACAGTACCCATAACTTCTTCAGTTACAGTCCCATCTTGCCTAATATTAAACTTTATAGTTTGTTGTGGCATTTGTTACATTAAAAGTTTATTTATCATTCTCCACCACCATTGCCACCACCACCGTTGCCGTTCCCACCATTACCATTGCCAGAATGGCCATTGCCATTTCCATTACCGTTATTGGACCCATTTTTTTTACCCTCATCTTGTTCCAAATATCCACCCCTACCGATATGATAACCTGTAGGAATAGGTCTACACTTTTTCATATCATAGCAGTAATATTTACCTGGAGGACAACTTTTGTGACCTTCCATAAATTCTTGATAAGTTTTCATTATACCGTTAGAGTAGAGGACTTGACTGTGACTGTTGCAGAAGATGAACTTCCCATATTTACTTGAAGTAGCATATTGCCACCACTAATAGTTGCAGTAAGAGTTCCTAACATAGAACCTGTTGCTACAGCAACTTTCTCAACTATCGTTGCAGTTGTACCATCGTGAATTAATGCATACTGACCTGCTTGATATGCGGAACCTTGTGTAATCTGCACATCTACAAATGCAGTACGATATGTGGATGCAGAGAATGTTGCGACTGTTGTAGCACTTGTGGAAGAAACACTAGTATCTGATTCTGATGGAATACCAGGAATGTTAGTTAATGATGCACCAGAACCACTGAATGTTGTTGCAGTTAAAGTTCCGTTTGATGAGTTAAATGCTAAATTACTTCCTGTTTTTGGTGGTAAGTTTCCAGTTGCAGCCGTTACGAATAATGGGAAACAAGTAGTATCTGACGATTCATCTGCAGCAGTAACATTAGTTGCTATAGATGCATTAGTTGCATTAGTTACTGTTACCCCTGCAATATGTGTATCTAACGCTGTACCATTGACAGTAATTGCGTCTGCTTCTAATGTTCCATCAATATCTGCATTACCAGAAATATCTAAACTAGCAGCAACAACATCCCCTACTGTAATATTTGGTGTTCCACTTAATCCTGCAGCAGTACCTGATGTATTTTGACTACCAGAAGCATTTACACCTGGAAGGTCAATATTAGCAGAACCGTTAAATGATACCCCACCAATATTTCTAGCAGTTTCTAATACAGTAGCTGTAGCAGCATTACCTGTTGTATCTTGGTTTAATGTTGCAACCCGTGCAGCAGCAACAGTACCAGAAGAAATATTAGTACCGCTTATTGCTGTTATATTAGCACCACTACCAACGAATCCACCATTAGCAGTTACTATTCCTGCAGCAGCAATATTACCATTAGTGAATATGGTAGATCCAGTACTAACTGATAATTTAGCACCATCATATGTTAAGGTTGATTCTCCTTCTAATGTATTAGCAGTACCCGAACCAGTTATTAATCTATTATTTGCATTATTGTTTATCGTTGTGCTAGTTACATTAGACAGACTAGAACCATCACCATAATACTTAGTTGCAGTTACAATACCACAAGTTACATTACCATTAGAGTATATGGTTGCAGCAGTACCTACATGAAGACCACCTGTTGCAGTAACAATACCAGTATAATTTGCCTCTCCACTTGGGTTTACAACCGTACTAGTTGATTCTGATGTTGTGTTATATACTTCAATCGTACCTGCAGCAGCATCTAAAGTAATTCCAGCACCAACTTTTACCTTATTATTAGCAGCATCTAATGTAATACTTCCAGTACCAATTGTTAGGATACCAGTTATACGAGCATCACCTGTAACAATTAATGCAGTACTTGCAGTTCCTGCTCTTACATTAATACCATTACGGAATGATGTTAATCCAACAAATGTAGATACACCAGCAGTTGTTACGTGAACACCAAGACCAGTAACCTGAACACCCTTGGTTGCAGTAATAATACCAGTTGAATATATGTCCGTTACATTATCATAATTGATTGTAGATGCTGTTACAATGCCACTAAAATATCCATTAGTAGCAGTAATAACACCGACACTCATTCCAATGCCAGATACATTACCACCTTCTAAAACAGAATCTAAATCAGTTGATCCTTGAATTAATGTACTTCCAATTCCAACCCATTCACTACCATTGTAGATAAGTAAATTGCCAGTATCAGGACTTGCCTCAATACTAACATCAGCAAGGTCTTTCATATACCCTGCACCACCGCCACCAATAGTAGCAATCTGTTGCTGAGTTCTATTAATGAATAACCTATAATGATCTGCTAATGCTTTTAAGGTAGGAAACTGCTTATCTAGTGGTGCTAATGGATCTCCAACACCATCTACAGATTGTTTCTCATCTGGTGGTTCATTTAAAAGACCTTCTTGCAGATCCCTTACTTCATTAAATTCTTGCTTAAACTTAATCTGTTTTTCTTTTATCTCCTGAACCAGTTCTTTAAGAGATTTTAGATTATCTGCATCTATTTTAATCTCTTCTCTAATTTCTTGTATATCCTCATCATAATATTTTACCTCAGGAAGATTTGCTATTTCCTGCGTAAGACCATCAAAATAACCTCCATATAGATCCTTGGTGGCATCATTCTTTCTATTAAATTCTTTTACTTCCTCTTCAACTCTTTGCTTTAAAACGTTATACTTACTAAGAATATTCTTCTTTAGTAATCTATCATCATTCTTAAAGGAATGCTTAGTCTCATGTATTTTAAGAGCAGCCTCTCTTAATTCCTTGTATATCTTATCCTTAGTTTCTTTTAAATCCTTATTTAACTTATCAATATCAGTCTTAGATTCAAACCGTTTTACATCAATATCCTCAGATAATTGTTGAACTTCTTGATCTATCCTACCCTTAACAAAATCTAAATTGTCGTTTACCTTAACAAAATCATCATCAATTACACTAAAGGTCTTTCCAATCCAAGAGAAATCTGGGACTTCATTAACCTCATTAACCCACTTAGGAAACTTGGGTATAGATTCTTTTATTGCTAATAGTTCTTCTTTTAACGACTTTAAATCTTCCTCATAATACTTGGGTTCAGGAAGTTCCATCATATCCTGATAGAACCCATCAACCTTCGTCTGAAGACTTTCTATTTCTTGTTCATAATATTTGGGTACAGGAAGATCAAGTACTTCTTCCCTTAACTTATCAATTTGCTCACATATAGCTTCTACTTCTATATCATATGTTTTCTGTTCTGGTATCTCAGGGATACTTTCTTTTATCTCCTCAACATATGCTGTAAGTTTCTCTAATTCTTCGTCGTAATACTTTATCTCAGGTATTTCTGGTATAACAGGAATATCCTTTCTAACATCATTTATTAGACGTAATACTTCGGTGAGATCTTTTTCTGATTCAATCTCATCGCTTTCATCTGGATTTTCTATAAAATTATCTGCTATCTCTTCTTCAGGTCTTGGTGGTTCTTCCCCAATAAACTCATCAACTGAGGGTAGATTTTCTTCTTTTATAAATTCATCGACTGAAGGTAATTTACTTTCTAGTAAATCATCTACCGACGGTAGTTGTTCCGACATTGTATGAGTAACTTAGGTACTTTAGGATTTCTCTCCTAAGTTTATTTATCGTCTTTAGGTAGTCCAGTCTTTAATAGTTTTTGCAGTTCTGCAGTTGATCCTACAAACAGTGCATTATTAACAGTAGAAGGACCTTTAACCTTTGTTTCTTCTTCCACATCTTTTAACTTCTTCTGCAAATCCATTAACTTATCAGTTGCATCAGAAACACTCTTAATTAACTGACCAGCAACTTCATATGCTCTAGGCATTTCACTTTCTTGAGCAAGTTCTAAAATACCATTAATTGCTTCTTGTCCCTTCTCTATAATACTGTAAAGATTACCACGAGTATACTCATAGTCCTTATCAATATCAGTCTTAGTAAGTCTATCGGGTTTTTGCTCAGGAGTTATACCAACATTTTCCTTTGCAGGAATAATAGTTGATTCTACATTAAAAGCATCATCTAGATTGGTCATCTTCATGTAATTGTACCATCAAATCCAAAGTCATCACCGAATTCTACGAGATCGCTATCCTCTCTTGCGGTGTAATCAATACCCTTAACTCCAGTTCCTCTAACGTGTGCCTTAGCAATAGTAGTATCTTGACCACGCTTAACATTGATCTTATTACCAGTAATCTTGGTAACATACATTTCCTCACCATCAACCTCAATATATTTCTTGAGAGTGACCTTAGTACCATCAGCAACATTGATAGTTACATCTTCAGCAGCAATGTCCTCGGAAAGAGTAGTAACAACATCATCTGTATAATCCTTAACTGCTCTTGGTTTAACAGAGTATGTGATATCTCTTTCTGTACTCTTGGATCCACCAGCAAGATAACGGACAGAAACCTGCTTGACGATATCCTTGGTAGCAGAAGTGATTGGACCAAATAGATATGTCTTTGCCGTAAATCTTAACGTATACATAAGAACTCTACGAGTTGTATAATCTCCCTCGTAGTCGTCCTGCATAGTAACGTTTTCTAATACAATAGGAATATCTCTTTTCTCTTTTACACTCTCAACTAACTGAACTGTTAGATTATATTGTGGTTGAAAATATGGTAATATCTGTTCTACAATCTGCAATGCATCATCATTTAATTTACACATAATAGCAAGTTCAAATTGCATATTATAAGGAACAGGCATATATGCTTTCTTAATATCCGTTCCATCATCAGGATTTTTTACAGTAAACTGTTGAGTTGTAGTAACTTTCCTAGATGGATCATATGTAAGTCCAGTGAACTCAAATGACATCCTTGGTAAGGATATTTGAGTTGCTTGACTCAAATTAGGTGCTTGCTCTAATCTTGCCAAAAACTTTTGAATAGGACCATATGCCAATGGTACTTTTACAGTAGAACCCTCTTGTTTGATGGTAATATTGTTAAAGAGAGTACCAAAGGAAATGATAGTCTTTCTAAAAATTTCGTTATAAAAATATTCAAACATAGTTATAGACCTCGTACCTTATTTATGGAGTACCAAACGGATTACCTTCTGTAAAGTCCAGAATAGCATCTGCTTGTATTTCAAATTCATCATTTTCACCATATCCTTCATCAAAATTAGTTGTATCAACAACCCTAACTACGTGAGTAGCACCAGAAGATCCTCCAGTAAGAACCTCACCAGTCATAAAGTCTCCACTAATACTACCAAGTTCTAACTCATTGCTAGAAGCATTCCAAGTTCTTACACGTCCAGTAGCACCACTAGTTCCACCAGTTACAACTTCATTAAATGAGAAGTTTCCAGAACTTCCAGTTGGGGGTGCAGCAATGGATATTGTTGGAGCAACAGTATAACCACAACCAGCATTTCTTATATGGATAGCAGTAACTGAACCAGAACCATCTATGACTGCAGTACACGCAGCACCTGTTGTAGATATTCCATTCTGTGCGGTAACAGTAATAGTTGGAGTTGTAGTATATCCAGAACCACCTGCAGTAACGGTAACAATACCAATTGTACCATTCTCCATCTTAGCAGTGGCAGCAGCACCAACACCACTATCCCCATTTGCAAAGAATGCAATTTCTGGATTGCAAGTATAACCAATACCTGGATTTACTAGATTAACTTCTTGTACAACTTTCTTTTTAGTATCATCAATAGCACCAGAACACACTGCAATTCCACCAAGTAGATATGCAGTTGCTATACCTGTTATATTTGATGCTCCACTTGGTGCTGAAGATATCGCAACTCTTGGTGCATATACGTAACTATTACCTCTATTTGTTAGACTAATATATTGAACACCACCATTAACAATACCAGTAATAGCAGTTGCCTGAACACCAGTTCCTACAACAGTTATCTTTTGAGTTCCACCCTGACCAGGAAGAACTACTTCACCATCAACACCTTCTACACCCTCTAAGGTGTCATCAATCTCATCGACACCAGTATCAATAACCTCGTCCTCATAACGGAAGAGTTCACAACGAAGTTCATAAACGTAAGTATTCTTAAGTTGATAGAATGGTTTTTCGTGCTCTACATACTTAATTTCAAATAGACGATCTCCTAATGGGAAATAAATTAAATCCCCTTCTTTTGGTCTAGTTGATAGTTTTATATTTTCTTCATTCTTCATCAAAGGAGAAATATAAGTCTCAAATCTTTCTTTAGAAATAACCAATGTTACTTCATTAGTTGCCTGAATACCAAACTTAGATAACATAGTGGGATTATCACCATATCCATCAAAATTGTCAATATATGCTTCTATTGGATATGCATCATCAAAAGTTGATTGCGATACTTCTTTTAATATTGTTTTCTCAGTAACATACTTTCTAGGCATATAGTGTATATCAACACCATACATCCTCAGTTGCTCATTAATGAGAGACTGAACCAGGCTTTGTTCTCCTGATGACCCTTGTTGGAAGAACGGGTTAAGTGCCATAATCTTAACCTATCATATCTAGTGGTGGAAGTTCATAAGAGTTAGACATCATTTCACGAATCCTCTCTATTTCTTTCTCTGCATCATCATAAATTTGTCTTCCGTTTAACTCTACTCCACCAGGCAACTTTACTCCTTGGAATTTTATTAGATTCATACCCCATTGTCTTTTAATAAGAGCAGTTAGGTATGGTTTTAAGAATGAATCATTCCAAACTCTTGAATAGTCGTTTGGATTTAATACACGATAACAATCCATAATAATATAATCCCCTTCAGTAACATCACCCCAATCAACATCTAAGTATAATCTATCTTGACGCTGATTAAATCGTATTTGCTTTTGAGTGGTTAAAAGGAAATTAATATCTTCCAGATAAGTCTTAACCATTGCATAAGTTAAAATCTCAGTAGATCCCCAATAATAGATATCGTTTAGAAATAACTGATATTTAACACTGAACATATTATTAGTTACAGTGTTAGCACCATCATAATGAAATATTTTTGTTACTCCAATAACTTCTGGAGGAACTTGCAAATAATTACTTGTTTCTTCCCAACTAAAACTAGTAGTACCACCATCAATAGTTGCAGTAGCAGTTGTAGTTGTTATACCAACATTATCGGTTTCACCACCTCTTGATCTTCCTCTTTTAATATCAGCTGCAGTTAATTTATACTTTAAAAAAGCGGGATAAACACCATCAAAGTGCCTTTCCTGAAAGAACTGAACCGCATCATCAAGAAGATCTTCTACTTGCTCATCAGCAACATTAATTTCCAGCACTGGAGCACCCAGTTGCCTTTTGCAGTATGTAATAAGTTCTTGTCTTGAAGCTGGTTGGGACATTTATAGAGTTCCTCTATCAATATTTATAGTGCGGTGATTGATGAAATACCTGGTTGAACTAGAATTGTTCCATCAACAATCCTATAATAAGTATTTCCAGAACTAACAACGACATCATAAACATACCTACCTTCACTTATAGTCTTAGTATCTGTTCCTCCAAGAGAAACTTGGAACCTTCCACCAGCAGCACTTGTAAATCCTACATTAAAAGTTGCTGCAGGATTAGCAGTAGAACCAATCGAAACACTTTTGGTCATTTGGGATGAACCAGAATAACCAGTAAAATCAAATACAGTTCCTGAAGTACCTACAACTTCAAAATTTGCTATAAAATTAGCACCACCAAGCATATTGAAGTTAGCAGCATATGAAGCTCCAGCATCTGGATCGAAAGTAATTTTCTTACTTGCCATTGACTAACTCCTTTAGTAGGGACTTAATTTCACTAATTTCACCTTTTAGATTTGCAAGATCTTCTTCAACTGTTAGTTGTTTGTCCTTTTCCGCCTTTCTTTTTTCGCGACGAGTAACATATTGTTGATACTCGTGTATGTTAGTATTCACTATTTGATCAGTAGATTCATCTCTAGCTAGGCCTGGATGATCTTTTACTTTTGCGTAGTTCATATTATGCTAAAGTAATGACTCTGAGTTCAGATATTCTAGGTGGATAAGTTTGATCAGTTGAAGTCATAACCAATTTAATCCGATAGTTCTTAAATGCAGGTAAATCATCTGCAGTCCAAACATATTCTCTAAAGGATATCTCATTTGATCTAAATCCTTCCTGAGCTAAAGGAGTAAACTTGTCAGGTCTTCCATCACTCTTATCTAATGCAATCAGTTCCCCTTGCTCATTTAAGTTTTTCCACCCTGGGAAAGGAACAAAAATTGGTTCAAAGTTTGGATTTTCTGAAATAGCGTAGAATGCTCTAATATCAGAGTAACTATTAATATGTGCAGAACACATAATCTTAATAGAAGTTGCAGAAGTTTCTAAAGCATTTTCTTTAGAAATATACTGACATGCTGTTGGATCTTGATCTATAGTATTAACCCTATTATCAGTTGCATAATTTCTAATAGGAGCATCAATCTTATTGGAAACTAAAATAGCACTACATCTCTGCAAATCAACGACTGGAGTTAGTAATGGATCTGATGTTTGTAAATTAACTGTCATCGCAAAAGATCTATCACCTGGGAAATTCTGAAGTACTGCAACATTTGTTTCATTAACTCTAGATGCAATACATCTAGGAGATTTCAAATAATTTGATTTATTCAAAGTTATATTCTCATATCCTTGATCTTGGAATGGTAAATCAGTACCTTGTCCCATACCATTACCAAGACTAGAACCAGATACGGTTCTCATTATCGCACTAATAGTTGTTCCAGGAACAGTAGTATTCTGAACGTTTGGTGAGATAATTTGGAAAGGTATATTTTGTGTTGCGTGAGTTTGATATCCACCAGTAGATTTTGCCTCATTTGTATATAATATTGGGAAACTTGTTCCAGTACTTCTATTGACACAACCACTATTCCCACTACCGTCAGAATTGCTTCCTTGGTCAATCTTGATGGTGTAATGATCAAATGATATTGGATTAGGATCTCTATCAGTAATCTGATCTAGTCTATGAATTTTATTAAATCTATTCAAACTTATACCACCAAGTTCATACTTAGTTACAGGAGCTCCTTTAAGGTAATTAATTTTATCAATTCCTCTAGTTATTCCAGTAAGTTGACCAGTGCTAGTTCCTGTGTATTTAAAAACTTCATCTCCAATCTTTGCATAACCAGGATTAGTTGCACCTACAGCAACATTTTCGAATGTTGTGAAGTTAGAAGAATCATCAACAGTAATGGTTCCACTATCCCCAGTATTATATGGTAAAGATAGTCTTGTTGGGAGAACATCAGAAGTAATATCACTAAGAGTTACTCTATTCTGTTCATGATGCATACCGTGATTTCTATGATCAACAGTAAAGTGTAGACCATCATGAACCACTGTTACTTTCTCTGGATATGTAAATCCACCAGATGCCCAGTTTAATTGAGTTGCAATACCAGTAACTGGATGAGTAAACATCATTGTTTTACCAACACCAGTAGCAAAATCACCTTGAACATTATCCAATACCAATTCTGTTGTTTGTCCAATAGAAACGACAGAGAATCTAGCATTTCTACCAACATTAAGATTGCCCATAGTTCCAATACCAAGGACATCACCAACCTGGAATCCAGATCCAGATGCAGTTATAGTTGCAGCAACAGCAACACCATTTGAAATATGAACATTGGCATACATATAGTCACCACCAGCAGTTATATTAGTAAGACCAACACCAGTATAAGTAAGATTTCCAGAACTTGGAGTATAGCCTAAACCAGCATTAATAACTCCCATAGTACCAGTACCAATACCAGCATTACTAATATAATTACCAGTAGCATTAGAACCTGTCTGTGAAATAGTAACACCAGGTTCAATAGTAGTATCTTGAAGTGTTGAACCCAATCCGACTCTAACTTCTCTTGATTGTATATTAATAGAGTTTGGCATCAATTTTGCCACTTGTCCATTGCCTTCACTAAGAACTGGACTATAAAGTTCTAATGTTCCTTCATTAACAAATTCTGCTCTATTAATCTTAAATTTAAGATCTTCCCACTGAGAAGCATCCCAAGTAGAAGCGTTCTGTGACTTAAACAAAGATCCAAGATAAGGTTGCTGAGAAATAAATTCATCAGTTAATAAATCAGATTCACCAATTCTGGAAATGAATACTTGATATTTTGTTGACCAAGATGCAAGACAAATAGCATACTCTGTATTTTGTCCTTCCAAATAAACAGGTGCTTCAAATTCAAATTTAGTTGCAACTGTACCAGTTGGAGATACATTAATTTCCGCTGGAGTCTTAATAACTTCAGAGAATGGTAAAACCTTTTGTGTAGGTACACCACCTTTCATTGTACGAATCTGGAATGTCATAGGAATGTCCATGTCATCCCTAGTTTTGAAGTAAACTTCAGCACTAGTAATAAAGACACCTTGTTCTTCTGTTACCTGGAATGATTGTGCTAATGGGTCATACCATCTCTCACCAGATTTTGTCCTAGTAGTGTCAGTACTAATAACTTCCGATTTAATTACAGATGAACCAGAAAGTCTTCTTGCAGCCTTTTCTTGCTTATGTGGTTTAGTTGTAACAGTAGCATTTCTTGTTGAAATGATTGATTCCTGAACTGTCTCCAGAGTACCAGCAGCATTGTAATTTGCTTCACCAAAACTATCAGTATTTTCTTGATCATTAGTAGCGTTATCAATCACTGTTAACGTCTTATCACCAGTCTCAAACTTTGGATGATTGCCAGTATTTGGATTTGGAATATAATATGAGAAAATTAAATTAGCACCCAAATCAGAAATTAATCTATAACCATTAATTTTTGCTTGTGCTCCACTAGTAGATCCTCTTACAATCATTCCTTCCTGAGCATATCCAAAGAAATCACCCTGCGCTTGTTCGCATAGAGAAGCAGTATCTAAATTTAATATTGCAGTTGTTGCGCTATATGTTGATGGCATATTAGCAGCTTGATTACTTGCAAGTTGAACAGTTCCAGGAGTTCCAAGGAAAGTTTCTAATCCCGTAGCACCAACTTGAGATTGGTATGGATTTGATGTAAACACATCTGTAGGTGCATTATATGGTCCCTTTCTATGATTAGCTTGTGCTACTCTACACTTCATAAAGGGTTTATCAGTACCTTCTGGTTGTATACCAGTACCAGGAACAGTTATTACCACCGTTTCACCAACTTGGAAAGTGTTGGATTGCATTTCAACTTCAAGAAGTTTTGGAGTACAATACTTGGTTACGTTAACACCATCAAAGAAAGCAAACATTTCAGTTAATGGTTTACATTTAGTAACCCTAACTTCAAGATTCCTAGAGCGCATTATTTGAATAACGTCTCTACTTACAACTTTATCACCCAGAGATTCATTATCCCACTGTTCAGTAACTACCTTTCTTGTACCACTTCTAGTAGAAACTCCAGTATCAAAAGTATCTCTAATAGTGTCTTGAGTTGTTTTGGTTGTTGTAATATCCCACCAACGTCTATGGTCTACACCACCACCACCGTTAATCCAACCAAGGTTAACAATTTCCAATTCATTCTTTTTATCTGTTACTTCAGTTCGATTAACTTTACGGTCTACAATATCCTGACCATTCCAGTTAGTTTCCCAAGCATTCCACTGAATTGGTGCCATACCAGTTTGAGGATCAACACCAAACTGTTGCATTGCTTGTGCCATGACTCCAGCAAAATTACCTTCTTTCTTAATAATCTTTGCTTTAATCCTAGCGGTGTCTACCCAAGTATCTGAAGCAGGAGTTAGTTTAATAGATGCTTGCCAGAAACTAACCAAGAAAGGTGTAACACTTTCAGTTCTAGTTGCAAACTGCTGACTCAACCATTCCTTTTCAGTATAATCTAAAGTAATAACTCCTTCACCTTTTCTAATATTTGTACCTTCTGGATCTAAGAATGATAAATCAGTATCTGCTGAAATACCTTCAACAGGTCCAGGCATTAAATCTATAGAAGTAGTATAATGCTGTGCTCTTAATTCCTTATTTGCAGGATCTAAGCAATTTCTTAGTTTAAACGAAGTCTCTTGTGGTTTAAGAGTTGTGAAATTATCAACAAAGAATCCAGATTTGAATTTATTTAATCCATCTGCATCTGGAACAAACATATTAGAAGTATCTGTTTCAAGTAAAGATAAAGATGTATAATATTCAAGATTCTTGATTCTATCCTCAAGATCTTTAATATCACTCATTCTATATCTCTTATGTTGTAAGAAATCAAGTGAACACCCACTTTCAACATCAAATAGGTATGGTGCTATCTGACAACTACCAACTTCTATAGAATCTTCAATTGCTACAGGTCTTTCTGGTTTTTCTGCTGGATCTCCATACTGAACTTGGAATTTTCCATCTTTAGTTAAGAAAATTCTATCAACTCTACCAAGATAGAATGAAAAATTAGTAACAATAGACTCATCCGATGCTAAGATATTCTTAGCAGAATTCCCATCAGAATCAAAAGATCTTCCATAAAATTCCAATGGAGATCTAACATTTTCAACAACAGCATAATTGCTAACTTTTGGTCTAATATCAATCGTATCTGTTACTCTTTCACCATTAATAGTTTGAATATCTTTACCATAATCCCAAGTATCATAGGAATTCTTTGTAGTAATGTCTCCCTCATCTGTAGTTTCATAATATCCATTACTAAAGTATATTCTTAATCCCTTTATAGGTGGTTTTGCAGTAGATCTTCTAGTAATATATCCATAATCATAGAAGGAGGGTTTCTGTCCTGTAGTATAAGTGTAATTATTAGAGATATTTCTACTTGGATTATCAATAGTATTAACAATACCTTGAACTTTTGATTCATCGAAAGTAACTACTTCACCTTCATCAAAAGAAGTTTCATTTAAAATAATGAATGAAATCTGAGCATCAGTTAAATTTTCACAGTAAATTCCTTTGGCACCACTCTTAGCACCAACAAATGTTTCACCAATAATTAAATCTGTAGTTTTTCCACTAGCACCATTTAGTGAAGACAATGTTACTTTTGGTGCAGATGCACTACCAGTTGTATTAGATTCAAAAACACCAAGAATATTAATAATATCACCTTGATTTAGTACAATTTTTTGATCTTGTACTCTTGTTCCTATTGGGAAATTACCATACACCAAACCATCATTTAATGTTGTTGCTCCTATACCTGATCCACTCAATTTAGATGCATTAACAATAACAGAATTTACCCTATTAAGTCTCTTAATCTTATGAGATGGTTTTGATTTTTTTAATGTTGCTACTAATGTGCAACCAGTACTGTCAGCACCCAAACCATTAAGTTGTAAGGTAGTAGATCCAGCAGTGAATTGGAACATATCATCGCTAAGTGCTACTGTAGATCCATCCCCTTTCATTAAGAAATATCTTTCTTCATCAAATGGTAAGAAAGTTTCATTTGTACCTGCTGATAATGCATTAGTAAGTTGACCACCAGCAATAGCAACGCTTGTATAAGTCTTTCTAATAGTTAATGAAGCATCAGTAAGATCAACATCCGAAATAAAGAATTTCGGCATTAAAGTATATAAACTATTCTCAGTAGAATCTTCAAAAGGAGTTTTTACTAACTTTAAATTTGGAACATTTAATGTGGTTCCAGCAGTACTCTTATATAAAGCACCTTCAACAACTCCAGAAACAGTTGATACTCCAGTAATAACAACATTATCGGTATTAACTTCAGTAATTCTTCCATAAGAGGTTAAATTATTACCCAATCCACCAAACGAAAGTATATTACCAACCTTCAAACTGCCTGGGAATAATGCATTTTCACTAGTTACCGTGCTAATGGAAACTGCTCCACTTCCAGTAGAAGAAGTAAGTGTTGCACTTCCAAACTCATATGCTGATTTTTGTACAACATCACTACAGAAACTTCTTGCAGCACCAACGTTACCTAATTGTGGTCCACCATAAACGGACTTAACATCTTCTATACCGTATGCTGTAACAGCAATAGCAACACGATTATTTGCTATACCATTAAATTCAAATGGTTCATTTTGTAAAAAACTTCCAGTTTTCTCATAAACATCTAAAGATGTACTGTTACTTACAGCATCTTTTAAAAATCCAGTGGCACCACTATACTTTCCTTTAACTTCTGTAGGAACAGTCAATGTAATGGCATTATTTAATGTTATACGAGATGTTAATTGTACATCGTAAAGAGAAATATCCCATTCATTTGTATTCGCATTAGTTGCACTATATGTACCAGATTCCAATACATGATCATAAACCCTAGCAAGACCAATTTCTTGTCCTGCTACTTTAAATCCATTATCATTAAGTCTTTGACTTCTTAAACTAACAATATACGTATTACCAATTCCAATAGTGGGTGATCCAGCAACTCTATTAAGACGTAAAGATCTTCCTGTTCTATAATTAACAGCTTGACTTTCTAATCTTTTTGTATCTCTTGTTTTTGGACAATCAAGAATTTCAGCACTAATTGTCTCTATCTCATATCCCTTTACAAATGCTTTTCCTGGACTAACTTGATATACTGCTAAATTCTCCTCTGCCAGAGTCCCAGCTGGAGTAAATTGACCTTCTTCATATACACCATTATTTCCAAGACCATCGTTTAATGAATTTTTTACTGTAACATCAAAGGATTTGATTGCGTAATCACCAGATTCTGCATACGTTCTGCGAGCGAGTTCATCTGCAAGGAAATTGTACTTAGTATTCTTTGTTTGTGACTTTAAAGAACCATCCTGAATAACTGCCAATTCAATAAAATTAGAATCATTGAAATCATCCAATGGTTTCATGTATAGACTAACTGATATTTTTAGTCTATCAGCACCAGGTGCAGCATAATTATTAAATCCCTTTGCATTATCACCTAATGTAGGATCTTCATCAGCATTAATAATATCCTCTTCAATTCTTAATCCAATTCTACCACTAGGAGTATTATCATACTGACTTAAAATAATTGTTTCATCATGTACATTTACAAAATTGCCTCTTATAAAATAAACACCATTTGAAATTGAAAATGATGCTCCTGTAGAAGTTGCATTTGTAGCGATACAAGATGCAAAAGATTCTCCAGAGGGTATAAATGCGTTGTTTTGAGGACCAGAAATTATATCACTATCTGCTGTTAGAAGTTCTCCATCAGCAAATACTTTAATATTACTATCTTCAACTCCTGAAGACATATAGGAAACATAAATTGTTAAATTTCCTCTATCAGATGATTCTGCTTTTAAAACTTCTTTAATAATAGCAGTTACACCAGTACTCAATCCAATTATCTTTCTACCAATTAACTGTTCAATATAATAATCAACAGGTACTCCTAAATGTGTATTATTCAGTTCTACAGCAAAAAATTCTGGAGAATACGCAGTATTTCCAGGAATTACTTTAGCACCTTCTTTAAAAAAGTGCTGGCCAAACTTTTCAATCTGATTTTGAAGAATAGACTGAAGACCACTTAGTTCTCTTGCCTGAACAGGATATCCAGGTTTAAAAAGAACCTTATGATAATTGTCATTTGCATCAAAATCGTCAAAATATGGGCTGACGTTTAGATTGGTTTGTTGAGCCATAGTATTTTAGAACTGTAATATGATCTTGATGTCTTCTTTTTGATTCGAAGATCTAGTAATAGACGGTCTGTGGTCAACGTATATCATATTTCCAGAATATTTTTTAATTTCTGGGTTTGCTAATCCTTTAGTAAATGACTGACCAAGGTAATATGTTCTATTATTTATTGAGGTGGATAGACCACTAAATGTAGTACTAATTGATAAATTGGCACTACCCCCAACAATAATCCTGTTTCCACCAGCAGTTGGATCTGCAGTAAATCTTGTTGTATCATACCCATAAGTTGGGTTTGTTTGTGCTGTACCAACGGTGTTAAAACCAGCAATAGTTCTATCTTGCCAATACTTCAAAACCCCAGTAGTCTGATCATAACTAACTGTTCTACCAACAGCAGTAACTCCAGTACCTACAGTTTGAGTAATAAGTCCATCTGCAGGGAAAGTCACTGAACTATATCCAGTACCTGCTAAACGTACTGCATAAGTAGCAGATGCTTTATCAAGAGTAAGTAACTGAGTAGAACCAAATGACCTAGGATTCTCAATAATACCTATTCTTGCGAATTGGTTACCCGTTATAAAGTCTGGGTTTTCCGTATCATTTTCAATTCGAGCATAAAGCAATGCACTAGTTGCACCTAATTCACGGTAGATATCCTTACCATGACCACCAGGTGGAGGAATAATTACATCCAAAGTTGGTGGAGATGTTGGTGTTGGTACTGAACCAGCAGCAAGATCGACATTACCATAGGTGTAACCATAACCTTCGTTCGATACTGTTACACTCTCAATTTGTTGGTCATTATTTACAACAACCGTACACTCAGCGTTAAAACCATCACCCTTAATTGGGACTCTAGTATATGTTTGGTTAGCAGTACCTATACCAGTTCCTCTATTCTTAATAACAACAATTTTGATACCACCATCAACAGCATTATTGCGAATAGCACTATCTGTTGTATTGGTATCCCATTCTGCAGGAACAGGCATAAAGTCTGTTGAATCGAATTTAATCAAATCAGCAGGTTTAATACTATAAAGATATTTCCAAATATATCCATCACCAGAAGTACCAGCAATTCTTGGTTCTAAATCTGTGAAAGTTGGTTCGTCCAGAGAAGGTTTTCCATCAGGAGTTTCTGGAGTTGTACCATTCTGTAAACAAATATAGACCCTATAATCACTGTTTACTACGAAATAATTTGCAGTATATAATGTTGTACCACCAGAATTCTTGGGAGCATTAGTAATACTATAGTCTTGTCTATAGTAATCGTAGGTTGTACCAGAACTCCATTGATTCTTCTGAACTATCTGTTTTACGTCTGCGGGTGTTATTTTTTTAACCGCAATCATATCATCGTAAAAATCATTCGATTTAGAAAAATTATCAACAGGAGACGGTGGAGAAGAATCCCAGTCTGTTCTAATTCCAGTTGGATTAGGAAGACCGACAAAAGCATAGTAAGAATTTGTATTGGTTGAAACACCTGCAACAAAGTTCTTTGCATTCAATATTCTTATCTGGTCAGTTATAATGGCAGACATTGAACCTACGTTAAGTAATACTTTTTTTATTATTTAGACGACATAATTTGTAGATTTCAACTTATCTCTCCTCTTCACTTGAGGACCAGTCGTAATTCCAATAACACCGTTCGATGTATTGATAGTATAACTTGTTGAAACCATTCTATCGCTAAGATCAATTCTACCCCAACTATAGTCACCGACGAAGGAACTACTAATTCCTTGACCTAAAGTAGAGTAACCAACAGTAGATTCGAGACCTTCCCAACGCTCAACTGCTGCAAATACTCTGCGTAGATTATTTGTACCAGGTATGGTGGAACCAAATCCAACAGTACTCAGTCCAACGTAATGGGAAACTTGATATATTCCATCTAATGCAGTTGTTCCAATACCAATAGTATTTCCTGATGCATCTAAAGTTGTAACACCAGAACCAATATTAGAATTACTAATCATAAAGTAACTTCCTGTTTGCAATCCACTAACACTAATCGGGTCAGGAGTTACAATTTTAGAATCTCTTAATGGAGAATTTGCAGGGATCCACATATCAAATGCAATACCATATGTCATTCCAATACCAGCAATGTTAGTAACTATACCAACACCAGATACAACACCATAATCACCAGTATATGATTGGATGCTATTTTCTTCTCTTATATAATTTGGTGAAGAAACTACTACTTGAGGTGGTTTACCACTTGTATATGCAAGTCCAGGAGAAGTAACAGTTATAGCACTAACAACTCCATTAGTAAGGGTTGCTGTAGCAACTGCTCTAGCAGTAGTTCCAATACCTGCGAGAGGGGTTCCGCCTACACCAACGGGGGTTTGTATAGACACCGTAGGAACAGCATCATATCCTCTACCACCAGTCGAAATAGCAACAGATGAAACTGTACCAGCAGCAGAAACTATTGCTGTTGCAGCAGCACCCGCGAGGAATTCATAAGTACTACTTGCATTTACTATCTGAATATTCTTCTGGAATGATCTATCAATTGCGTTTTCGTTTTCGGGATCAAAGAATGGTTTACAACTATCAACCCATAATGTAGTAGATCCAATACCAACACCCTGAATCAAATATGCAGTTGGGAAGATATTTGGTTCTAATAGAGGACGATCCTTTCTTTGAATCTCACCATCAATATACTTATCTTCCATTTGCTTAATCCAAGCAATTGGTCGTACTTCTGTTTCATCATCACCTAAACCAACTCCGTGATATGGGTTAGTATCAACTGCGTCTGATGATTTAACTTCAGCAACTGTTCTTTCATTCTCAACAAATTGTTTTGTATTATATGCACTATCATAAGAAAGAACTAAATCATCACCTCTCTTAACAGTTTCAACAATATCTCTATCTTTTACGTCCTCACCACCAGTACCTCTATAGAACAAGAATCTCATCTTATCACCTGCTTTAGGTGCTTCAGTCATTGTTATAGTTGCACCACCATTAAAGGTAAATCCTTCTCCAGGTACTTGTAATACGTCATTAATTGTAAGAATAAGAGTTTGATCAATTTCTATAGGAGAACCAGATTTTGTTTGGATAGCGTATGAATCTCCACCAACAGTAATTGGGAATGCTTTTCTAACACCATCAAATAGACTTGAGAAATCGTCAAGTACATCAAATTCACCCATTGTCCACATATTAAATTCATCATGATGCACTCTCTCTAATGTCAACTTAAATTCTTTAACTACACTATTTGCTACAGTAGGAATACCAACTATAGATCCAGGACTTGTAAGTTGAGAAGGTACAGTAAGTATATGAGCATCACGATAACCATATCCAGTATTAGTAATCTCAAAATCAATAACACTTGAACCCGCACCTACAGTGATATTCGCTCTTGCTTGAGTACCACCAACTCCAGGAGAAGCAGAACTATACCAAAGAGGAATATCTTGATAAGGTAATGGTGCATCTATTATTGCTTCGAATGTTGAAGAACCTGCTCCAGGGAATCCTGGTACTGGGTCAGTATAAGTAACAGCAATACTTACGACTTGACCATTATGAACTGATGCCGTTCCAATATACTGTAAAGTTGGAGTTCCAGTAGAAGTAGTAGCAGCAACAGCAACATTAACTTCTGTCATAATACCAACACCACCTATTGATCCAGTAGTAGCAATTCCACCAGGATTTACTCTATAACCAGAACCACTATTACCAATACTAACAGCGGTAATAATACCAGAAGAAGCGAAACGAATTGTTGCACCAGCAGAAACTAGTGGTTGATAACCAAATCCTTCAGTTGAACCAACAGAGATAATCATACCTCCTCTTGGAACAGATGCAGTATTAACATCCTGTGAAGTAGAAGCAGCAGCTCCTGTAAAGGTCATAGAAGTAATTCCAGAAACCTCAGATAATGCATAATCATTTACTTCACCTGGACCTTGTAAGATACCATTGACTAGAACAATACCATAGTTTGTAGCAATACCAGTAATATTTGCCGTATTAACTTTTAAATCAAATTGTTTTGTCTGACCATCAAATTGATAAGTTAAATCGTCAATATTATAGTTGGTGGTATATGCATCATAATCAGATCCCTTAACACCAGAACGAGTAAAGACTCTACCACTGAAACTTGAACCTGTAGTAATACCAACCCAATCTCTTTCGTATGGGTTTGCAGTAGAGAATCCTATAGGAGGTTCAGTACCATTTGGTGCTTCAGAGAAATTAAGAGTATTCTTAATGATATTATAATCACCATGTAATTTTGTCACCGTGTTTCCAATTCCGTGGAAAGCAAGTTCCGTACCCATCCAATGACGATGAACTTTTACTGCATTAGTTGCACCTGCGGAAGGCCCAACAGCAGTTATCTTCATTATTTCATGATCTATTCGAATATCATCTCCACTATAGAATGACGTTATTCCAGTAACATATAATAAATCTCCAGTCTCACTAAGATCAGTAGACAGACCAGTAACAATAGGTGTTTCTATAATTGGAGATTGAATAACATTATCAATTGATATTAAACCTCTAGTATTCTCAGTACCATATTTGGCAGTAATACTATGTGAAGTACCAATACCAACAGAAGAAAGATCAATTACGACTGGTGTTGTCTTTAATGCATTCTCTGGTGTAGTACATAACTGAACTTTATTATCATCTTTCTTGTAAATGTATACTTGTTTTGGTAGGTATGTAATTGTTGCACCAATTCCAGGGAAGAAAGTAGCAGCAATTCCAATAGCATCTCCTGTAGTACCGATACCAGTAGTGGCAGAACAACTAACTCTTGTTTTAACTGAATATTCAACTTCTTCACCACTTACAAAATAATGGTTTGGAAGAGAAATTGTATTGTTAGTAAGATCTACAATAGTAGTACTTGTTCCGTCAAAGTTCTTTCTGAATATTGGATTACCATTATGGTTTACATCAAATTCAGTCTTCTTATCATAGAATGTACCTCCATAAACATCCCAAGTACTTCTAACTGAACCACTATTCAATTCTATCTCATCTGGATCAGAACTGGTTTGTTCTACCTTAAGTGCTTGAGTAAATGTCTTAATTTCTACTGCAGTATTAGCAGGTGGTGTGAATATTAATTCAGACTTACAAGAACCATCTGATGCTCTTCTACCACTAATAGTACCTAATCCATCAAATGCTCCAGATCCTGTCTGTAAGTTACCATACTCAGTCAAAGAAACTGTATCATCGTCATCAACCATCATTACTTCAGAGAACTCATACCTATTATTCGTAGTATCTTTAACTTGTACTAAAACATAAGCACCATCAAAATCATCCTTATAACTTGCAATACCAACAGCACTAGGAGAACCAGCAGATGGAATTGACGTTGACTTAGCAATTAATGCAGCATTCTGTAAATTGTAGGTTCCAATACCAGTAAATGATTCTGATGATATTCCTATACAAATAGAGTTAATCCAAGCAGTTTGTATTCCAGCATTAGGAGTATACATAACTTCTATTGCAGCAGTAGTTCCCACACCAACTAAAGTAGGTGCAAAGGTTCCTAATGGTTGTGCAGCAAGATTATCTCTTCTATTATGAATTGCTAATTGACCATACTCATGCCAATCTATATTTGTTCCATCACTAATCATACTCAGTTCATCATATTCAATTGATCCCTCACTTGTAGCAATAGCAACTATAATCTTCGCAGATCTTGGGTTAAACAGTGTGTATTCTCCAGTATGAATACCAGCATTAGTATTACCATAACCTGTAGGTAATATGGTTCCAGTAGATGATGCAGTACCAACAGTACAAATCTTTATTGCTTGACCTCCAGTTCCAAGAACATTAGAAGCACCAATACTTACCAATGCACTAGGTGGATTTGTTGATTTACCAACAGTTGTTGCACCTATTGCAGTTAAAGAAGTAGTAAATCCAAGTTCATCTAAGTTATAAGAAAGTGTTATAACATTATAATTGTTCTTTTCAGACTTAATTGGGTGGAATTGAAGAACAGCATCAGTACCATCAACTACTGTATCCATTGAACCTAAATCAATAACAGTATCAACAGAACCATACTGGTTAATCATTGATTTTCCACTAACAGGATCAAACAATGCATTAACCATCATTATTTGACGTTCTTTCTTGTATAATCTATCTCTTACATAGACAATAAATCTATTTTCCTTATTATTAGCAATATCATACCTAGCAACCTCAGACCAAGGTTCTGGTCTTGGATTACTATTAAATTGTGGTGAAAGATCATCTATTTTCAGAACTCTGTTTCCAACAGATTCTGCATAGTCAATTAGAATACGATTTTGGAAGGTAATTTCATCAGAGAAGTTACCAGCAGCAGGAGATCTATCTTTTAAATTCTCTGTTGCTAAATCAAAGTTGTTATATCTCCAATAATTTTCATAGTTCTGAATATTAATAATACCAGTAACAGTTCCAGCAATTCCAACCTTCAAAGAATCTGTTTTTGCTGGAGGTAAAGCAGATTCAACTTGAAGTTGACTGAATTTTCTGAATCCTGCTGTATGAGTTAAAGTATTAACAATATCTTTCCACTTATCAAAGAATACTTTAGATTTAATAGCATATGAGAAACTTTGATAGTATTCATTGTCATGAATTTTCTGTAAAGTGTCATTTAAGAATCCAGTACTATACTCCCAACCATTATCAACAATAGAGAAGTAATCTGTTGTATAGTGGTCATCAAAGGTTAAAACAATTTCAGAAACAAGTCCTTTCGCACCAGTTTCTAAAGATTCAATCAATCTACCAACTTCAAAATCATTGCTTGCCTCTACAGTAATCCACTTACTTTCTGGATCATATTCAAAAGCAACACCCTGTACAGGTCCTACACTAGTTTCTGATTTAAGAGTCTCATTTGCATTGAAAGAGTTAACTCTCAATTTAGGAGCAAATTGTGGGAAATCTCTTGATTTAATTAATACACCAGAAGATAAAGCAGCATTAAAGTTTCCAGGTACTTCTCCTGATGGAAGTAGTGATCCTAAACTATAAGTTACAACACCAACATTACCAAGATTCTCATGAACAGACTCAATTTCAAATGATTGATAATCGTAATATTGTGAATCATATCCTTTAGCAGTAGTTCCAACACCAACACTAACATTCTCTACAAATACCATATCCCCAACTTCGATTGGGAATTTACTATCTTGACCTATACCCTCTTTTGCTTCTGCAGCACCAAAACTATATGGAGTCTTTAACGTTACTGCAACTGTGTTTGTTAATGAATCATATTCAAACTTTTGAGCACGAATTCCGTTTGGATTGTTTACGGGAATAATAAATGGAGTTACGTTAGATAGTCCAAATGTATTCTGAACAATATCAACATATCCAGGTGCATCTGGAGTTGTTAAATTATATCTCAGTTCAACGTCATCAATTTTCTTCCTTGTTACACCATCAAGAACAACCAATGCTGGTGGAGTATTATATCCTCTACCATAAGAAGTTATGCCAACAGACTCTAAACCAGATAAAGCATCAATCTTAATAATTTGAGGTAATTTTGCTTGTGGTCTTAAAGTTCTATCACAAGGATAATCAAATCCAATATTTTGTATTTCGGTATTTTTAATTAATCCAATAGTCTTACTAGATGCCTCTAAGATGGCACCAGAACCGCTATCAGAGGTCACTGTAGTGATTCCAGGTAGTCTCTTATACCCACGACCTTTATCCGCTAAGGAAACGAAAGAAATAGGTCCATAAGCAGTCTTAGATGTTGTTGTATAACTTATAGTTGCATTAGAAGAATTATATGTAGCAACTTCTGGATATTTCTGCAAATTATATGTAAATGTTCTATCGCTATCAGCAAGAACATCAAATTGCCCATCAAAACGACTACTCTTGATATTAATGGTATTATTTCCTTCAAGTTCTTTATCCAGAACCATTTCTTTGTTTATATCTGGATTATCTGATGCTGTATTTGCAATCAGATTATAATAAAGTATTTTAGGAGTATATTGATTAACTTTCAATTGCAATTTGCCATCAATTCCAACTGTTCCAGATCTAGTAACTTCAAAACTCTTCTCCATCTTATTAGATTCATATTCATGAATAAAATTAGAATCGGTATAAAGTTCTAAATCAAATGCGGGATAATCAGTAACACCTACAGTATATTTCAATGAAGAATCTGATAAATCGAAGGTTACCGTACCATTCTTGTAAAACTCTAATGGTGGGTTAACCAAATTAAGAGTTCCTGTACCAGTACCTGTGATGTCAACAAATTTTGGTTTCTTTTGAATAGTTTGGAACCTACTACCACAAAGTTGAATAATATCTTTTGTTTGAACATATACAAAATATTCTTCCTCATTAGTTAATCCACCAGCAGGAGAAGTAGAAGTATGAATAATTCTTTGTCCAGTAGTTAGTTCATGATTGTTAATCTGAATAGAACTAGGAATATCGGTCAAAGAAGAGGCAGTTGTAATACCTGCAGCAGTGAAATCTAAAGTTTTAGCAACTAACTTTCTATTTGCTTTATTGTATTTTACTGTTACACTAGTTGAAATTCCAGCATCAACTGTTAGATAAACTGTATCATTATGTGTTAATCCGTGAGTAGCAGAAGCAGATACAGTTACTAAGTTCTTTTCTACCGATCCTTTTGTAATTTTAGGATATTGAGTTGTTAAACTATGATATCTTCCAGTTCCAATACCCAAGAAATACATTAATGTTTGATGTTTTGTAGTTGTTGCAGTTCCTACAAAGATATCTGATGATGTTTGATCACCATCTGTACCAATTGCAACTCTAACCGTAGATAGACCAATAAAATCAGGAGCAAGTCTTGCAACAAATAAAGGAGTATTTTCAGGTAAATTTGTACTATATGGATTAACACTACCAGTATTAGAGGCATTAGTTGCAATACCAATAGAATCTCCAGTATTTCTATTATAGACTACTTGATCACCAGTTATTAACTTATGATTTGGTAGATAAATTGATCTTCCTGGAATGAATATCTGAGTTATACCAGAACCTGGATTTTCAAAAGTAATAGTAGTTCCTATTCCAACATTACCATTTTCAGAGACTGTGCTTAATCCAACTGCTTCACTTGGATCAAAATAGTACTCTTGATCAACATTATTCAAGAAAGATGTATCAAATCCAACAGATATAGTAAATTTTCTAGGACGTTCTTCTACAACTGTTCGAATTGTATGTGCTACTCCAGATGTACCATTTTGTTGCCTTAAAACTCTTAGTCTACCAGATTCTTTCTCAACTTTTAGTATTTTAACTTCTTCTTGAAGAGTTCCAATACCAACCTTAAGTATATCATTTTCTCTCAATTCTTCCCTATTAAGAGGATCATTTGGTGCAGCTAATTTACCCTGAACTTTAAAGTAAGTAACAATACCAGTAGCACCTATTGTACCTATTCCTTCAGATATAATAAGTTTTGCAGAAGAAATTCCAATATTATAAGATTTACCACCAAGACCAGAATTAGTGGTTGACAATCCAGAAATATACATCAAATCTGTATTACGAAGTCCTATTGGAGTCGTATGGAAACCAATAAAGGATTTTCCTCCAGTAGGATAAAACTCAATATTGTTTAATTTAGTATTGGTTACGGTAATTGTTCCAACACCAACACCATCAACTTTTGCTACTTTTGCTACACATTGGAAATTATCTGCTACTTTTTCTTCAAAAACAAGTTTATCACCATTTCGATAAAATGAACCTCCAGTAACAATCCCAACTTTATCAATAGAACCCTCTGAAGCATACTTAACAACAGAATCTTGAGTTATATACTTATAGGACTGCTTTAGGTAATCATAATAACTATCATCTTGAAGTAATTCATATGGTTCGGTATTTCTTACCCAAGTTGTTTCATTTAAATCAATTTGATCTTGATTATTCCTAGAAAGTTTATTAAATTCATTTGGTTGTGCATCATAATATTCACCCATTAAATATGGGAATGCTGGTTTCTTATAATTGGCAAAAGGATCAGTTTGACCTGATGGTAAGTTACCTGAAGTTAAAGATGTGTCTAATGTTGCAAAATAAGCATAAGTTCCCTTTGGATATTCGGGAGTTATACCATATCTTCCATTATTTTCGTCAAGATATTTCTCATCAGTATTACTATTCCAAGTAAAATCTTCCACAAAGAATTCTTGTGGGAAAACACTAGTTGGTGGTCTATTTGTCTTTAAATCTACAGAATATCCACTTCTTATTTGAGTAATATTACCACCAGATTTCTTCTCATATGCATAAGGACCATATATTGGATTTCCATCATATGCCCATCCAATAATTGGAGAATGTTGAGTTTTATTCTCTTCAGTTGCTCCATTTAAGAGTGATAGATCCTTTGTACCGTAAAGTGCTTTAGCATCAGCATCATTCTGATAAACAACCTTTCTTAGACTTCTAGGTGCATATGCATATGAACATTGCAGACCATTACTGACTTTTGTTGGTTTTTCTAAGAAAACATCAGACCCTTCTATATTTGCATAATTCTTTTGAACTTCATTAACTTGCCAAGTTTGAATATTGCCAATAAAGTTTCCAAATTCTCCAGAAGACTCAACTGTAAGAACAGTAGTAGATGAAGCATAACCAACACCCTTCTTGTTAATCTTTACAGATACAATTTGACCATTAACAATCTCTGGGACCAATTCGGCACCAGTTCCAACACCAGCAACAGAAATTGAAGGTGGAGTATTGTATGAATCACCTCTGTTGTTAATAGCAACGTCGATTATCTCTCCATTAGCAACAACAGGTAGCAATTCACCGTTTCTTCCAGTATATAAGTCAATATTTGGTTGTCTATTGAAATTCAATATCTCAGATGAACCATATCCAACTCCCTTATCGGTTAAATGAATTGATGTTACATCACCCCTAACAAGTGGTTGAGGAATACACTTAAATTCATTCCCTTCAATAGAACTTATACCAACAGCACCTGTTATTTCTACTTTAATCGGTGGATAATTGAAATTATGAGTTGCTACACCAACAGATCTTAGATTCTGATATTGTTTTGTCTTAAAGAAGAAGTCTTTTGCAGTTGTTCCTACACCAACAGTAGATAACTTAAAGGAATTCTCATCAATAACTTTAACATAATACTGTTTAGCACTATCAAGACCCTCTATAGCAGTTCCATCTGGATCTGCCTTATATTCAACAATTTCACCTGTTTTATAACTATGCCTATAGATGTTTATAATATCCAAAGCAGTATTAATACCAGTAGGAGAACAAGTCTTATGCTTATTCTCATATCCTTCACCAGAATTTGTTACTTCAATAGTGGATACTTGTGCTTTTCCGTTTAATGATCGTAAAACATGGTTTCCTTCACCAAAACCACTTATTGATACTGTATTAACACCAGCAACACACTCATTAAGGTCCGTATGAAGTCTGATAGTCTTATTTGAATACCAAGTAGTTCCAGCATACCCAACCCAACTGGTTATTGTTGTGAAACCTGTTGTATCATATCTCTGCTGAGTATTAACATAATAAACAGCACCTGTATCTAATCCAACAAGTCCTTTCTCACCAAAGGTGTCATATACAACTCTTTCATTGTTTCTGAATTTATGATATGTTAAGAAACCAACGTTATATCCAGGATTATCATAAATTACGTCTGTCGCTATAGCAACCGTTTGAGAAAGATTACCAGCATTAAAGACTACTTCATGTGGTACTGTAGATAATTTACATTCTGCTTGAGCACCTTCACCATTACCACCACTAATTGATATAACAGGAACTTCTGTATAATCAAATCCAGGATCCAAAACTCTAATTTCTTGGAAAGTACCTCTTGTTGAAACATAACCAGTAGCACCATATCCAATCCCACCATCATTAATCGCAAGTTGTGGGGGATTAATTACATCATAGTATCTACCACCACCAGCAACATCTATAGAATCAAGTGTTCCATAATAACAAAGATCTTTAGACTTATAACTTAGAATTTCAACACCATTAATCAATATTCCATTATATCCAATTGTTGTTGGATATTTTTTACCATCATAGACAGGAATATCAATTTCTCTTACTAATTTTTGGGGTAAAATCTGTCTATTATGGAAATCATACTTTTCAAAGGTATTATTTGTTATAACTCTTGAAACAGTATCCTCACTTATTTTTTGATAGTTCTGATCGTAAAGGTTTGAAGAAGATTTTGCTAATTTGATGTCATTGTGATTAATTCTTTCTACAAAATATAATCCTTCGCCAAAAAGGAGACTCATTACAGTTCCATTTGAAGCTTTCTGTGGAGTATAGTAAATTGCGTCACCACTAAAGAAATTATGGTCATTGGAACCAGTAGTAATTCCAATAATAGTGTCTCCACCCAAGAAAGTACCAGAAAGAGTGATTTTTTGAGTTCCTGGATTTAAATTAGCATCACCAAATGAAGGTAATGAGTTACAAGCAACTAAATTCTTGGTTGTAGAGAGTGTATGTGCATATCCAACCTGATCGATATAAACATTCTGTACATTTGCAGTGTAATTGTTTAAATGAGAGAAATTATCCGAATTTGGTTTGGTAAGAGTCTTGGTTACACTGATTACTGCGGAAAGACTACTTATAGCAGCACCTCTACATCTAAATTGTGTATCACTAAGAACATCAGTAACACTATAAGTTCCTGTTAAAGAACTATCTTTAGTGTTTATGGTTAAAACATCACCAATCCTAATTCTATGAAAATCCTTAGTAGTTACTTCATAAGTATTATTAGATGCATCTTGTAATGTTATTGTTTTAACGTCATATCTTGGTGAAACGTTATAAATCCAGTTATTTGACTTAAAATCAGTACTAATTGCAACTTTACCCAAAGACTTTAATTTAATCTTTGCTCCAGTCTTCTGATAGTTAGTCTCTGTTGGTGCTAATTCACTTAAAACACCAGTAATTCTACATCTTATACCATTTGTAGTAATACCCGCATTAGCATCTGCTTTACCTGATGCATATACATAGGTATTCTGCTTAATCGGTTCAGCATTCTTAATTGTAGTCGTAATTCCAGTAACACCTAAGAATTGTGTAATATTTGTACTAGAATATGTTGCTATCCCCGTTGTACCGTTCTTATATTTGAAAGTTAAAGCACCTTTTGCAGGGAATCCAATCGTAGAATCAACATCTACGTAAGTTTGACCTACTCCCGCTTCACCAACTGCTCTACTATTAGCATGTATCTTAAAGTTACCGTATAAGAGCTCCGTAGAACTACCTGTACCGAACGAAGCGTCAACACTTACCTTGTAGTAGGTATCGGTTAAAAGACCTACTCTAATGCGTTCTACAGCAGATACAGGACCATATGCCTTTGGAAGATTCTCAAATGCGTCCTGGAAAAGGGTCATATTGACCAAATCGTTAGGATCACCCTGTATTGGTTCTACAATAAGGTCACGAGTTTTCCTAAAATTAGCGTCTGAAGGTGATATTACATTATCTGCAGGTCTAACAACGTCTACATTTTCGTTCCAAACCGACTTAAATAGCAATTTAAAGGACTCATCCGTTCCTCTAGAGTTATAGAAATCCTTTGAATGTCTAATAAATTGCGGTTCATTCAGTCCAGTATTTAAATCTTTCTGAAATCCTGGTAAAAATTGCCTTTTAGTCTTCTTTAAAAACTCTTTTATGAATAAAAAACTTAAATTTTCTACAATTCCACTGGAAGTTCCTATACCTACTGCGTGAGAAGTTGCTTTAGACTCTGAAAATAGGAATTCTTCTGGTTCATCTGGGTTTGTAAATGAGGTAATTCCACTAAATCCACGAATACAACCCGTAAATGCAGTAGTTCCAATGCCAGTATAGGTTATAATCTCATCATTAATCCTTAATAAACCGTAACTATCTGGAAATCCCTTAGTACTTTTAACACTAATTTCCGTATCTGATGAACTAATGGTATTTGAGAGTGTGGTAAACCCTACAAGATTAGTTGCTTTATTTAATTTGATATAGTCATCAAGATTATTGATGATATCAATTGGACCACCTTGGTATTCTTGCCCTTGATAATAGGCACTTAAAAATTCACCGACTAAAGGACTTTCATCCCGAACGTATTCAGGTAATTGGTCCTTTACGACCTTGTTAATTTGAACTCTTTTATGTGCCATGTGGTTATCTTACGATCTTCTTAGAGTTATAACTTGGTGTAACGGTGTATGTAGAACCTGATGGATCGGCACCAGAAGCAATTTCGTCAACAACCATCTCTACGTTACTAGTATCTAGTTGCAAATAAAGATCCTGTAATCCAATAACGTCATTTGATTCTGGAATGGTCGAAATTTCCATAATTTGGTTGCCATCTTTCTCCTTTCCAGCAGTAATATTGATTGGATTTAAACTAATACGTCCCTTAACATAGTCAACAACACCCACATTTGACCTCTGAATGGTCGGAGTGGTCGATCCTGAGGAGTCTAAAGAGAATAAACCCATAATTCCCGTCTTTTTATCCAAATTTGGTATGTCAAAGAGGTAAACATCAGGTGTTATATCAAGTACTCTAAACCCACTAGACCTAATATTGTAACCATCCATCGAAGCAATATGGAATCTATTACCAAAATCAATGGTATATTCAGCAAATTGATCAACTGCAAGTCTCAAATCCCTTCTCATTTGGATAGTAGTAATGTTGGAAGTGATAGATTCGTGACTTTGATCAATAACTTTCAAGAATTTACTATATTTAAACCTTGCTCCATACTTATTTAATTCAGATGATTCTGCCAATTTATCAATATTTGACATAATAACAGAAGAAACAAAGGGTGAATTAGGTGCCAAATTGGAATTATAGTAAACTTTGCTGTCTGTTTCGAGAAATAGGTACTTAAGATCAAGAATTTCTGGTACAATTCCTGCTACAGCATACTTTTTAAGGTCTCTTTTGATGTTTTCTTTGATTGCATTAGGTACAAAATCACCAGTTCTGGGTTTTATACTGATAAAAACCTTACCATATTGAGGAGGAACTAATTCTTCACCTCCATATACAGAAATTGACTCTGCTTCAGGGTAAATTTTGTTAGGAATTAGGATTTCATAGTCATTTGCGGTCAGAGCACGGTTCTGAGTGGCAAATATCTGTGGTGCATACTTTTTAACGGAGTCAACGCTTTCGATCAACTCACCGCCACTAGAGGGTGTCTCAGCGGTGATTAGGGATATACCACTAGTGATAGTGTTTTCAACGGCATTTCTGTTATATGTACACCTTCCAGAGAAGGATAGATTGGAAATTCCATTTGCTTCAGGTCCGTTACTAATAATATAGGTCGCTTCAACTACATTTCCATCATCAAGTGCCTTTCCAAAGATACCATCACCAAAAATTACCTCATATTGCTCATCTTCTATCTCTTGAATGTAATAAATTAGTGATTTCCCAGTAACTGTAGTCCCTGTAACAGCATCAAATAGCGAATCTTGCCTTGTATAAGCAGATTTTAACGAAGAAGTAGCACTTGGACGTACATTTATCTCTAAAGTGTCTAAATCTATGCCAGCATTCGATAAAATGAACCTCTGATTGACGTTATCAGTCGAAAAAGTGAAAGATTGGTCAACAACAGACCCTTCATATACGTCAGTATCGTAAAAATATGCAACTCCGTCGATAACTGGTTTCGTAACTTCCTTTGTAATGCCAAAAACGTAAGATGTACCACCAAAACTGTTACCTGTACTCGCCACAGGACCTTTTTTAAGGGTTACAGTGCTTGGAGGAGGTGTTGTACCCGCTTCTACAGTGAAATTTATGCTTGCTCTTGATGATTTTCGTGATCTTGGGACATATCCGATGTTTCTTGCCAGTGCAACAACGTTTTCTCTTAAAGTTGCACTATCAATAAAGACCTCATTAGAGATCATATTGGCATTATATGATGTAATATAGGTATTGTATGCTAAAACATCCAAAATTGATGACAAATTTGACCCTTCGAAGTCATAATCCGTAAAATTCGAATTAGATTGTAGATAATTTCTTAATGTGACTTTAATCTGGTCAAAATCCAGACTAGTAAAATTTAAAAGAGCCATTTATCTTGATGGAAGCAGCGCAAATTCTAATTGTGTTGGAGGAACGTCAATACCAACGATCATATATGTAATAGTGCAATCAAATTGATTAGCATCATAGTTGGGATCAACAAGAACTTCTGATATTTCAATTCTTGGTTCGTAATTTTTTAATGAATTCTCAATTTCATCACGAATAGCAATTGCAGATACTTCATCTACATTTTCAAATAAAAGGTCATTTACACTAGAACCAAATTCAGGGTCAAATATTTTTTCGCCAGGAGTAGTTAATACAATATTTCTTACAGAACGTGCAATAGCACTTTCATTTTTCAAAGCAATTAAATCACCACTTAAGGGATTAAACTTAAATGACATACTAACATCTTTAAATCCTTTACTTACTCTTTGGGCTGGCATTGAAATTGTAATAGGAATATAAGTTATTTATTAAGGTTCATTAACGGTATTCTGTAATTACCTCATAACTTTCAATTTCATTACCAGGAACGTCATCTTCATCCACTAAACGTTCATAAAAGTCTTTAGCACTCTCCATTCTATTGCTTTTCTTTGGTGTTAATGGGTCATGAGCAATTTCTCTAAGCATTCCAGGTTCCATGTTGTCCTCCGTTTTGTTAGATAGCAATAAAAAAGTGCCTAAAAGCAATTTGTTGCTATTTAGACACCTAAGTCAACTATTTACCTTGTCCTCGGTATTTTTTTCGTTTTTTATTACGAGAAGTCGCGGATAGTTTACTATGTTCGGAGTTACCTTGTCGAGTTTTCTTCGGCGTTGCCTCAATAACTTGAGTACCGAGAACTCCCATTTTCATCTTAGCCATAATGTCAATGTGGGTTATAAAGTGAGAAATAAAATACTGTGAAGCAAATGCCCAATACTACAAAGAGACCGAGCCACGAAGCGAGTGCCATAATCATAAGGATAAAAGTTTCTTTTGAACGGATTCCTCCGTTGCTTTTATGCGGTACTGAACGTTATCTCTACGAGAGAGTTCGGTGAGGATCTCAGCAGAGAGATCCCATAACTGATCCGATGATAGTTTTTCGGGTTCTAACCGTATTACTCTATACATTAGATTACACGAGTTTTTTCGTGACCGACACGAATACGAGGATCCGCCCATATCTCAAAACCTTCATCTTGAGCATCTAAACAGAACGATACGTCTTCTCCACACATATCTTGAACATCCCCACTTTCAAAGACTTGCATCTTAGGAGCAAACCAAGGATACTCTAACTTCTCAAAAACGCCATTCTTAATCATTACCCAACCAAAACCAGTGTAATCACAAGTAAATGGTTTCTTACGCTTACCCATAGTCTCAACGGTTTCGTGATTCATAACACCACCGTTCTTTCTGAAATCTTCTTCCTCTAACCAATGGGCAATAGAAGTAGTACTACCATCTTCTGTAGCATACCAACCAGCAACGATCTCTTTTTCATTACCCTCTTTATCAACTGCTAGATCGCATAGTTGCCAAAACTTATTGGTATCGAATACAATGTCTGAGTCAATCCACAACTGATAGTCATATGTAAGTTTTCCATCCCAAGGAATCTGTGATGGACCACGTAGTACATTTGCTCCGAGTACCTTACAACGTGCAAAGTTAACCATAGATGAGTAGTCTTGAGAGATCTGAATACTCATTCCATTCTGCACCATATCAAAGCACAGTTGTACAAAGTTCTTCAGAAAGATATACGAACAACCTCTTCCAGGTAAGCAGAAGACAATTGCTTTGCCACGCATTCTCTCTTTAATTGCATCGATATCCCATTCTGGTTCTTTGGTTTTCGGTGCAACTGTTTTAACTTTAAATCCTTTAGCCATACTGAATTACTCGCTTCATATTAATTTTAACAGTTTATATAGTATCTGTCAATATGAATGTTCCTCTATAACTCTTCCTGGACCGCCATATCCTACCTTTGGTGCCAACCTCTCATATGACAAATCCTCCTCAGTATAATCACCACCGAGAAGGTCAATCATTACTTTTAATAACTCCCACTTTTCTTCGAAATCCTCTTGGTTGAGATTATGATATAGACACTTATCCTTTGCGTAGATATGGTAAGTAGTATCGTCTATATCAGTCATATTTTATGGGGGAAAATTTTATTATATATGAAAAGGTAATAAGGTCGTTTTTCCTGGCCAGAAATTTTTTTTATATTAGTATTTCTCTCTCGATTTGTCACCTCTGTAGGTTAGGGTTGTTTGCTTTTTTTAAACAACGCCCGCCGCCCGCCTAACACATAAGGGCATCAATACCTGCCAAATACGCATCATAAACGCATGGCATATTAGACTGCCATTCGTGTTACTAACTGTGTGTCTACTGTGTGTTACTTAAGCATCATAACATATCACACAGTAAGTGTCAATAACTGTGCATCTGCTATGTAACACAAATGGACTGCTAATTTAGGTCCTCCACGTATACAGAAATGTCCTCATAATCACCATCCAATTCGAATAACTTTCTAAAGTCAATATCGTGTGGATTAAAATCACTTTCGACTGACAAATCCAGTGTAATTCTATATCTTTTCTGTGTGCCTACTGTGTGATAATAAGGCATTGGAATTACGGTGCTTTGAGTGTTACTTTGTTATCATAACATACTGTGGAAAAAGTGTCAACTCGGTGTGTGTATTTATTGCCATATGTGAATAAAACTGTGGGTCTGTTAACTGTTATAAACCCCCTATTGACTTCTGGGAGAAAGTGTGATAAACTGCTCGCTAAAATCACTACAAAGTAACACCTTTATTCCACAGATTATCAACCCATTCTTCACATTTATTCCACATATTACACCCCCTTTATTAACACCCTTGTGGAAATCTTTACAACACAACCTTATATTTATTTCTCTAATTAGAACGTCATTTATAACACTTTTCCACAGAATTACCTCTCTATCTGTGGAAAACTCCATGTATAGTTGTTATCATGTAGTGCAGTAATTACCCCTCTCCAATGTGATTTTTCCTCCTTAGTATTGTGTGGATTATGATATTCAATATAGGCACGTTTTAACAGTTCATTTCTATCATTTTGTGAGTCTGATTTGCCCTTCTTAGGTGTTAGTTTTCCCATCTAATCGTACCCAAACTCGTTAACTAATATATCCTCTAATTCTTCTACTTCCTTATCACTTAGTGAGTACAAATATTGATCGATTATTACCTCTAATAGACTGTACGATTGACTAGACTTTTGTGTTACTATTTCGAGTAAATCACGTGTTAATTCTTGTGCCTTTTCTGGTGTTAATTTGTTCTGTTTCATCATTAGTTTTCCTCCTGTAATTGTTCTTCTATCTTATAACATATATCGACTAATTCATCTGTTAATTTGAGATCATCATTACCTTGAATATACCCTTCTAAACTATAAAGAATAGTCTCTAATTCGTGTTTACTAAGTTTCATTCTTCCTCC
>VTLG01011029.1_pt1 | contig 44446 bp, 53 predicted proteins | sample 4694571 | NCBI WGS metagenome assembly VTLG01 (sample SAMN12604809, study PRJNA352737) | marine metagenome | biome: ENVO:00000447; feature: ENVO:00000209|ENVO:00000569|ENVO:01000036; material: ENVO:00002151; isolation source: viral sequences binned using virsorter ...
CAAAAAGACAGTTTTTTTTCATGTTTTTTTTTTTCAATTCAAAATTATTCTGTACATCTCTTATATGGTGTCTACTGCCTCTTTTTTGCCACATTTAGGACATATTTACGCCCCATTGAAGGCATCGACGTCTATCTGAACGTTGGCCTGCTCTTTTTCGTCATGAATCAATTCATTGTACATATCTAGTCTTTTTAAGAATTTGTGCTTCCATTCCCTTAATTCGGCCCCTTGTATCTTGAATTCTTGATAATATAAATCTGGCGTACATATCATTATTACACCCTGTTCAATTTTAGATTTATAAACATAGTCATGAGCCATGGCATATGCAGCAATTTGTAAGAAATAGTCATCTATCCATTCTTGCTTTTTAGGGCGATTCGCTTGTTTAAAATCGATAATAGTATCTAAACCGTTATGATTACATACCAAGTCAGTACTGCCAGCGTATAACCCAGGATAGTGTAACATAACTTCTGAGCCATAGTATTCCGAAATTGGTGTAAGACCCACTTCAATAATTTTTTCGGCCATGGGCTTCGCCGCCTGTCCGATCTCTGTAAGATCATCGTAGCCAACTCCTGTGATATGAGTTTCCAAGAATTTGTGCATGGCAGTTCCCCGCCTGCTAGATAAATTCTTGATTCGTTCTGCTTCTTTTTCTCCAACTTTAGCCTTCCAATCTTTTAAAAATTGTTGATTTTTGGTACGCCCTAATATCGTAGTTACACTTGGAAGTCTATAGCCAACGATATCATAAATTCGATGTCCAGATTCTTCATCTGTAATCTGTTTTCCTTGTATATATTTGAATTTATTAGCTTTTTTTATACCTCGTATCTGTTTTTCTAAATCATGAAATTCCTTTATATCTTCTTCTGACATCATATCTTCACTACTTTCATTCCGTAATTATTAATTCCTTTTTTAATTTTTAATCCCTTTTTCTTTTTTAATTTATTTTTTTTAAATGGTTTATAATCTACCTTGTGGTGCCAACGATTAAACTTCCAAACAACTTCAGCTACATCTGGATGGAGTTTTGCTAACATTTTAGATTTATCTAACGTACCATTTTTATATAACTCATCCGTGTTACCACCCTTCATAGTCTGTGTGGTAGCCTTTTCTTGTATAAATGCATTAAATTGTATAGTGCACCAACCATCTTTTAAAACTCTAATAGATAAATCTGTGTCTTCATTATACTTTGCACGCCAGCGATAGGGTATGTCATTTCTAATTAATAAACAAGAATAGATTCTAGTATTTGTTACAAATGCTGGTAGTTTTGTTTTAGCTTTAGCCAAAAAATCATAGTTAAATCCAGCAAGAGCAACGTTTTCATATCTTTCTATAAAATCTTCTGCAGCTTTGAATATAGTTCCTGAAGTTACATGTATATATAAATTTCTATTTATTCTACCAAACGCTTTAATATTGTCATCTAATAACCAATGGCTTGTAGCACCATTTTCTAGTGCATGTTCCCAGCAAAAATTTCTAGCTGGACCAGAGCCAGTTCCTTGGTCCGTGGTGCATGAGTCATACTCCTCGATGTATTTTTTAGGAAGAATTAATATCTTATCTTTGTCAATGAACCTTGCGTATTGTTCGTACTCATAATCTTCAACAACAATAGAATAAGGCATATTCATTTTCTCAAGAGCCTTGCTCGTATGTCGACTATCCCATCTTCCTTTGGATATTATATAGACTGGATGTTTAGGATTCATCAACGTACCGCTTGTCAGCATATCTCCTCTTCTTCCATTCTGGATACCAGATACTTGGAGCCTTGGTTATCTTTTGACCAATGAGTTCAGCAAACTTGTCGATATCTTCTTGATTCCTAAAGTGAACTATAATCTTTCTAAAGGAAGACAAATCTTCCATTTCAAACTCTGGCATATCTTCCCATTCTTTCTTCCATTCTATCATAAAAGGATCTTTGCCTTCCATTACTCTTTTTTTAGAAATTTCATCAAAATTTTTTTTACTTTCCATATTTTACTTGGTTCATTCTAATCCCATATAGTTTTTATATTCTGATAAACTCACTACATTACCATCAAAAATTTTAGGATCGTAGTGGTCTATAATTTGTTCTATCTTATGCAACTTTGTTTGTGTAAAAGGCCACAATACTTTTGCAACAAAATAAGCATCTCTATGGCTACAACGCCAACGCCATTGTGTTTTCTTACCAATCCAAGATTTAATTGGCTTACGAATGGTTACAGTTCCAACTTTTAATACATCATGAACGTATCTAATAGTTGATTCATCAGTCATAGATATTTCCATTCTAATATTCCAAGTTCTATAATCTTTCTTTTTACCTTTCCTTTTCTTAGGTGTCTTAGAATAAGTTACACATCCTTCGCCATCAAACAATCCAGCGATGTATGCTGCAGCGCTAATTTCCATTTATTATTACTTCTTTCACTATTGTCGTCCAGGGATTTAGGTCAAAATCTCTAGTGCAAGAGCTTGTCAGTATTACGATCATTGTTATCAACATCATCATATTCAGATATTTCGGATTCATGTACATAAAACTCTCCCTCAGATTCACATTCCCAACATTGGTGAATGTGTGGCTCCCTGTCCTCTTTTATTATTTTAACAAAGCCATTGCCATTACATATAGGGCAAATAGCTTTGTGTACTTTACTTATTTTTAATTTTGCCATTTAACTTTTTAGCTTTCTCATTTGCTAATGATTCCACAGTCTTACTAATAGATAATTTTGCATCTGGTAATAAAACTTTGGACAAAGCAATCAATGTCTTGTATGTTTCGTGCGTTAACGAAACGTTTCTATATTTAGTTATATCGGTCATAGTTCCTTTCATTTATTTCTGATGACTATATAGGATTAAAATAAGGTTTGTCAAGATGAAATTTATATTAGGTTTAATAATTTGTTCTAGTGTATATAATACCTGTTTACCACCATACGAATGGCCTGAAAAATTTAATAGTCACTATGAATGTATGATAGAAGGCTATGAAGAATCTATAAGAAAAGCCAAAGAAATTGGGCCTGAAGATATTAACGAATATGGTACTATTATAAAGTTTTTTTGTTATCAACCAAAAGAACCTGGTTCTAAAACATAATTGACAATATGGCAGAATTGTGGTAAGCGAAGTTTCTTACCTTTAATACCTATCCTATCACTCTCTCTTTAGGATAGGTCCATGATCCGTGATTAGTTTTCCATTTAAATGGTCCATTTCGTGTTGTACCACCCTGCTAGGTAGATAACTAAAAGTTTTTTGTTGAAGTTTACCGTGGCGACATGTCCATTCTAAATCAACAGTTATAGATCTTTTTACCCTAACCTCTTCAGCAGGACGAGATAAACACCCTTCAATGTCATTCATTTTTTTATTATTTTTAGATGTAATAATTGGATTAATAAATACTTGAGGATTATCTCTTTCATTACTTACATCCATTACAAACATACGTCTATTATAACCCACTTGATTAGCAGCTAGACCAATACCATTAGCTTGGTACATAATTTTAATCATATTATTTAATATAATATTGTTTTCTTCACTTAATGGAAATTCTACTTCTTGAGTTGGTCCTCTTAAAAATGTATCTGGATGTGTTAATATTTTCATAATAACTCTTATAGCCTCCGTGCACGTACTACTATAAGAGCAAAGGCTCCGAGGCTACCCCTACCATAGCGGGGGTCACAGCTTGACGTACAGGGAATAGCGCGAGGCATTATTTGGACGCCGGTCCTTTTCAATTCTATTTGCATATACAACCAATCATAGTTCCACTACTATCTTTCATAATATGCACATTTATTGATTCTACATAATTAGTTAAATGTATTCTTAAAATATCACATAAATTAAAACAATCTACATCAGCTGTTAGGACGATTCCTTCCATTATCTTTTTTGTCACTGGAAGCAGTTGATACAGTCCTTCGTTCAATATTATTAGATCCATCTGCAAACTCCTTTATTAATTTGTACCACAAATCTTTATACTTTGGGTCTTTGGTTTTTTCCCACAGATTTGCTATTTTGTTTATTTTCTCTTGTGTCATATCTTTTTTTACCCCACGCTATTACTTTATTAAATCCTGATGTTTGTATTTCTAATTTAGCATATGATTTCCATTGTTCTTTTATCATATTCAATTCAAGAAGTAATACAGACCACTGTTTAGGACTTATATCTTTACTTGTTATTGTTAGTTTTTTCATATTTCCTTTCTTATGGGCAGTTCTTATTAAGGCTCATACCCAGGAGCCATAACTACTATATAGGATATCTAGGGACGTTTGTCAACGTCTTTTTCTACCTTTTCCACGATATTTTCCCATTCTTTTTTCGTGTTTATTTCTACGTTTTTTGTGTCTTCCAGGTCTTTTTCTAGGTTTATCTCTTTTATAGGTATTTACACCCCATTTTGGTGCTTTACCCATTAGTATTTACTTCTAATTTTATATCTTTTGCACTGTTTACGTGTGGAATGTATGAAATTTTACCATTAATGTGTTGTTTTAAATCGGCACCACATGTAATGCATCTGTAAAGTTCTGGTGTGAGAGATACTAAAAGAGTATTCTGGCTGCAAGTAGGGCATGTCCCATTTACTATTTCAGCCTTTAAATTAATATCTCCAAACATTAATTACAGTTCATTTTATCTAGGTCAACTGGTTTATCTTTATAAAACCATAACCAAGATGAAATTTTTGTTCCTTCTTGCGTGTATGTGCATTTAGGACCAATTGCACATGAACTTAAAGCGAATAACGCTATTATAAATAGTATTTTTTTCATTTTATTGAGATAACGGGTTTGATGTAGAAACCTTAATTTCTTCTATTTGAACTTTTAATAATTCAATTTCTTTTTCATTAACTAATGTTTTAGTATGTGAATGATCAACTGGATGTTCGTGTGAAGTATCTACATTTTCTAGTGCAGCAACTTTTTCTTCTAATACTGCTATTTGCGCTGAATAATCTGTAGTTGATCTACCTTCTATTTCAGCTAGCTTTGTTGTGATTTCTCCATACTTAACGAAACCACCACCAATTGCAACTATTGCTGCAACTAAAGCTGCTATTCCCGCGAGTTGGTCTTTAAGATTTTTCATTAGACTTTTCCACCTCTATTAAATCTTCTCATGCCTGCCATACCGCCACCTTTATATCCTTTTTTTATTTTAGGTTTTTCTACAATTGGTGGTGGTGGTTTATAAAATTTACCCTCTTGGCGTGCTTGTTCATAAGCTTCTATACTACCAAATCGTCTTATAATATTTTGATATCTTTGATCCATTTGCGCTTTTCTCTTTTTTTCTGCTGCTGGACCACGTTTTTCATTCATCTTTTAACTCCTTCAATTCCATTAAAAGCCTTTGTTTCTTAATTTTTATTTCATTAAGTTTTTTAGCTTTGATATCTATCTTATCATTTTGGATATAACTTGCAAGATTAGTATTTGGGTATATTTGCCTATTATCAAAGATATTTAATTGGTCTAAATAAATGTTTTTTGGCTTATAAAATACTGTATTTTGGTATGCATTCAGGGATGCTTGTTCACTTGTCATAGCTTCCATTTTTATAATATTTTTAACAGCTAAATTTTTTGATATATCTTTAATATCTTTGTCAACTTTATCCATTATTTTAGCAAGATTTTTAACGATAGCTTTTTTCTGTTGTATCTTTTTTTGTTCGGTAAGCTTCTTGCTCTGAACAGTGGACTTCTTAGGAGCCTTGCTATCAGATTTCTCTTCTTTAATTTCTTCTTCTTCTTCATTAGTTGCTTCTACCATCTCCGTAGGCTCTTCTTCAATAACTTCTTCTTCAGCCATTTCAGTATTTTCTTCCTCCATTACTTCTTCTTCAGCCATTTCAGTAGGCTCTTCTGTCATTTCTTCTTCTTCAAATGTTTCAGCCATTTCAGGTTCTTCTTCTATCATTTCTTCTTCTTCAAATGTTTCAGTCATCATAGGTGGTTCTTCTTCCATTAATTCTTCTTCTTGGAATGTTCCTGTAGTAAAACCTTCTCCGTCCTCGGTTGGTTCCATGAATATGGGTCCATCATTCTCGACGAATGATTCCTCATATGAAAATTCCTCTTCTTCAGAAACCATCGGTAAGAATGTTGCAACAATTTCGTTCGATTCTTCATAAATTTCCTCCATCATTTCTTCATCTGCAAATACAATCATTGGGCCTTCTTCAAATGACATACCTTCATCTTCCATGTCCATAAAAAATGAATCTTCCATAAACATTTCATCAAAGAATTCCTCAACAAACTCTTCTGCAAATGTAAAAGTTTCCATTTCTGTTTCCATTTCAAATTGTGGTTCTTCATCAAAAGTAAAGTATTCTTCTTCAAAATAGAATTCTTCCATGTCATCAAAGACTTCTTCTTGTAAGTCTTCTAATGCTTCTTCAACATTGTCTAAAGCTGTTGATGTCTCTGTATCTAATACAGTATTATCATAAGTCATTGTAAGTTTAGCACCTAAAAGATTTGGCCCACCTCTACTTGCAGTTCCTGTGTTATTATCAGTACCACTCCAGGACCAATCTACTTTATTAGAATTTGGATTGTTATATACAACTGTATCATTGTATTGACCACACGCTGCAGATAATCCTGCTGAAGAATTGGTAGGATAACCATTACAGTTTCCTTTAAAACCATCTATGTCTGTTCTTGTTTGAGTAGTAGTAGATAATACAGTACCACTTGAGTCTTTTATTTTAATTGTAATTGTGTGAGAATCAGTAGCCCCAGTGTCGCCTTCACAGTTTCCCGCTTCATGGTCACAGTTTGCGATGTCTATATAGTTATTAAGAGTAATGCCATTATCTAACATGTCCTGAGTACGATCAGTGTTAGTTAGAGCAATGTCGTTTTTAGATATTGTTGCAGTGCCAGTGACTTCAAAATCACCGCCTACACTCCATTTATAACCACAATTTGATTGAGAAGTAGGACACGTAACTGTAAATCCATTCATTGTAGCATTGTTAGATACATAACCAGAGCTACCAGGATTAATTTGATCTGTGGAACTAGAGTTCCAATCTACCCCATCTCCTGCGTTAGGAAGTAGATTACCTGTTGTTATCTCTTCTGCTGAAGTTGTAAGGGTTAATATTGTCAGCAAAACGGTTAATAGCAAAATACGCATATATACTGGTTCCTATTAATATTATTAACCAGGTCATTTAGGAGCTTCCCAATTTACTGGTTTTTTTGGAGGTAAAATAATTTTTTCTTTTTCTAATTCTTTATCTATTTTATCTAACTCTTTTGTCATTTTAGCTTCTTCTTTAAGTCTTTTCTTTTCCTCAAGAGCTATTTTTTTAAGCAGTTCTTTTTCTTTTTTCTCTCTTTTTTTCATACGTTTTATATAAATATCATAATCAGGTCTTTCATGATCATATTTAGACCACAATGCTTTAGCTTCTTTACCAATCTTACCATCAATTGGACACGGAGTGCCTGCTTGAATCATTGATTCAAACACACGCTCATCTTGGCAAAGGATTGCAACTGCTGCTACTTTCATGCCAAAGTCATTTAAAATTCTTGCTAATTTTAATCGTTCACAATTTTTATCTATTACGTGTTTTCCACCGCTAACTCCAACACCAAATGTTTGTATTCCTGCAGAAACACCTACAGCGCAAACATCTTGTGTCATAGAATTATAAGATGGCGCTGATGCTGATGGTGGTGAGGATCTTATATCTGAGTTTGTAGTATTATTGGTTGTTGATGTAGATTCAGATCCAGATTCATATGTAGTTGTAGCTGTTGATGTGTACCCACCTTCAATTGCTGTGTTAGAACCTGATGTATTTGTTTGTGTTGAACCAGGATAAGCTGGTCTAGTTAGTGTTAGTAAACAGATTAATATAATTAATATGCCTGTAAAATAATAATTCATACTTTTACCCATCGTATTTTATTTCGTTCTCAAAAGACATGTCTGTCGCATGATCTTTTTGTTTTTTATAAGTTCTTTTACATGTGCAATCATCACAAGTGCAAATATCATTATCAAAATGATGGGTATGTAAATCTCCATCGCAATGACAATTGCAATGACAATTTTTACATTTAGCCATTTACAATTCCTCTACAAGAAGGACATTGTTTTTTATATGTATCTGGATGTTTTTCACAAACCACTTTTATTTCTGGCTCAGGAACATCCTCATATAATTCTAAATGTGGGTCTTTTTTTTCTTCTTGCCAACTAAAAAGCCAATTAGTAAACTTGCCCCATAAATTTTTAATCATTTTTTTTCTCCTCAATTTCGTAGAAAAAATTGTCAGTGTCTTCTGTTTTCCATTTACGAGTGTCTTCTACGTTCCACTCAGAAGTTTGCACTTTCCAATCAGGAATTTCATCTTTAACTGTAAAAGATGGTATGTCCCATATTAATCTGTTGTTAGGCTGTGCCGCATAATTGCCGTTTTCTAACGCAAGTATGTGTGCGCACTTATGTTCGTGCGGAATTTCAGAATGATCTGTATCTACTATATTACTCTCTGGATGCGCCCAGTCAACAGTAAATAAGTACGCGCCAGGATATAATTTTTTATCTTTTCCAAAAAATTTACCTGATTGTCCGTCTAAGATGTCGTAAGAAGTAATAGCAGGATAATAACTAAAACAATTCCAAAGCTCCAACTCATCCAGTCGCATCCTAGGTACTTCTTCTGGCTTAAAACCTCTCTGTATAAACGCTGAGATTGGAAGCCTATAGAAGACAGCACCATTTTCCATAATTGCATGAAACAATATAGGACGCCCTGTAATTGATGCCAGGCCAAAGATAATGCAGTCTTCCACTTCTCCATGATGAGCTTTAAGATCATAAAGATATTCTCTTTTGATCTGTGCATAGGTCACAGGAATATTTGCATTTAAATAGGCCATGTATCATATATTAACTAATTACAGCTATAATGATAACGATAGCAACAGCTACACCGATTTGTACTTTTCTGTCGGATTTAACTTTTGCAATTATTTTGTTTACTATTTCCATAGTTCCCTCCGTTTTTATTTTATTATACCCCAGTTTGGTCCAGATTCATAGTCTACTTTATTAGGAACTTCAAGAGAAACTGCATGTTCCATTATCTCTTTTATCCTATCTGCATTATTATTAACTGATATATCTAATTCATCATGTACTTGAATGTGTGGGATTATTTTTTCCTTATATAATTCTATCATTGCTTTTTTTGTCATATCTGCAGCTGATCCTTGTATCAATCTATTTAAAGATTTATATGTATAAGCTCTTTTAATCCCTGGTCCGTGTTCCATGAGCGCTTGATCGTGAGGCAATGCCTTATGAATTCCAAATTGATTTGGTTCCCACAAATGAAATCTACATAGTCTACCAAGTAGAGTCCTAATCTTACCAGAGTCTTGTGCTCTTCTCATTACAGCATCCATAAGTTGTTTAACAAATGGAACTTTGCCATGATACTGTCTAAATAATTCTTCTGCTTTATCTTTAGAAACTCCAAGTTCAGCTTGTAATTTATTTTTACCCATACCATAGAACAGACCAAGATTTATAGTCTTAGCCTGTGATCTAGGTATCTCTGCCATGTCTGCCACGATAGTATGAAAATCTGCGTCTCCCTCATGATAAGCATTCAATACTTCGTCCACTCCGTAGAGATTCTGTAAAGTTGCATAATGCACTACCAACCTAGGCTCTTGTTGAGAATAGTCAAAACAACCCCATGTATGCCCTTCCTCCGGCAAAAATAATGACCTAATCCGTGGTCCAAGTTCCTTGTTCCGTGCTGGTATTTGCTGTAAATTTGGATTTGAATAACTGAATCTTCCAGTTACTGTTCCTCCATTATCTGATCTTAATTGGTTAATTTCTGCATGGATTCTGCCCTTGTAAGAATGTTTCAATATGGTATCAATAAATGTGGTATGGGCTTTATTTATTTCACGAGCTCGGGCTATTCGTTTCACCAGTGGGTGGGGGTGATTCTGTAAAAAGTTTTTTGTAAATGATGGAGAATTTGTTTTTTCGGTTGAGTCATAGGGTAGGTTTAGTTTTTGAAAAACTTGCGCAATGGATCTCGCTGCCCATATTTGAACATCTATTTGGGTTTCTTTTTTTACTTGTAATAGGCATTCTTTTTCTTCTCTATGTAGTTCTTCTTTTAATTTGTGAGCTTGTTCTACGTCTACACGAACTCCTAAAAACCGCATATCGACGAGGCAAGGAAATAGTTCAGTCTCTAAATCAAAAATAGATTGTATATCTTGGTGTAAAATTTCTTTCTTAAGTTCTTGCCAAAGTTCTAATGTAAGTTCAGCATCCTTTTCTGCATATGCGCCAACATAAATGGCAGGTAGTTTATACATTTCTGCCTTGGCGTCAACTCCCCAATCACGTGCAGCGTTATATAAATCTGTTTCATTCTTTGTCTTTCCAGTGTATCTTTTAGAACAGTTGTTTAAGTCATAACGCATTTGATTTTCATCAACAAGGGCAGATGCGATCATCGTGTCCACTATTTTACCGTTAATACTTAAACCTAGGGCCCTAATCCAACAAACGTCATACATGGCGTTGTGAAAGATTTTTGTTGCTGGTGTAGATAATACTCCTTGAAACCATTTCAAGACTTTTTTACGGTCCATGTTACCGCCACCTTCATGTGCAATTGGATAGTAACCAGACCATCCTTTAACAGCCACAGCTACTCCCGTAATATCTCCCCTATTAGTAACTGAGCCTGAACCCATCTTTATTAAATCTGGGTCTTTTGTCTCTAAGTCAATTGCTATCTCATCATGTTTAGATAAATCTGGAAACTCTGTTGGTGGTAGCCATTCTGTTTGTGGTTTAAATAAAGGAACTTGCATCATTTAATAATTCCCCATGAATTTTTTTCTTTTTGTTTACGTTCATTGGTTTGTCTTACTGATTCTTTGTAAGATTCTTCCAATTCTTTTTTTTCTTTTTCAGCTTCTTCTAAAAAATCTTTTTCTTCTTTCACTTTTTCAGGATAGTCTCTATCGATCGCCATGTCAATATAATGTTTTGCTTTCAATAAATCTTGTTTTTGATTTTTTTGTTTATGCCGACATAAATATTTAATTGCGTTTCCTTCGGCAAACGGAATATTATTTTTATTTATAAATTCTGATGGTTGAATGACCATGCTTTGATAATGGGTTCCTCCTACCTGTTTTTTGTATATATCGCTCATACATCCCCCATTGGAAAAGCTTTATTTTCATCTTTAGGTCTTACAACATGTAAATGCTCTTTTGCTCTAGTTGCACCTACATAGAATAATCTATTTTCATCATCACGATTTCTTTCATAAGATTTTTGAGTATTCATAGTAAGATCTGGTAATATAATTACATTATCTTCTTCTCCACCTTTAACGCTATGAATAGTAGATAATTTAATTCGTGGTTCTTTGTTTAATTCTTCTCCATTAGCTCTCATTTTTCTAATATATGTAATTCTTTTTGAGCCAGCATTGTCAAAACATTCATACCAGGTGCTTTTAGTGTTAAGACCATGTCCTTTTGTTAATTGGTCTATTCCATAAAATGATTCTTTAGATAATGATTTTAATTTATTTTTTTCCCAATTAGCTGGACTCATGTATTGAGATATATTCATAATATCTTTGTAATGTAATAATTGTCCTCTTCTTAAATACTCCCAGTTGAGTGCTGCTTCCTGGATGCTTTTTTCATAAGACTTATTAAATCTGTCTTCAAAATATAATCCTTTTTCTTTTAATATATCTTCTAAAGCTTTTAATTGATATCTTGTTCTAGTTAATACTAACCAATTTCCCTTATTCATATTAATGTCTTCAAAATTCCAATACTTACTAATTGCTCCTTCATGTGATTTTGGTTTCCATTCTTTATGTAATCGGTTGGAGACTCTTTCTATAATTTTTATAGCATAGTCATGAATCTTTCTAGGTATTCTCATTGATTGAGTTAAATTTAAAATTTTTCCTTTTTGTGTAATAAAGGAATCTACATCCGCTCCTGCCCATCTAAATATTGCTTGATCATCATCTCCTGCAATAAAAGAATCTTGTGTATTAAAACTACCAACCATATCCCATTGCATTCGAGATAAGTCTTGTGCTTCATCAACAAACACTACTTCAAACTTAGGAGATTTATCTGACTTAACAAAATCTAATATCATGTCGTTATAATCTATAAGTCCATATTCTTTTTTATATCTTTCTAGTTCATTAGCTATAATAATAAGTTTATCGTATTCTAATTTTTGAGTGTGTTCTTTTAAATTAAATTGTTGGTCTAATGAAATATTTCTTAATTTTGCAAGATTAATAATTCTTAAATAATCACTTTTTGTAGTAAATAAACCAGTTTCTTCATCATCATAATCATTGTAATCTATAGGTATTTGAATCTTCTTTCCTAAATCTTCATAATGTCTACGTTGCATAACGTTTTCTTTATTAATTCCTAAACGTCTAAATGCTAATGAATGTAATGTTCTAAAATATGGAAGATCATCTTCTGTTAAATTAAATTTTTTAACAGCTCTATCTCTTGCTTCGTTTGCTGCTTTTCTAGTAAAAGCAAAATAACCTACCTTATCTGGATCAGTTTCTTTTAAATAATCATCAACTTTATTAAGTAATGTGTGAGTTTTTCCAGTTCCTGGTGGTCCTAATACAATTGTTTTCAAAATGAATCCTTTGGCTTAAGTTGTTTTTGTTGATAAACTTTTTCTGGTTTTTCAAATGCATCTACTATCATTACACTTGGTCTTTTCTTACCAATATAAATTCTATCGTCTGTGCAACCACAATGTTGAATTAATAAGTCTTGTGTAGTTTGATGTTTTTCTGGCCATTTTCTTCTTTGTAAATAACCATGAAAAAATTTATTAAATATAAAATGATGTTTATTCTCTGATGTCCATACGTTTCCTAAAAATATTTCTTCTTTATTTGTTGTTGCTGCTGAATCATTAGTGCAATATTCTTCTAAATGATCTTTTAATTGTTCAATTAATGATGATCCAATTGGTGCTTTTATAATTTCTACTCCTGCAAGTAGCATATCTGTATATTTTTCAAATTCTTTTATTGTAATTCTTGGTGGTTTTTTATTTATTTGTTTCGCAACAGTTCTTCTAAATAGTCTTTGTTCTAATAAAGAATCAATAGTATCTAATTTTATTCTTTCTCCATCTACATTAACCCAGTAGTATGGTTCGTCTAATTCTACTTTCTGTAAATCACTCAGAGTAGGAAATACCGATTCCCCACCTATTCCAAATTTTCTAGTCTTACATAACGATTTATCACAATGGTTACACATTGGTTCTTCATTACATTTAAAACCTAAATCTTTTTTACTGTGAAATTTTATTTTATCTTGGATAACTTTATCTTCTAATGGTTCTACAAAATGTGTGTAATTAAATTGATTTATTTTTTTAGGCCATTCTTCTGGCCATTTTCTTTTTGCATACTGAATGAATTGATAAATAACTCTATCTCTTCCATCATTTAACTTACTTTGTGTTAATGATTCTAAACAGGGAGGCCCATCAGAAAATTCTGATTGGGGCCTCTCTACTTTTATGGAACCAACATCTAGTTGTTTTACGTTATTATAGATCCCATAAAATTCTTCTAAACTTGCTGCTGTACCATCTTCTTTAAAAGCATATCTTGTTGAATTATCACCATTAAAGTATGGTAAATTTAAAAAGTTTCCTGTGTCGTCTTTTGACTTTAATTCTATTTGTTTTGGAAAAACTTCTGCTCCCCCATAACCCAATATAGCACTAATGGATAAAAGTTTATCTCTTACTATTTTTGCTTCTACTGGAACTTCTGTAAATAAAAAAACATGAGCACCTCCCGATTTAGATCGGAACACTACTAATGGTAATTTTAAACTTTTAATTTTATTAATTAATTTTTTATGATCAAACCCTGCATATGAATCTATATCAATGCAGCCCCACCTACATTTATTTTCATCAGTAATTGGAATAATACCTAAACTTGGTTCTTTACCTTGTAAGTGATTTGACCAGAGTTCTTCTGTGACTGATTCACGTGCTACAAAAGATTTACCTTTTATCTTTTGTCCATCTGCACCTTTTTTGTCAACATAAGTGACACCACGTGCTCGATCTAATCCTTGAAATATATTTTTAAATTTTTCTACAGACATAACTTTCAAAGTGGGCAGTTCCACTCTCGCTTTCCTGCCCACTACCTAGGATTCGGTTAGTACGGTGTACTTGAAGTTTCCTCTGATCCATGTTTCGCTTGAACTTCACCTTTACCTACTCGTTCAGCAAAGCCTTTTGCGATATCATAGACTGATTTGTCAGTTACAGGACCAACTTTAGACACATCCCATCCAAACCATGTTCCTTTGTCATTAGACATTTGAACAGTTTTTAGATTATAAATATGGCTATATGTTGGCGGAGTAAATAATCCATTCTTACCCTGCATTTTAATACCCATCATCATTGAGTTCCATTTTCTACTCACTTTTAATTGAGTAGCTTTCATAGAAAGCAATGCTGTTGTTGGGCTGCTACCTAACAATATTACGAAATGGTTCGCAGTGTTCTCAAGATAATTACCATTTGGTAATCTATCTTTGAAAGATTTATCACGAGTAGTTGTACTCACAATATCACTGTCTGCCTCGTGAATTGCTACTGGAGCACCAGTGCTAGTTCCACGATCTTGCCATTCCACATACTGTCTTTTGTAAAACACAGGAATTACATCCACTGCATCGTACAATTCATTAGTAACAGTATTTATTATTTTGCCTGGCTCTGCGCCCTCGACATATTTACCATCTCTTTTATTTACTTCTGGAGATAGTTGTCCCAAAACCTTTAAGAAAGGCAACGCAAGATCTTCTTGCGATATGTTTTGAGCACCTTTATCAGCATCAGCTTCAAATATATTAGTTGCTAATGCTCCTTCTTTTTTTGTTGCTACTTGGTTCATGTTTATTGTTTCCTTTTTATTGTAGTCTTATTTCCAACAAATATGTTGAAAAGTTCCGTTGGCATTTCTTTACCTGCCTCAGTACGCTCACGGACTAGCGCTTTCAAAGTCATGGGTTCAACCTTCAACTTTTGTGTTGGCTGAAACCCACGCTCTTGTGCAAGAGCAGCATAATCAGCTGCCTTGTTTTCTTCGTTACGACCAAAAGACACGGATATCTCATTTTTGATTATGTCTCCTAGTCCATTGTCACGAAGCCATTTAAACGCCTTTTCTTTATTAGCTACAGTAATATTTGCACTGTAAAAAGGCTTAACATCTACTGAAGATCCATCCATAAGTTTAAGATGGGCTAAACCCATCTCAGCCATCATGGTTGGAATTACTTCTCCAGATAAATGTTCTAATTTCTTTTTTGAACTCTTCAAATTTTCTTCTTGATTTTCTATACTTTTTTGAAGTTGTTCTAATCTTTCAACTTGATCAGCTAAAGATTGTATGTTGTCAGTTTTTTTAATGACCTCCTGCTGGTCTTTTTCAAAATCAATCATCTAATTCTCCTTTCTCATATAAATTAATTGTAATAGGATAATATTTTCTTTCCTGTTTATCCCATTTTAGTAGATTGTATTTTCCATTTGTAATATCAGAAACTATAGAACATGCAACTCCAATTATTGCTGGATCACCAGTCAATAATAAATAATCTTTTTCTTTAAAATCCTTTAAAGATTTTCTTAACTTAAAAATTAAAGGACCTGGAGAAAATATTATTTGTGAAAACTCTGGTAATAGAAATTTAAATCTTCCATACTGAGAAGCACCTATAATATTTATTTTAGGATTGCCTGCCTGCGTTCCTGGTATTTCTTGAATAACATAAACAATTGGTTCTTTACTAACTTTATTGCTTATATCTTCATAACTTATTTTTTCTTTCATACTTGACATATAGTTCATCATGGATTATATGTCAACCCATAGAAAGAAAAATTATGAATTATAAATTTAAGACAAAGCCGTATAAGCATCAATTGACTGCTTTAGAAAAGTCATGGAATAGGGAAACTTTTGCCTATTTTATGGAAATGGGTACAGGTAAAACTAAAGTACTTATAGATAATGCTGCAATGCTTTATGATAAGGGTAAAATAGATGGTGTTCTAATTGTGGCACCTAAAGGTGTTGTTAAAACTTGGTATGAACAAGAATTACCAACTCACTTACCAGATCATATAGAAAATGTGTCAGTATTATGGCAACCAAATATATCTAAAAAACAACAAGAAAAATTAGAAAGTTTATTTGAAATAGAAACAGCCCTTCATATTTTAGTAATGAATGTGGAAGCTTTTAGTACTACTAAAGGTACGGATTTTGCTTCTAAATTTATATCTTCACATAATGCTTTAATGGCTATTGATGAAAGCACTACTATTAAAAATCCTAAAGCACAAAGAACTAAAAATATACTTAAATTATCAACTAAAACTAAATATAGAAGAATAATGACAGGATCTCCTGTTACTAAAAATCCATTAGATTTATATAGTCAATGTTATTTTTTAGACCCGTTTCATTTAGAGCATGAGTCTTATTATTCATATAGAATGAGATATGCTACTATGAAAAAAATAACTGTACGTGGAAGATCAATACAAATTGTAGATGGGTTTAAACATTTAGGAGAATTATCTGATAAATTAAAACCTTTTTCTTACAGAGTATTAAAAGAAGATTGTTTAGATTTACCAGAGAAGAATTGGACCAAAAGACAAATTACTTTATCTGCAGACCAAAGAAAAATATATACTCAAATGAAAGAAACAGCTTTAGCACATTTAAATGGCAAAGTAACATCTACTATGACTGTTTTAACTCAATTAATGAGATTACATCAAATTACATGTGGTCATTTTACTGCTGATGATGGTACTACGCAGGAAATAGCAAATAATAGAATTAGTGAATTAATGAGTGTTTTAGATGAATTAGAAGGAAAAGCTATAATTTGGGCAAATTACCAACATGATATTAGAAACATTATTAAAGAAGTTGTTAAGGTCCATGGTCCAGGCTCCATTGTTGACTATTATGGGCTCACGCCTCAAAGTGAAAGACAAGAAAATATAAAAAGATTTCAGAATAATGATAAATGTAGATTTTTAGTAGGAACACCTCAAACAGGTGGCTACGGTATAACACTTACCGCAGCCAACACTGTAATCTATTACTCTAATGGCTATGATTTAGAGAAAAGACTCCAATCAGAAGATAGAGCGCATAGAATAGGTCAAAAGAAAAATGTCACGTACGTTGATATTATTGCAGAAGACACAGTTGATGAAAAAATTGTCAAAGCACTTCGCGATAAAGTCAATATTGCTTCTCAAGTACTAGGGGAAGACTTAAAAGACTGGATATAGTCCAGTAAAACGTAGGACTATACGCGTAGCGCGCGCAAATTTTCAAATTGACTATTTTACCGATATTTTTTTCGGCTTTTTGTTTTCTGGCGGATCATATTTCAAATCCACTTTCAACATTCCATCTTCTAACTTGGCCCCAGTACATTCAACATACTCTGACAACTGAAGTTGTTTTTTAAATGCACGTTTGGCTATTCCCCTATGAACAAAGTCTTCTTTATCTTCAGAAGACATTCCTTCTATAGATAGAACTCCATCTTGAACCTGGACATCAATGTCTGACTTCTTGTAGCCAGCCACTGCCATCTCTAAGATGTATTTATCTTCACCTGCTTTCTTTATATTATAATGTGGAAAGCCTGCGTTTATAGTTGGTAGTCGATGAAATCTATCAAAGAAATTCTCGAAACCAATTGCATTGTTTAGGAAATTATTTAAATTTATTAGATCAGTCATAGTAACCTCCTTGTTTAGACAGTTAATAATTAAGAGCCTTCCTAAAGCACTCTTACTTCTTATATATACTATTTTTTAAAAATTACAACCTTATCCTACGACAACACCTTTTTCCCATTTCATATCTGGAAGGCCATTCTCGTAGCTTTTGCCGTCATAAGTAAGTATTTGTTTTCTATTAGCACCCTTTTCATTGTAGCTTACGTGTATCCACCCCGCAGTTGGATCATCTTTTTTATAGTACTCGAGGATCAGCTGGTCAAAGTCCACGTTATTAGACAGCCAGTAAGCTGTCTTAATATTTGGAACACCTGCTATTTCAAAGTCAACTGCCTGGCCTTTAGCATGCTGGCTCGTTTTTTTCGAGCCGATAGCTTCGCAAAGTGCTTCCGATCTGTAACCAGAGGTAACAGTAATGGGTTTATCAAAGTGCGCACGAACCGGTTCCAAAATTTCATAACATACATTCTCCAAGTTTTTAATATCACCAGCTCCAGGTGAGTTGTCGATACCCTTACGAGTAGCGGTCATTGATTTAGTAAACTCTTCAAGTTTAAAATGTTTTGATAGTTTCATATTTCCTACCTTATTACTAAAGTAAATATAACATATGCCATACCTGTAATCAAGGCCCCTACAGATACTAATAAAATACTTTCTATTCTGTTAATTTGATGTTCTAATTTGTGAATTTTATCATAGGTTTGTTTTTGCATAATCCTACAAAGCTTTTCGTGTGATTCTATTTTTTGTAATGCGTTATCTTTTTTCATAATTATTTAAGAATTAATTTAACAATTGATTTTTCCCCTAAATATATTTCTGTTTCAGCCAATGACTTGATGCATTGGTACTGTATATGGCTTTTAGATTCACGTTCGGCCACCCTCTTCCCCTTCAAGCAGGCAGACATCGAGGGCTGTATTCTGTGCTCCTTGATTTCCTGGTTGACGATCATCAATAGGGCTATCACAATCTCTTCCATTTTTTCAGTTACTCCCGTTTTTATAGTGTTGATCTCTAGCTTTATCTTTTAGCTCTTCAATATCTTCTAAAGCCTTCTCTAACTGTTTTGATATAAATTCTATATTAACTTTATTATGCATTCCAGCTTCTTGTTGTATCTGTAATTTTTCTACTTGTTTATATAATTCTTCAATAAGCATAAATTGTTCTGAATCAGCCGGAAGACTTCCTAAAGTACCCCGAGGCCACCCTATTCTAAACGCTGTGTTCTCTACTAAATCTTTTTGCATTAACTCTACTTGAGTTGAAAGTCTGTTTTGTGTTTCAATAATACCGAAGTAAGCCCATGTGCCGATCGCAACCATCATGATCAACGAGGCTACCGTTTTCATAGGCATTTGAACTGCTGCTTCTTCTGAAATTTTAAGTGCCATTATGTTCTCCTAGCAATTACTTGCTCGCTTGGTGATAATAAAGCACTCTCTGTACGTGTCAACCCTGTTCTTAGATTAGTTTGTGGCATACTTGCTACTAATTTTTGATCTGGCATAGGTGTTTTTGGTAATGGTGCTTTACCAACAGGTTCAAAACCTTCTGGTAGTACTTGTGGTTTATCACTTTTTAAATAATCTTTTGGTTTTATTCTCCATGGTTGATTAAGAGGTTTATCATCCATAATTTCTTGAAGATTGTCTATTGTATCTAAAGTGTAGTCATCTAGTGTAGGAGGTATACCATATTTTTCTGCTGTATATTCAAAACCCTCTTCAACAGGTTTAGTTATTCCCATTGAGTACCATTCGTTGTCCATAATTTTATCAAATAATTTTTTCTTACCTCTTCTTTTAAATACATCTCTGATTGTATCTTCAGGTATACCTAAGAATAAAGCTGCATCTATTGTTCGTCTAATAGAGTTAAAACTTTCATATCTTTTTTCATTGGCTTCTATCATTTGTGTAATTAATTTATTGCCAGATATAGGATCTCCCGTTCTTGTTTCTTCATACATTATCTCTCTTTCAAGACGTTCGTTCGTTAAAAACTCATTTAGTTTAAAGTTTAAGGATCTTTCAATATCTATTGGTGCTACTCTAAAACCAAGTAAACCTAACAATTCATCAGGTAATTCGTACTCTACACCATTAATAGTTTCTCCTGAAAGGGATGCTATAATTCTTTTTATTTGAAGAGCTGACCCAACAGAAAAATTTTCAGATAAATGCTGCATTGTTTTAACAACTTTATCTCCTGGATCTTCTCGTGGATTCCAGACTCTTGTTCCATTTCTATCTTCCCCACCTCTAGCAAAGATGTCTGCCCATGCTCCTGTCCAGATAGCTTCTGTTATGAAAGGTTCCATTATTCTAGCAGTAGCTCTACCCATACCTTCAGCAAGTAAAGGCATCATAGCTTTGTCTGGATTCATTTCTATTGTTGTAAATATTTCTTGAACAGGTCCTATAAGAGTTTCATAAAAGAAACCTCTACTAAAATCTATGTATTTGTATTCTCCATTTTCATAAATAGGTAGAATAGTGCTTCTGTCAGAGAAGGATGGTAAGAATTCTCTTAATGCATCTAGTTTCTTTTCTGTAAATCCATACGCCTGCATGAATCCCCACACTGCTAATGGTGGTATAATTGTTAGTGTAGTAGCCATACCAACTAATCTTTGAAGACCCATCGTTCTAAAGATAGGATCATTTATTTCATCTAATGCGGTTCTTACTGCATTTGGAAATGTTCTTATGTGTTCTGAAGTCCAGCCTACGAAATTTCCTAAAGGAGATTTTCTTACTCCTTTTACAAAAGGAGGTACGTAATTATAGTTAGGAAGCATATCTCTAACTTTTTTGGTAGCCATCTGTAGTATTTCAATTGAATCTAAACTTCCACCAGGAATAGCTTGTTTTCCAATAAGTCCTTTTTCTAATGCTTTTTCGTATGCTTTTCTAATTCTGTAAGATTCACCAAAGAAATTAAATATTTTCCAAGCGTCATCTTCAGCTACATATAATTCCTGCGCACCTTTTAAAAATCCCTGTGTCTTTTTTCCTAGTCTTTTATAAACTTTTTGTAAAAAACCTGTCTTAGCTGAGTCTGCAATCAATAATTCTACTTCTCTAGCTCTTGCACTAGAGTTAACCATACCTTCTTCTAATAAAAATCTATATAAACTGTTACCACCTTCTTCTATAAATTCTTTTGCACCCACTACTTTGGTTGGATCTGAAATACTACTATCAACTAATTTATTTGGATCTGCAGTATTAGCTCCAGGCCTAGAGTATACTTGAGGTTTATTTATGCCAGTGTTAGGTCCTTTAATTATATAACCAGGTCTATTCTTTGCAAGAATTTGTGCTGACGTAGTTCTCCAAGCTGTTCTTACAGCTTTAGCTAGTTCTGTTGGAGGAATAGCAATGTTGCCTAAATAAACTGTAGTAATAGCACCTGATGAAAAGTTTCTAGCATGAGTAAAAGGACCACCAACTGTTTTACCAGCTTGTACTAAACCTTTTGGTATTAATATACCCCATTGATACAAAGCATATTTGGTAATAGGACTTAATGCATCCTTAGATCCATTGATTAATCCTTGTGCAATTTCTTCAGTGGTAAACATACCATTTATAGGTGGAGTGTATGCTTTTTTACCTAATCCACTAGGTACATTTAAACCTTCAGCTGCATCTATAACTTTTCTATTAGGAAAAGCTCTTACAGCTTTATCATATGAATCATAAACAATTCCTCTTTCACCTTTAGCAATTTTTTCAGCAGATATTTTTTTAATTAAATTGTAAAAACTGTCTCTTGCAGTTATTTCTGCAAGATCGTGAGTTACATTTGCTATTATACTTTCAGCATTTTGATAGTTACCAAACAATTTTTTAAATGCGTTAAGATCTTTTTCAGTTTTAATTAAACCACCTGTTTTATCTGCTTTGAATACACCATCAGTTATGTTTTCAGCTATATTTTTTGTAGCTACTGCTTTTTCATTTAAAGGATCAATTTTTCTAGTGCCAAATTTAAACACGGGCATTCTTGTGACTTCATCTAGACGAACGTTTTTAATAATATCGTTAACTGTCATTAAAGCATCTTCTTTAGATAAAGTTTTTCCATTTTCTTTTGCAGCTCTAATAAATATTTGAGCTACTTCATTTTTAATACTAGCAGATGAAGCATAACCATCGATAGGTCTAACAGATCCATCTTTAAATATTTTAAACTCTGTGCTTAAACTATTTTTAATTCTATCATTCATTAACGTAATAAATTCATTCTTAGCTACGTTTACGTTTTGACCTTTATATATAATGTTCATAAAATCAGCCCATGTTTTTTGAACATTAAAAAATTCATCCATTAAAGCTGTAGCATCATCGGGATCTATCTTAAGATCCTTGGTCATAGTTTTCATAAACTCATTAATAACTCTTGTGCTATAACCTTGAGGAATTATTTTACCTTTGCTTACAGCAAACTTTCCTCTGTTCATAAATTTAACAAGAGATTCAGCAAGGGCATCTGTAAGACCTGAAGCTCTCGATGCAGGTAATGCTTTCTTTTCAATAGTGTTTATAATTCTGTCAAATCTTTTTAAATAATCTTCTGCTATTTTTCTACCAGCATCTTTAGCTCCCTCCATTTTTTGAATAGCTTTAAATTGTTCAGCTTCCCATTGTCCTCTAGCTCTGAAAGGCTTACTAATCCATTTTTCAACAAATTGTTCAATTTTAGAATTACTATAAGCAAGGTCTTTGCTTTTCTTCATAATTAATTTTGCAACTTTGCCACCGCCTACTATGATTGGAATGATGGGTACTGCTAACTCACCACCTAATTTTAATTTATTATATAATTGTCTCATGGCATCATCTTTAGCGTCCTTACCTCTTTCTCTATCCATTGCTGTCCATTCACCTTCGTTAAAGACTAGTTCTCCTAGAGTACCTATGTCTTCTGCTTTATAAATAACAGCAGCGGTTCCAAAACCACCGCCAATTGAAGTTGCTACAAATTTTTGTGTACCAGATAATTCATTTAATTTTTTTACTTCTTTAGCTGCTTTGTACAGGTTCGTGTTCCCTGTTGCTTTAATATATTTTCCTTTTTTATAAGCTTGTACTGCTTTATTAAAAAGGCCTGTCATTTTTTCAGTAATTTTTATGGCACCTACACCAGCAGTTTTCCAACCACCATATAATTGAACAGCAAGTTCAGTTAACCTACCAATAGCACGTTCTCTAGCTATCTCTTCAGAGTGTTTTCCTATCTGTCCAATGTAACTGTTTTCAAATATCTCATTAAATTTTGCTAGATTACTTTCATCTATGGGTATTCCATCTTCGGCAAAAGCATCTTTGACCATGGCACCAAACTGAAAGAAACCTGCACCAGTTTTTATAGTACCAGATATAAGTGAAGCCATAATAGCTTGACCTATACCAACATCATTAACATTTGGATCATCAAAAATACTTGGCTTATCTTCTACTTCTTCTTTTTCTTCTTTATCACCTTGTGATTCAGCTAATGTATATGCCTGAGCTTCTCCTGAAAATTCTTCTTTTACAGCAGAACCAAAGTCACTAAATGACTCCTTCATAGCTTTAAGCTTTTCAGTTGGAGTATCAAATAAAGGATGGTCTGGGTCTTCTTCTTTCTTTGCTTCTAGATATTTTTTACCACCATATTTTTTATAGTAGTTTACTTCTTTTAAAATATCTTTTACACCTTCAAAAATTTCTGAAGCAGCTCCTTTTCTTTCTTTTGCTTTTTCTAGTTTCTCTGCTTTTGCGTTCTGCTCTTCAACAACTTTATCAAATTCTTCTTGATCAGATAAAACTTTTTTAACTTTATTCTTTTCTTTTTCTTTTTCCTCATCGATTAACGTTTGAGGATCGAATACAAATTTTTGCACCATTGCGCCCTCCTTAATCGAAGATTACTTTCACAAATCTTGGTGCTTCGCCTTGTTCACTTACCATTTTAAAAAGGTTTCCTGACATTGGCTCAAAATAAATTCCTTTTGGATAATTATTTCCTGCTGCTATAATTATTTCAGTAACGTCACCATCTGCATCTTTTTCAGTACCTGCCCAATGTCTTGGTTTAATATATATTTTTGATTGATTTAATTCTCTTTGAACCTCCTCAGGATATCCGTCTGTTTGCATTTTATGCATGTGTTCAGCAACTTTTCTAGCATATCCAAAAGATTTAGGATCCGCACTCAGGATATATTCTTCAAGTTTATTAATTCTTCTAGTATCAGCTTCACCTGGTGCATCCATTACGCCAAACTCTTCTTTTTGAAGTTGTCTTATAATTCCTTCTTTTTCATCTTTGTAGTAACCTGCTTCAACACCAGCCTTAACTTTTTTCATCATAGCTGATAGTTGATCATCATCCATTCCTTTAATAAGACTAGTAATTAAAGCTCTATCTTCTTCAGTTTCTTTCATTCCATAAGCGTCTTCTATTTGTTTTGCTTGTTGAAATTTTCCAAATGGTTCTTTGGCAGCTGCTGCAGCTGTTGAGAAAATACTTCCCTGTGGTGGTCTTGATGCAATATCTAAACCAAAATTAATCAAAAAATCTCTCATGCTAGTATCTCTTCTAGGTTGTCTTGGAGCTAGAGTATCTATTATACTTTTCTGTGATTGAAGTTGTTCAACTAATCCAGCAGGATCTTTATACCCCTGCCTTGGTGCTAGCCCTGAAGTTAATCCTTCAGCGCTTCCGCCTGTTCTAAACATTGGTCTTCTTAATACTCTGTTCATAATTAACCTACATTATATCGTTAGGATCTCTCCCCATTCCAGATTGACCAAAACCTGTGTATTCTCTACTGGTTATATAGTCTAATATAGGGTTTCCCTGGTCAGTTTGAGTAGTTTTAGTAGTTTGATTTATAGTAGGATTATAAGTCCCTATACTAGGATTCATTATTCCACCTAGTACTGATGTCCATCCAAGAGCTGTTTGTAATGCAGTTGGATCAGGAGTTATTTGTGTTGTAGTTCCTCCCATCATAGGTGCTAACTGTCCTATTCCTTGGCCATAAGTACCTAATCTTTGATAAGGTTCCATAGCTGCCATTTGATTTGCTTGTCTTTGAGCATCCAATACTCTTTGAGATTGTTGTTGTTGGATTCCACCTATTCCAGTTAGCGTTTGGATATCTCCTCCAGCTAGTTGTGGTGCAAGTTGTGCTAATCCTCTTTGATATTGTCCTAGTCCTAATTGGCCCTGAGCTAAACCTGTTTGTGCTCCTGCTAGTCCTAATTGATTTAAATAATCTTGTTGTCTTAATGCTGCACCTTGACCAAAGCCTTGTTGTAACATTTGTGCTTGTAATAGTGCACGGTTTTTATCTGATTGAGTTTGGTATTCTGATTGCATAACACCTTCTCTACCACCACCAAAGCCACCCATTGCAACTGCTTGATCAGATATAGCTTGTTGTCTCATTGCTGCTTGCTTGTCGAATTCTGATAATGTTGCATCAATAACTTGTGATTGATAAGGAGACATATAAGAAGCAATTGATCCTGCTCCCGTTCCTGCTCCCGTTCCAGTTATACCTGCTGCACCTGTAATGTATGGAGAAACTCCACCCATAGTAGTTCCAGCCTGTGTTCCATAAGTTGCTGCTTCACTTAAATAAGGTGCATAACCACCAACACCTGATGCTGCTAATGATGCAGCTTGTGTTTGTAATGGGTCTTGTGCTGCAACTGTTGGTGCAAATTTAGAAGTATCTAATGGTACAGACGTTAGACCAGTTAACTGTGTTGCATAATCTTGACCTAATTGTCCTATAAGTTGTGATGGGTCTTGTCTTTGTTGTGTTACTGCCATTATAATACTCCTTCTAATCTTTGCGCTGTGGCGAACATATTTCTTGCGCCCTCTAATCCTTGAGATTCTTGTGATATTTGTCCGCCTTGTTCTAAATGTTCCATAACGTTTTCCATTACTTCAGCGCCCTTGTCGATGTCTCCTCCGCCTGCCGAACGGACTGCATCTGCTGTAAATACAAATTCATTTTTACTTAATCTAGCTGGTACATCATCAGCTCGTTCTTGTCCACCTATTGGTACAAATCCACCTTCGTTTCTATAATCTTTTTCCATACCACCAAGGTCCATGAGCCCTCCTTCTTGAGCTCCGATTCTTCCGCCTTGAGCACTTTTCTCTCTTATATATTCTTGAAGATCTTCATACTCATCATCAGTTAATTCACTTAACGGTTTTTTAAATATCATTAAAGACATTTGATTTAATTCATCTCCCATACTTGGATTGGAAGCCATCATAACATCTCCACCATTATCATACCCAATTCTTCCGCCTTGAGCTGATGGGTCTCTATCAACATCTGCGTATGTAATTTCTAACATTTCTAATTCTTTTATTTCGTTTGGAGTAAGAGGTATACCTTTGTTATATTTATCAACCAGATAACTATATCTATTACCATTACCACCACCTGCATACCCAATTCTTCCGCCTTGAGCTTTGCCTATACTAATCATTTCTGGTGATCCTATTGTACCTGGTTCTGCAAATCCATATGGTGCTCCTAATGCCCATGGATCTTCCTCCTCTGAAGTTTTTGGAATCGATGCAATTCCTTCTAATTTTTGTGCACGTGCTGCCTCAGGTAAATAAATATCACTGAACCATTCACTAAAATCTTCTTTGCCTCCTGCATTTTTATAATTACTGAAGGCTTGAAAAACATTTTGTTGTACTCTATCTCCAGCATAGTATCCAGTTCTTCCACCTTTAGCATAAGCTGTTGTTGCTGATGCTGGTGGTAAGAAATGTAAATTTGGATCTGATCCTGTTAATGCTCTACTACGAATGTTTGCAATATCAATTCCTGATGTGTCTTGTGGCATTACATCTTTAGGCATTGCTGCTTGAGCAGCTCCTGCACCTAAACCTATTGCAAGAGGAGTTTTCCAATTGACGATAGGTCTTCCTTGTTCATCATACCGTTTTTGATCAAGTCCAATAAGATTTCCCAAACTTCCTCCAAGACTAGTAATACCGTCTCCAATTCTTCCTGGAATACTTAAAATATCACTCATTTGAAATCCATCACCACCTGTAATAATATTTCCAATAGAATCTGGAATACCACCTATTGTTTCACCAACTTTTTGAACCCCTTTTGCTACAGGGCCTAGTACTGGAATCCCTTCTGTTATGTTAGTCAAACCTTCTAACCAATCTCTTCCAAAATTATCCCCTGAGTCTGTTAAACGCCATGTTCCAGGAATTCCATACCTATCTAGTAAACTGCCAGCCACAACTGCACCTAGTGGACTTTTAAGTTCGTTAGGAATAATTTTTTTAAGTTCGTTAGGAATTAAATCATCTGCTTTTTCTTTTATCCAATCCAATGCACCATATTTTATTATACCAGGTTCAACTCTACCTCCTGGTTTACCTATTTGTTTAAGTCCTGCAATACCACCACCAGCTAATTGTTGTTTTCTTGATTGCGTGTATGTAGGTTTTGCTGTTCCGCCGTAAGCCATACCTTTACCCATTAATCTTTGTAGTTCTTTTAATTTTTTTAATCTCTCATAATAACCTTTGTAATCTGCAACATCTTCAATGTTAGGATTTGCAATTCTAAATTCTCTCATGTTTTCTATTTCTTCCATAACTGGAGGATTGCCCATGGTTCTTGGTTCAGTTGGCATTCGATCTGCTCCACCACCAAGTTGATAACCAGCTCTTCCACCATCACCATGAACAGAAAGATATGGAGATTGTGAACTTAAAGGTCTAGGTCCTTTTATTCCATACATTATTCTATACCATTCTTCATCAGTTATTCCTGGTGGTCTAACTAATTGACCTCCTTGATAACCAGCTCTTCCACCTTTGGCCATTCTTGATTCTGCCATAATCTGTTGAAGAAATTTTCTAAATGACACTGGTTGCATTCCTTGTTCTTCCATTTCAAAAACGTATCGTTGATACATTTCTACTACCATAGGATCAGCTTGAGCCATTAATTGTTGATCTGGAGATTTAGGTCCTTGATTACCTGAATAGGTAATTTCTCCTGCGCCTGCGTTTAATGATGTTATTCCTGTTCTATCTATAGCCATAATTTTTATGTGTTAATTTTTAAAGAGCAGGAATTTAACCTGGGTTTATAATAATACTTGTTTTTCATAATTAAATCAAGCCTATGATGTTACTTCTCTAGGCTTAATTTCAAGCGCAGATAAGACTACATGTAGTCTATTAGCTGTTGCTGCGGTTACTTTTATCACTTCACTTTCTGCAACCACTAAAGGTTGAGATAGCAATTCTGATGTTCCATTAGCTGATATGGATTTAGTCTTAAATAGGCTAAATACAGCGTCATCTGTGTCAGTTATAGTCACTGTTATAGTATCAGCATTACCAGAATCTTCAGATACTAGTATTGATTTTATAACAGCAGTTGTGGCACTAGGTACAGTATACAATGTAGTGGCACTATTACTAGTTAAATCTGTTTTTTTGTTTACAAATGTATTAGCCATTATGCCATAAAGAAGCTTTCCGCTTCTGCCTCATCTTTTAAATCCTGTTGAAAGGATGTGTTTAATTTTTGTACTATACTATCAACGTCCCTAACAAATGATTGTTGTATTTGTTGATCGTATTTCTCTAGTGGTTGCGTTAATGATTGTACTATTCTAGCCATATTACGTCCATATACTCTCTGGGTTTACTTGATATTGATTTATCAATTGATTCATTTGTGCCAAGACATTCATACCTTTTTCATTCAAAGTTCCTTTATCTGCATATCCTTGTAGTATCATTTTTTTTCTCATTATCTCGTTTATTTGAGCTGTTTGTTGGTCTGTTGGTTTAAATTTTTTAATACTTTCAGTTATTACATCTTTAGGTTCCGTCGTAATAAATTCTTTTTTATATTGTTCTTTACCTTCACCTTCCCTAGGTTTAGTCCATGCAGTTTTTGTTCCTGTTCCTCTAGGTAATTTTGCCATAAGCGTTTCTATTGGATCAAAACCAAATAAAGATGCAATACCTATAAAAGGATTAAGAAAACCTAATCCTAATTTTTGAAGTATAGATTGTCTAACCATGTTGCTAGCAATACCTTTTCCTTTATCAACAAGACTGCTCATAATTCCTTGTGGTTTTTCTACAACGGGTGTTGGTTTAAAAAATTGACCATAGTTTAGATTTTGTTGTTTTTGTCTAAGGTCAGTTGCAATTTGTTGTTTTCTTAATGCTTCTTGAAATCCTACGTCAACTGCCACTGTGCTAGGAGCAGATCTAAAATCAATATCATCAGGAACAACTTTAAATTTAGATCCTGCTGGAACAGGTTGTTTATTTGTATAAAAATCTCTTAATGTTCCTGGCAAATTTTCAACACTTATCTTTTGATTAGGATAGTTTGCTTCCAAAAATTCAACCTCTTTAGCAAATTGATCTAAACCACCTATTGGATTTTTTGAAACAGTTTCAACGGGTGTAGTATCTACTTTATAAGGATCATACATTTTTGCAGTAAAAAAATATTCGTTTGGGTCAGAGTCAATATTCCAACCAGGTTGTGTCATTGCTCTTTTTGCTCTTGCTTTAAGATCATCAGCAGAATAGTTTAAAGGTAAATCAAGTTTATTTACATTTTCTATTCTTTCTTGAAGCATTTTTTTATCTTGCTCTTTTTGTTTGTCAGCAAGATTCATTATTGGATCTCTATAAAATTCTAAATCTATTGTAGCTTGTTTTTTTTCAGCATCTCTTTTTTCTTTTGGTGTTGGTGCTGGTGCTGGTGCAGGTGCTGAATAAGTTGAAGCAATTCCTGGATGAAAGTGACTATCTTTTTCTTTTCCAGTATTTTGATTACCACCACCACTATAAACTCCACCATAATTATAGTCGTCTCCTCTATAACCTGGTCTTAAACCATGTCTAGTTGGTTTTACTAATTGCCCATTGGCATAATATTGTCTTGCGCTTTTATCGATCATCTTCTACCATCTGGTTGTATGTCTAATCTAAATGTTCCAAGTTTCCAGTGCTGTCCTGTACTTGTATTATCTACTTTTAAAGATATAGCTCTAGCTCTAGCACGTGTATCTATTTTAGTTGTACTTGTAGTCGTATCAAAAGGACCTAATGAAGAACTAGCTTCTGAATCTGTTGGATAATTTTTTAATAATAATGTAACTCTTGCATCTCCAGTTTGAGTTAAAAAGTCTGGAAGTACTCTTCTAATTTTCATCATGTGTTCACCATCTCCTCTTAAATCTGCTCCACCACCTTGACCCATAGATATATCAAAATCTCCTGATTGTATATTTGCAGAAATTGCAGAAGACGCACCATCTTTAATAGAATTAACTCCTGTCTCGTGTTCATAGTAATATGTAACACCATCTGTATTACCAACTGTTGAATCATTTGTACCATCTGATACATATTCTGTTGCGTGTGGTTTACCAAATATATGAGAATCAGACCATGTTGATCTTGCAAGTGAACTTGTAGTCCATACAGGTCGTTCTGGTGTGGAGTCCATATAATTATAAGTTACTGATCTGTTATTAGATGCAGCACCACTACCAGGATAGAACCATGTAACTTCACCAAATAAGTTATTTAATCCTGCATAGATATGGTTTTTAGGAACTGTATTAATATCATCGTAAACATAGTCTTCAACTAAACATGCTAGAGATTCTAGTTTACCAGTGTATCTAAAAAAACCATTTTCTGACATCCAGTAAGCAGAACCATCAACCTCAACGGCTGCATTCTTTCCAATCAATCCACAGTTTGTTCCAACTTGTTGAAATGAGAAAGTAAATGGAGCGCCAACAAACCTCATAATAAATAAGGATGTATCCGTCCAAATATAAATTGCGTCTCGACCTCTTATCGCTCCCACGATCCGTGTTCCATCAGCCAGTCTTTGTGTACCAGCAGTATTGGTTGCTGAAGGCGCCCAAGAAGTTGAAGCATTAATCGATTCTTGATCTGACCAACGTATATACATATCATCTTGTGTAGATGTTGTTCCAATTGTTGTTTCAGTTCCAAAACAAATTAAGTGTCTATCAGGAGTAGATACTAAAGTTTGTATTGCTGCTGTTGGTGCATTAGCAACAATCGTTGCTCTTGTAGATGTAGCACCTGTTGCATCTGAATCCCATTCAAAAGTTGCGCCATCCACGATGGTTGCAATAAGTTTATTTCCATAATTGTCCAAGGTCCAAAGACCAGGAGCTGTTACAATGTCACCTGTTTGTGAAGCACCCCATTTCGTATAGTCTGATGCATCATAAACAGTTGCTCCATCACTATGTGCTGCAGCAGTTGTGTTGTCTGATCCTCTAGTTAGTCCTGATAAAGTATCTGTTCCTGTAGTATTTGTTGTATAAGCAATACGTTCATTATCTACTAAGATTGTTCCAGATGCAGGCATACCTCCTGAATCAGCTAGAACAATACTAGTTGAAGAATTTGTTAAAGCGCCATTTAAAGTAGATGTAATTTCTCCAGCTACAGTACCACCCCATAATCCTAGTCCCCAACCAGCTGCTGATGCTTCAGTTGCAGGACCTATTGAATAAAAATGTTGAACTCTTATTCCACCAGAAGTACTTGCTCCTGATCCAGATTCAGCTGATCCCATTTCAATTGTTAGTGTTGTTGAAGTTGGAACTGTTGTTACCATAAAATTAGTATCATCGAAATTACCAGAACTAAAATTAGAATCTGTGATAGCTGTAAAATTATCTAAACGAATAATGTCATATTTAGATATATTGTGATCAGATGAAAAAGTTAATGTAACCGTTGCATCACCATTAGTTGTAGTAAAAGCGTTAGTTAAAGTTGTTGTAGCTTTAATAGGAGTAATGTCATAAAACGCTCCTCCTGAATATACATATAAAAATCTGTTTGTACCTAAAGCAGCATACTTAATACCACTAGCATTAACAAAATGATGAAGTGCTGTATTTCTACCTGTAAGAGTATTGTCTCCTAATTGAGCCCAACCACCTATTTTTTCGGGAGTTCCATATCTAAAACGTACATAGTCTCCACTTCTCCATTGACCCTCACCACCTGTGGCTGTAACTTGTTTATTGAATCCTGGGTCAAATCTTAATTTTTGTAGCATATATAACCATTATATTATTTATTCCTTAATTTTGGAATACCTAACATCGGCCTTTTGTCGAACCTATTTTTTTCAGCAAAAGGACCATTTACATGGTTATAATGAAGGAATACTTGTCCACAAACATCTCCTTCAAGAGGTTCTCTCCAATGCTCTAATTTACATCCACTATATACTAGCATATCTCCTACTTCAAGCAAGACTTTAGTGCCTTCTGGAGCATTGGGTTTAACAATTGTTGTAGTTTCGTTACCAGATAAAATACTATCTGCTCCTGTTCCATCTATAAATATAGGCCAAGAATTACCACCTAAATGAATTGTAGTAGATATTTCACAGCTAGGTCTATCTTTATGTCTGTGAAGAATATCCCCTTTTTTGTATAGTCTTGCGTATGAATATGTAGGTATTAATTGTAGCCCTGTTTCTCGCTGCATTTTAGGCAATACTTTCATTAATAGTGTTTCCATTACAGGATCTGCATAATGAGAGTATGTGTTGGGTATTTGTTTATCTGTCCATGTTCCTAACATACCATTGTCATATGTAATATTATTTTGATACATCCATTTAACTGCATCTCGTTTAAGTAAAAAATAGTTAAATATAAAATTAGCTAATTCATAAGATATAGCGTTTTTAATAACTTGATATTTTTTATATTGAAAAATCATTGCATTATAAAATTAAAAGATACTGATATTCTTATATCATTACTTTGATTAGGTTCTACCTTATGCCACATCCATGAAGGAAACATTATTAATCTTCCAGGAATTGGATTGTAATAAGTTTCTCGCCACAATTCTCTAGGTAATTTTCCTTTTTTTCTCGTAGGCATGCATTGTTGTGCTCCTGGTCTTGGATCCATTAAAGATAGTCTTCCAGAATTAGGTTGTGCTTTTATGTAATACACTCCAGAAAATAATGAATTAGGGTGTATATGAGATTGATTATACCCACCAGGTGGATTAATGTTAGCCCACATATTACCTAATCTAGGTTCCATATCTAAATACTCTTCTTGAATTATTTCATTTTGCATTTGAAACAATTCTTTAATTAAAGGTTCATACTCTTTTTTATGATTCATATCTGTTTGTGAATGCCAACCATTTACGTTAGTTTTACTGACTCCTTTATCTTGATTACTCCATTCAATAATATGTTTTTCTAAATACTGATTTAATTCATTCGCATTAGGTAAGTCTTTAATATAGATAATAGTTGGAAAAAAATATTCTTTAATCATTTAAAAGGTTCTCCTCCAAACCACATAACAAGTGACTGTCTAACACCACGTATAACAGGTGCTACTCTATGATGTAAAAACGATGCAAATACAATTGCATGACCTTGTTTAAGTTTAACTCTTTTACCAGGTGCCATTAGTTCTAAATCTCCTCCTTCAAATTGATTTTCAGGAGACAATAATAATGTCATAGATATTTTTCTAACAGGAGGTTCATGAGTCATATTAACATCTGTATCCATGTGCCAATCATAAAAACCACCTTCAGGGTATTCTGTAAATTGAGCTTGTTCCGTTATTTGTACATTTTCAAATCCAAAATGATTTCTATTTGCTTTTTGTATAAATTCATTTATTTGATCATACATAGGTTGCATTTCTTTAAAAGGAATCCAACCGATAGTTGTCACTCGTTTTTTTGTATCTAATCCACCTCCTGGCTTTCCCATTCCGACTTGAGCTTTCTGTGGTTTTTGTTTTCTTCCGCACTCAATAATTTGTCTACATTGATCGGGTGTAAATAAAGGAGTTGTTGTTTCAACTATCCAACTTTTCCATTTAGGCTCTGTTATAATCATGATACACTCCTGTTTTTAATTGGATCATATTCTACATCCATATTACATGCTAAAGTTCTTCTTATGTCTGTGCTGCTATTAAAAGGATATACACAATGTCTCATATCATATGGAAAAACAAAAAAAGATCTTTCTTTCAAAACAGGTCCATAATCTGTATTACAGAATTGTCCTGATGAATTTCCCAGTATTTGTAATTGTCCATTCATAGGTTTATTGGCTGCTGAATATTCAACACCAGTGTGTTTTGGTAATTTTAAAATCATAACTGAAGATAAACCAGTATATAATGATCCTTGGTGAATATGCACTGGGTTGTATTCATTATCTTTCATTTCATTGACCCAAACAGAATTCATATGCATATTATAATCTTTAATTTTATTCCAATCTAAATAATGTTTCATGACTGTATAAAACCATTGTTTAACATTTTCTGGTAAAAAATTATGTGGATGCATTTTGTTATTAGGTGGTCCATCAAAAAATAAAGAATGCTCATTTACAATTTTACCAACTAATTGTTTATTAGCTGGTGCCAATTCATGTCGTCTTGTTTCATAAATATGATTAATAATATTATAGACATCTAAAGGCACTTCATATCTTAAAACAGATTGACCTAAAAATATAAAACTAAAATTTAATGTGTTCATATTTTTCTCTTATTCTTTTTGGTATTCTTTCAATATAAGGATTGTATTCTTTCTTAATTTCATTCCGTATAGTATGCATATTTTTGCCAACAATTCTATCATTATATCCCATTCCATTAACTTGAATTTGATCTAGATTAAAAAATCTATGTTTAAAAGTAGGTATGTTAAAAAAAGTATATACTTTATTTATTTCTTCTTCAGGATTTTGTACTAAATTATCGTACTTCATAAAATGACATATCTCTGGATAGTTAAAAGCATTTTTTATAGCTTCTAAATCCTTAGCAACAGCTCCTTTTTTATTCATTACCATGCCTAATTTTTCATCGTCATTTTTACAATCATATCTATTAGGAAATGCATCAGGATTTTCTGTATACCATTTCATATAACTAGCTAATACATCTATTAAATTTCTAAGTATTACTACACACTTAAAAGGTTTTTTAAAATGTTTTTGCATTAATTTAAAATTGCCTTTAGTCATTACAGGACCACGGTCTATAATATATTTCTGTGGCCAATTTTTATAATAATTTACATAAACAGAATCTAATACATTGTCTAAGGATTGATGATCTGGATAGTTTTGAAAAACATCTGTTCCTTTTAATAAAAATAAATCTTTCATGATCTCCAATGTAATAGAATTAGGAGTACATGCTATATTAGGATTTTGATTCATAATAGATGTAAACAAGGTATTCCCTGACCTTGGCATAGCAACTAAAAAGAAAAGTTTTTTAACTCTGTTGTCCGATTGAGTTTTTTTCGAATTCCAGTTTTGCATCTTCTTTCTTTTTATTCTCTATCGCTATATCTTTTTTAATTCTTTCAATGGATTGTAATTGTCCTAATACATTAAATACTTCTGGTTGAGAGGATCCTTGAGTTAATGTCTCTGCTTTATTCTTCATAGTTAAATGATAAGAATTTAACTGGTGAGTATTAACATTTTTAGTATCAAATGAACCATCATCAAATTTCTTTTTAAACTTAGACCAAGTTTTTATTTCTCTCATCCTGTCTCTTGCAACCAACTGCATGCTTGCTTTCTGATATGTCTTTTCATCTATATCTATTTGTAGCAATTCTTTTTTTAATGGATCTTCTTCTTTATCTAACTTTTCTTGTATTCTTTTTTGTTTAACTTCTGCTCTTCTATAATCAAAAGATAACTGCATTAAGTTTTCTAAAAATACATTTTGCTCTCTAACACACTGCCAGTATTTAGCAGCTTTCGTTGGGTATTTTGCATCATTTAAAACAGAAAACTGCATTTCAGTTTCCGTTCTAAACATTTGCTTTTTAGTCCAAGTATCTCGAAGCTCTTCTGTCAAACCTTTAAATATTTTAACCTCTTCTGGGTCTAATAAATTATTTAAGTTAGGTGCTTCTTTTTCTATTAACGCTTTTATATTTCTTTTATCTGTCATAAAATCCTTTCATTATTTCTAATATAACTAGTTATTAATCAAAGTCAATAGTTGATGCTGTATCTGTTGCTGTTTCTCCTGTAAATTCTTCTGTGTTTTGCACAGGTGCAGTAACATAACCTGAAGCACCTAATGCTGAAGTTGAAGTACCAGCAGGAGAACCTGTTAATAATCTTCTTGTAGTTGCCATATTAGGTCCTGTTGCCCACGCTGTTCCATCATAAGATTCTGTTTTAACACTAGTATTAGGAGATGAACGAGGGTCTCCAGAAAAAAAGAGTGCCGCTGTTTGAGTTCCAGAAGTACCTCCACCTCTTCTAAGTTCAAGTACATCGGGTCCTTCAGTCCAACTAGATCCATCATAACTTTCAACTTGAGCATTTCCACCACCAGGGCTATAACCAGATATTCCTAATGCTGCAGTTTGAGTTCCTATACCTGATAAATATCTTCTAGCTGTATTCATATCATTTGTTTCTGTCCAACTACTTCCATTATATTCTTCTCCCGCGCCATTAGTACCACTAGCAAAATTTGGACCTTCACTACCACCAAAAAGAGCAGCTGCTGTTTGTGTTCCAGCCATTCCTCCCGCAGCTCTAGCTGTGTTTAAATTATCTCCTTCTGCCCAATTAGTTCCATCATATTCTTCAGAAGCATTAGGAAAACCTGGAGGACCACTAAATCTTCCTGCAGCTAATGCTGCAGTTTGGGTTCCTGTACCACCTATAGCATAACCTGCTGTTCCTAAATTATTCCCTTCTGTCCAACTTGATCCATCATATTCTTCTGAATTACCAACTATTCCAGTTGATGCTGATCCTCCAAAAAAAAGTGCGGCTGTTTGAGTTCCAGCTCCGCCCGCAGCTCTTCGTCCAACAGCTGTATTTCCACCATTTGCCCATGCACCAGCAGTGACTACTGTGTGTGTAATATTAAATTCTTCTGTTGCTGCTGTATCAGCTGTTATATGTCCGCCTCCTGCAAAAGCAGATGCTTGAGTTCCATCAGATCCAACACCTGCTCTTCCTGTTCCTAAATTAGGAGCAGTAGTCCAAGAAGTTCCATCATAATAAAGACAAGTATTTGCTGCAGGAGCTTTTCCTACTGTTAGTCCAGCAGTTAAAGTTCCAGCGGCTCCTGATTTATATGTAACAGCTGGTGTATTAGTAACTTCACTCCAAGTTGATCCATTATATTCTTCTACATTAGATGTAGCAGTATCACCAGGTGCTATCATACCACCAGCACCAACGGCTGCAGTTTGTGTTCCAAAACCATGTAGATAACCTCTGTCTGTATTTAAATCTCCACTTTCAGTCCATGAAGTACCATCGAATTCTTCTGTTTCTCCAGCTCTTGAAGGGTGGTGCGTACCACCAAATACTAATCCTGCTGTTTGAGTTCCTGCCCCCGTTATTCCATATCTTTGAGTTCCTAAATCACTTACTTCAGTCCAAGTAGATCCATCATAAGTTTCTGCAACTACAGGAAAAGGTGGAGATCCAGGGCCTGTTTGACCACCGCCCATTAAAGCCGCTGTCTGAGTTCCCATTCCACCTCCTGCAAATCTAGCAGTGTTTAAATCTCCGCTTTCTGTCCAACCTGTTCCATTATATTCTTCTGTTTTGCCTTCTGTTCCAGTTGATTGGCCACCAAAAATTAGTCCTGAAGAATTACTAGCTCCAGCTGCTCCTTGTCTATCTCGCCCTGTTCCTACAGGTGCACCAGCTGACCATGCAGCAGTTGCTATAAACGCTTTTAATTGTCCTGCAGTGTTGTACCAAACATCTCCCACTGTTCCAGGTGATGGATCATCGGAAAGGTACTTAACTTTAAGACCTTTTAATTCAGTGTAGTCTGCCATTTAAATTCCTTTAGGGGATTGTAATAAAACCTGGCTTTGCACCAATTCTTGCAACTTTGTCATCTGCTGATTCGCCACTAACATTGTTATTGTCCCAAGCTGTTCTTGCAAGATCATCAGATGCTTTAATTAAAGCTTGTAATTCTGCTTTAGTTTTTTCAGTGCCGCTTTTTTCAGCTAACCAAGTTGCTCCTTTTTCGTTATACCCAACAACCCAACAATCAACATAATTAGATCCATCGTGACCAGTGTAACCTCTTAGAAAAAAATTTCTTCTATCTTCGTGAGTAAAAAAATTTTTCCCATAGTTTTCTGCTACACCATATAAAAATAATGCCATATTAATCCTCCTTTTTTACTTTATATATTAATAATATCATAAATCAACTATCAGTTATAGTTTTTAAATTTATTGATTCTGTATCCCCTGTAAATTCTTCTGTGTTTGCAACATGAGTGCTAGTATTTCCTCCAGCTATAAGTCCTGCTGTACTAGGGGCATTTTGACCTGGTAAAAATCCTCTTCTTGCCGTTGCTATACTTGGACGTGTGCTCCAAGATGTTCCATCATAACCTTCTGCTGTAGATAAATTGGTTCCTCCAGGATAATCTCCACCTGCTGTTAAAGCCGCTGTTTGTGTTCCCATACCTGCATTATTAGTACGAGCACCAAGTAAACTTCCACCTGCAGTCCAAGATGAATCATCCCATTCAAGAGTAGTAGTCACTGTACCAGGTCCAGTTGTTCCTCCAAAAACTGCCGCTGCACTTTGAGTTCCAGCTGCACCCCCTCCTCTAGTTGCTGTTGGAATATCTGTTCCTGCTGTCCACGAAGATCCATCGTATTCATAAGTTTCAGCATTAATTGTAGTACTAGGGTTACGACCTCCAGTAAATAATGCAGCAGTTTGAAGTCCTACCATTTGCCCTAATCCTCTTGCAGCTGGAATATCAGTTACTTCTGACCAACTACTTCCATTATATTCTTCAGTATTAGTAACAAAAGGAGGTGCTTCACCTGATACACCTAAAGCAGCTGTTTGTGTTCCGCAACCTTCTAAATGTTCTCTTGCTGTGCCTAAATTATCTCCTTCAGTCCAACTAGAACCATCATACTCTTCCGAATTATTAACAACAGTATCTGTCTTACCACCAAAAGCTAAACCCGCTGTTTGAGTTCCAGCACCACCACCATCTTTTCTAGCAGTGTTTAAATTTCCACCATTAGCCCAAGCTGCTGCTGTGACAGTCATGGCTGTAAAATTCCATTCTTCTGTTAAAGCAGATTTACCTCCAGGTGTAACTCCACCACATTGTAAAGATTGAGTATTTGGAGAATTAGTTCCCGCCCAACATTCATTTCTTGCAGTAGCTTGATCTGCGAGTTCAGTCCAAGTTGTTCCATCATATGATTCTGTAAGTTTATATAAAGTTCCTGGACCAAGGTTTCCTCCATAAGTTAATGCCGCTGTTTGTGTTCCACTAGCAGATTGTCTTCTTCTAGCTTGATTCATAGTTCCTCCAGTAGTCCAAGAACTACCATCATAATGTTCAGAAGCTGCAGTATCTGTTCCTGACCTACTTCCAGCAATTGATAATCCAGCAGTTTGTGTTCCTGCCGAAGCGTTTTGATAAATAGCAGTTCCTAAATCTCCTCCAGCTGTCCACGAAGAACCGTCATATTCTTGACAATTTGCAGACACAGGAGGATTACCTCCAACTTTTAATGCTGCTGTTTGTAAGCCACATCCAGAATGATATTGACTTACAGCTGGTAGATTCGCTGTTTCTGTCCAACTACTTCCATCGTATTCTTCCGTATCATTTGTAGCTGAATCACTATTATTATATCCACCATGACTAATAGCTGCTGTTTGTGTTCCAGAACCACCAGCGTTCATAGATATAGCAGACATATTACCACCACTTGACCAACCAGAACCATCATATTCTTCGGTTGCAGCAGTATTTGATGAAGCTAATCTACCACCTGCGCTTAATCCCGCTGTTTGTGTACCTGCTCCTGTAGCGCCAGATCTAGCTGCACTCATAGAGGAACCAGATGACCATGCACCACTAGCAATTGCTACTTTAAAATCACCAGCTGAGTCACTATAAAAAATTTCTCCTTCACCTTCTGCATTACTTAAATCTGTAGTAAGAAATTTAATTTTTTTTCCAAATATTGTTTTATAATCTGTCATTATGTTGTATCTATTGTTCTTACTGTTGCTGCTTTATTATATTCTTCTGTTGCTATTGCCCCACCTGGAAAAGGATTACCTCCTACATTAACTGCTGCTGTTGCAGTTCCAAAACCACCATTAGCACTTCTTCCTGTTCCAAGTCCAGCTTCATTTGTCCAAGAAGTACCATTCCAAGATTCTGTATTAGTTTTTGTTCCTGGACCACCACCAAAAAGCAATCCAGCAGTAGCTGTACCATTTTGTGCACAACCAGAATCTTGTCTAGCTGTATTCATATCATTTCCTGCTGTATAATCTGTTCCATCATAGTTGAATGTATTAGCTGTTGAAGAAGGGTCTTCTCCTCCACAAAAAATTGCATTTGTTTGTGTTCCCCAAGCTCTGTGTCCCTGGATATTAGAAGGCATATTTTCTCCTGCAGTCCAAGCAGAACCATTATATTCATTTGTTGCATTTGTTATTGCAGGATGACTACTTCCACCTCCTAAAACAGCGGCTGTTTGTGTTCCAGCAATACCGCCAGACATTATTTTAACAGGATAATCTGCAACTTCAGACCAGCTTGATCCATCATATTCTTCAGTATCATTTCTATAATTTGGAGGGGTACCACCACTTCCTGGATAAAAAAATCCACCTACTGAAAGTGCTGCAGTCTGAGTTCCAACTCCACCTGTAACAGCTTTAGCAGCTCCTAGATCTGGTGAAGCAGTCCAATCTGTACCATCATATGTAAAAGCTTCATCTCTATATGTAGGAGATAATGGGGGAGATTGTGAACCCCATGCTAATCCTGCAGTGTCAGGTCCACAACACGCTACGTATGCTGATTGTTGTGGTAAATTATTTCCAGAAGACCATGCTCCAATTAAAGGTGCTACTTTTAAAACCCGTGTACTAGTATTATACCAAATCTCTCCTGCAATTTGATTAGCAGGATCACTAGAACGGTGTTTGATATGAAAACCGTGTAAATCTTTATAATTAGCCATTTATTCTCCTTAATTATTCGTTAGGAGCCATCCTTGAGTACTATCCGTATATACTAATGTAAATGCTGCTCTTTCTGTTGCAACTGTTAAATCTTCTGAAGCTCCATGTATTTTTTCTGAATTTCTTCCAACTGTACAGTTATTAGAATCAAATGTTCCTGCATAATCTATAATTGTAACACTATCTCCAATTGAAGGAGAAGCAGGTAATGTCATTGTAAAAGCAGAAGAAGTAGTATTTACAAAATAACCTCTTCCTGAAACCATTGTAGTTGCACCTGTAATAACAGACTGCCAAGAAGTACCACCTGGGTTGTATGTTTTTAAATCTGATGCAGGAATAGTCTTCATTGTTCCACCATCATTTACAACGATACCATCAGCATCTGCTAATGTTATAGAACTACCAACTGAAGTACCTCCATCAAGTAAATTAAGTTCTGATGCTGTTGAACTAACAGCTGTACTTCCTAATGTAAGTTTACCATCAGGTACAATAAGTCCTGCTGCTCCACCTAATATTAAATCATCTGCTGAAGTATCCCACAGCATGTATGCACTTGCTGTATCTCCAAAGAATTTAACATCATATCCTGTATCATCTACACCAACTGTTACAGTATTATCAATTTGTACTGCGCCATCAATATCAACAGCATCTAAATTAGCTGTACCATCTACGTCTATATCTCCAGCTAAATCAATTCCAGCCGCTCCTGCTAAAACTAAATCATCTGCAGATTCATCCCACAGCATATAAGCACCCGATGTAGCACCAAAGAATTTTACATCATGTCCTGTGTCATCTACTCCAACTGTAATTGTCCCTATACAAGTTAATGCAGAACCTGTAAAAGATAGATTTGCTTCACCATCTAATTCTGTTGTCGTAGAACCTATTGTTGTTAATCTGTTAGCTGATTGATTGTTTAAAGCTGTAATTGTTCCTGATACTGTAGTCCAATCTAAATTTCCTGAACCATCAGTTTTTAATAATTGATTAGCACTTCCATCCGATGTGGGTAATTCCCATGCTGTTCCTCCAGAAGCAATTGTTAAAGCTGAACCTGAAGATGAAATATATTCACCACCAGCTGCATCGTATAAATATAATTTTGCTGCACCTGCTAATATAAGATCATCTGTAGATTCGTCCCAAAGCATATAAGACCCAGAAGTAGCGCCAAAGAATTTAACATCATAACCAGTGTCATCAACACCAACCGTAAGTGTTGCATCTAATTGTACAGCGCCATCAATATCAACAGCATCTAAATTTGTAGTTCCATCTATATCTGCATTACCAGAAATATCTAAAGTAGTTGCATCTAATTCTCCTGCAACTGTTAATACACCACTAGTTAATGTTAAAAGATCTGTGTCATCTGTGTGACCTATTGTTGTTCCATTAATTAAAACATCATCAATGTCTAATGAACCACCGCTAATTAATCCTGTAGTTGTAATTGCAGATGATCCTGTATCAATAGTGCCAAACCCTGAAGTAATTGATCCAGAATCTAAAGCACCTGTTGTAACAATACTAGAACTTCCTGCAACCACGCCATAAATTGAACCAATAGCTGTACCATTAATTGTGATAGCATCTGCTTCTAAAGTTCCATCTATATCTGCATTACCAGATATATCTAAAGTTGCTGCATCTAGCTCACCTGACAAAGTAATATTAGTAGCGCCAGTAATAGCACCATCCATTGCAATGGCACCATTAATATCAATTGTTGTTGCAGCAATTTGTATTTCTGTGTCTGCTACTAAATCTAATTGGCCATCTGTAGATGAATTAATATATAAACCAGTATCTCTAAAAAGAAGTTTATTAGTTGAATTTAAAGTTAAACCTGTTCCATCCGTATGTGTTAAAGTTGTATCTGAATCTGCACCAAAACTTAATACAGCAGAATCACTTAATAATTTAACATCATCACCAAACACTGCATCTTTTGCTACAGATAATCCACCATCAGTTTGTAGTGATCCATCCGTTGTAGAAGTTGCTTCAGTAGTGTCATCTGTTTTTACAATTCCACTTGCTGTTATTGTTGTAGCAGTTAATGCTTGTGCAGCAATCGTACTACCTGCTTGTGCAGTAAATGTATTTGCTGTAAATTGAAAATCGTCTGCTCCTGCAATTCTAATATCTATTTGATCATCTGTATCTGCTGTAATACTTGTATCCGCATCAGCATCTAAAATTAATTCATTACCATCTAAGTCATGATCTCCAGTAGATGCAATACCTGTATCAACTAAATTTGGATTAGTTGCATGATCAGCTGTTGCATAAACAAGTTTAGTTCCTTTATCTGTTGCAGCAAACGTAACTGAACTTCCTGAACCAGAAGCATATTTAAATTGAACTGTATAAGCTCCAGATGTACCATTAACTAAAACATACATCTGTTGAACATCTAAAGGAATTGTTACAATTTGATTTCCAGTGATTGTTCCAGTAAATTTTATAATTCTATGTGCAAGAACAGCTCCTGCTGATCCATCAGAAACAGCTAATGTTGTTGTATCGGCTGAACCCGCTATATCTTGTTCAGTATAACCACCAGATATTTGTTCTATAATTTGTAAATTAACATTAGTCTTCGTACCCCAATTACCGGCATTCTCGCCGGTTGTCATTAATTCGGTACCCAGTCCTGTATAAGTCGATGCCATAATTTATCTCCTACGCGCTACCTACGAACACCTCCACGTCACATGAATCTGTGTCTGCATCCGCTGTAATATCTACTAAATCATTTAATGATACTGTTAATGCAGATCCTCCTGCATGCATAGTATCTACAACTCCACCACTATTATCACCTGGATAAATGAAAGAATGTCCAGCGTCTACTTTAATTGCAAACTCTGTACTGTCTTCATCTCTAAATGTTAATGTAATGTGGTTCGTTGAATCTAAATTTGTAATTCTAATGTATCTAACATCATCTTCATCAAACTGACCTGCTAAATAACTTTTTGATAAATCTGTTGAAGAAGCTGTAGCAAAACCTAACAACCCTGTTTCAGTAGTTGAAATGGTTACTATTCTTTTTACAATTTCATTAACACTAGAAATATCTAACGATCTTTCGCTATTGTAACTATTATTGTTAAGTGTGATTTCTTCTATTACTTTTACTGTTAGTGTTGCCATATTTTATTCCTTACGGTGTCTGTACGTTGAGAGGTATACGAGGTTCTCCATCCGTATAATCATCTCTTCTACGTCTACCTACTTGTTCTTGACCAAACTTCTGTACTTCAGCTTGATATTTTTGTTCGTATAAT